>Ga0208014_1000062_pt1 | contig 78804 bp, 51 predicted proteins | sample 25_taG_FD_184099 | JGI IMG/M metagenome (GOLD analysis project Ga0208014, IMG submission 184099) | Marine viral communities from Cariaco Basin, Caribbean Sea - 25_WHOI_OMZ (SPAdes) (version 2) | ecosystem: Environmental > Aquatic > Marine > Oceanic | place: Caribbean Sea: Cariaco Basin...
CTACGCACGGGAAATGCAGATCAAAAAAAAGAAGTCCAAATTATATATACAAAAACTCATTAGCTCTGCTGGATAGAGCATCCCGAGGCAAGCTCGGGACGGTCCCAGAGCCTGTGCCGAACTATTTAGGCATTCGAATCCTGACGCGATCACATCGAATCCCCTTCTTAAGGGGATTTTTTGTATGAAATATCGCGTTTACATATTGTACTCCGAACAACTGGACCGATATTATGGATCAAGCCCAATTGTTGTGTTTATGTAAAAATTGTGGTTAATCTATAAAGGAAGAATTCTACATTTTTGACTCCTCTAAACTGTGCTCTAAAGGCTTTTATTTTTGCATTGAATGATTCTGCCGAGGCATTTGTACTTCTGTTTATAAAATAGTTTAGGATAGATCTATAATTGAGTGTTATCGTGTTGGCAATTGTATTGAACGCTCTAAATCCTGTATTCTCTACATCTTTGGGATAAAGAACAATTGTTGTGTTTAAGCAAAAATTGTCGTTAACTATAAAAGAAGTATTCCTGAGCAAGAACAAATGTTATGTTTGTCTATGCTTTATCTATGCTCAATTTATCCTTTATCAATGGAGTATCTATGGAGTATCTATGGAGTATATACGGGTGAACCTAGTGCTCGCCCCGTCCTTTATCATATTGTGTGATAACCACTCCATATTTCTGATTTTACAAGGTGATTTGTATTATTCGAAAGGGTTGAGTTCTTAAAATTGATTAGGCAGTCTTTATACTGCCGTTGTAACTTCTTGCCGTTCACTCCATGGAAATACACCTATGGTATGGCAATCAGATGCCTTGGGATCGACCAATTTATTTTAAAAAAGCAGCGAACTCGGCGGTCATCCGTATTCCCTGTACTACTAGGTTCCAGTCTCTCTGGACAACTTCCCCCGTAGCCCTGTTCAGCCATCTTCGGCGTTTTACGTGGAGATACACTGTATTTCCCCGTAGCGGAAAGTCCTGGATGGTCAATTCTCTATGGAAACCGTGGGCTATCAATATGCGGAAAGTCTTTTCTTTGGGAGGCGTGTTTCGCTCTTCAAAGTAAAGGTGAATCATCTCGCCATTCTTAGTGTTCTTTACCAGCCCAAGGGTTGATTAAAAATTCAGGAAGGATGTTCAGTAGGTCTAGATAATTATCCAAGTTTTGGTTTTAAAACAATCCTGTCCTAAATAAATTTTGTTATCCATTATAAATTTTTTAATTTTTTCGACCTCTTTTTTTTTTGCTTCGCCCAAAAAAGAAACAAACCCGCCTGCCGGACGGGCAGGAAAGTCTAGGCTGACGAAACTTTATCAAATTTATCATTCGGCAGCTAAATTTTAGGAACTCGCCTTTATAAGTAGTGCTTTTGTGACTATTTTGGCTGGCTCAAACAGCCTAAAATTTTTAAGGCTGCTCTCATTTCAAATTTTACGATAAATTTTCTAAAGACCGTTTTGACCTTTAATTTTCAACCCCTTAAAGCATAAAACCTCAAAAATCACCAATAAAATAATGTGTTTTGAAGAAATTGGTAAAAATGTTTAGGACGCTATTAGTTTTAAAAAAACAAAAATCAGAATCCTATATAATTTACACACAACAATTATTCTTGATTCAAAATAGATTTATATAAATCCCTTTTTTCTCGCTATTGCCAGTAATTCCCTGTCATCATGGCTATCCATATTAAAAATCTGTTTCAATTGGCGCTTTCTCTTCTCAATCCCCGCGATGGACAGTGGTAAAATATCCGGAAGATCTTTCATTTTGGTGCCGATGGATAATTCGTGTAGGATCCTTCTATCGATATTGTCCAGAAGAAAATCGTTCGCAACGTGTTTACGAAGCAATTTCAATACCGTTCTACTGTAATAGGGCGGATCATTGAGAAGTACGTCGATTGTTTCTATAAGTTCCTTTGGGGTAATATCGTTTTTTATTAAAAATCCATCAGGATCCAGACTTTTAAAAATACTGTGCACCCGATAATTGTCATTAAGCGTGGTTGCAACTATAATTTTGGCATCCGGCAAGAGCTTCCGTATTCTCAGACCCAAATCCTCTCCGGAAAGAATCTTACCATCTTTGGATGGCGGCAGCATAATATCCAAGAAAACAATATCCAATCTTTTCTGTTCCGCTGAAAATGAATTTATCCTCTCCAGGCCCTCGTCACAATCTTCCGCCGTATATATGGTAAACTCAATGGAATTATTTTGCTTGCTATAATATTCCAGAGCTGTTTTATAGGCATCTAAAATTAAAGGATGGTCATCTATAAGAAGAACCGAAATGTTTTTACTTTTCATTTTATACTGTTTTAAATTGGAATCTGGATGCTGATGGTCGTGCCCTCATTTGGTTGTGAATTTATAACAAGCGCTCCCTTCAACTTATCTACCCTCGATTTTATATTTTTTACTCCGATGCCTTTTTTCTTTTGTTTTACATTAAACCCAACGCCGTCATCTTTTATTTCCATTGCGATTATATCGTTATTCAATCGGAAGGAAACAACCACACTTTTCGCGGAGGCATGTTTTATTATATTTTGTATGGCCTCTTGGGTAATTCTATATAGATTTACTTTAATGAATTCATCCATTTGAGGCCAGGATATTTCTTCGTCCAAATATAGTTCGTATTCAAAATCCCCTATTTTGGAATTCTTTTCCATAAATTCCATTAAGGAATTGGAAAAGCTAATCTCCGAACCGTCAAAATTATTGCTTAATTTGTGGGAGACTTCCCGAATTTCCCTTTCGATATTTTGCAGCTCCTCCAGATAAAGATTGTGTTTTTCTTTAGTGGGTTGATCTTCACTTATAGGCAAAAATCCAAGTCCTACCCGAGTTCCAAATAATTTTCCTAAAATACCATCGTGAAGTTCCTGGGCAATTCGATTACGTTCCTCTACTCTTTCTTTCTCTAACCTTTCCTGCTGTTTTAAAGTGATAAGATATATCTGCTCATTTGCTTTTTGCTGTTCATACTCCAAGCGTAATTTTTCGTGTTTCGATCGTTGGCTCCTCAGAAAAAACAACAAGCCTAATATGGAGAATGCCCCGATTCCAACTAAGGAAATCCATATCCGTTGTTGGGACAGGCGTTTGGCTTTTTCGATATATCCATCGGTTTCATAAGCAATGCGTGCAAATTTATTTTGGATTTTACGCTCCACTTTTTGCAAGCTGTCGCTATAATGAATATGTCTTTTAAAATATTCACGGGAATTTTCTGGCTCTAATTTTGCTAACAGCAATAGAGTCTCTAAATAATCTCCACTGTTCTTGATTTCATGTGCTAATTGGTTTGCCTCTTTTGCGTATAGAATGGCTTTAAGTGAATCTTGCTTGTAAGCATAATATTCAGCCAAAGAAATTTTACTAATTACTATTCCCGCTTTACTGTCCAAACTATCACGAATATGCAGGCCTTCAAATAAATATTCGGCAACATGTGTAGTATCTCCCAAATGCAGCAGACTATACGCTTTATTGCTTAACACCCTTGCATAATGATTTATATTCTGCGATTTCAAGCTCTGGTTACTGAGGCTTTGATCAAAATAATGAATTGCTTCAGCATATTCTCCTTTTTTTATATATGTATTACCTATATTATTTAGTGTTCCTACTAACAAGAAGGGATTGTCATCTACCTTTTTAGCGTAACTTATCGATTCTTTGTAATATATTAAAGCTTGATCGTATTCCCCGATATCATTCTGTAATTGCCCTAGGAGATCATAGCATGAATATAATGACTGGTAATCCTTTAGTTTCTCAAATTTGGGGATCGCATTAAAAATTAATACTTCACTTCCAGAAGTATCCTTATAACGCGATTTTATTACCGCCATTCCATATTGGGTTTTGGCTGATTCAAATAAATAATCACCTCTGTCAAAAGAAGTATGGGCTAAGTTAAAATGGTAGAATGCACTATCATACACTTCTTTGTTATTATAATATGTAGCATAGTTCCAATGCGAGTCTCCCAAAATGTAAAGATCTTCAAACTTTTCCGCGAGCATTAAAACTTCTCGGTTTCTTTGTTTGAAGAGAATGGTATCTCCTAATCGATGACTCTGATAAGCTACCGCACTTAGACTTCTCAATGAAGAAGTGTCAACTCTTGAGGATTTTAATAATTCGTATGCCTTCTGAAGAAATCCTGTCCTTTCCTTGTTGGAATATGAGGTACTTTTTGAATTTTTTATCCAAATAGCGATACTGTCTTTTTTATCATTAGAAAAAGTGATATCTGATTTTCTTTTATATTGATCGCAAGATTGGACTGCAAGGGAGACAGCGACCAGCAGTAAGCACAAAATTCGATGGAAAGGAAGAAATTTCAAATTTATATTTTGCCCAAAGCTATAAAAAAAGCCTCTATAAGATAGAGGCTGAATATAAGATACTTCCAGTTATTTTTTACTTCCATCGTCAATAATAATATCCCTATCGTTTGTGGCTTGGGATCCATTATTATGATTAGAATCGGCTATAACTTCGGGCGAACATGAGGTTACTAATGATATAACAAATAATAACAAAAATAATTTGAATAGTTTCATAATAAAGTCTTTTTTTTATTTAACAATGGATTTATAGGTAGTTCGAGCTTTAATTATACGATGCAAATGTCTTCGTTTTAACATAAAGGCGCATCTAATTACCAGCCAAGATATATAGATATTTATATCCTGACTATTAAATAGTTACCGTTTTAGTGAAAAGGCTAACTACAGTAGGGAAATACACGTTTTATATAGGGAAATCAATTTAACGTAATTATCGTACTATAGGATAATTCATGATTAATGCTATCAATATTCGCCTTAAAAGTTTTGGTGAAGGGAATTTTATGTTCATTATTTATAATGCAAATGGATTTGCCATAATGAATTCTGGAAATACAGTTCTTATTGATTATATAGCTTTTATGTATCCGTATAAAAGTTTGAGGCAGTTGGTCCTCAAAAACCTTAAGGGTTTTATAGGCCCCCACTACCCTGCCATCGGCCATATAAAAATCCGTAGTATTGTTATCGGCTTTTAGGTATAGGATTTCGTCTATATTAAGGTATTGATAATCCTTGTTGGACTTTAAGCAAATGGTTTCATTTCTTTTGCTGACAATATTTTTTTGACATCGCAATAAACTCTTTCTGATAGAAAGCTCGCTCAAAGGCTTTAGGAGATAATCGGAAAATCCGTAGGTAAAGGCATCGAAGGCATTTTCTTTAGACGAGGACAAAGCAACAAAATGTGGTTTTCCCAAACCAAATTGAGCGATGTCAAAAAAGAATTCCAACAGTTGGATTTTAAAAGTCTGGATATTCACAAACACAATATCCGGCGTCACTTTCAAAATTAAGTTGAGTGCCGTCTCTTGATCCTCCGGGGTAGCCAGGATGGAAATCTCCGAGAAATCCCTGCCTACCGCTTTTATACCCTCAACAATGTTTGGATCATCCTCAATTATTAAACAGCGAATCATTTCCATAATTTTAGACCAAGATAAGCATGGCATTAATAAATTGGATATGGTATTTAGTTTCTAAAAGTAAGGGAAAAGATTACTTCACCATAAAAATACCAGAGAATAGAAAAAGAATCAAAATTAAAAAATCCATTTTTATGCTACTAATGACCTGAATTATACTGATAAATCTCTAATGAAAGGCCCAGATACCCACTGTAAACCGCCCTCCTACTTATTATGTTTTACTATGCACTACTTTTACCTTAAGTGAGACAAATTATAGAATTTTAATTAAAGGGATTGTCCTTACTTATTCTACGGGAAGTATTTATGATATGCGATGTAATGACTGTAATTTTGATATTATAAATGAACTCATTCTAATCTAGGACATAATTGTAATAGACACTATCCTCAACTTAAGTTAGAAATAGCCACCGAGGATGAAGATTGAATCAAACCTACTTTGTTAAATCATATATATTGAAATCTTTTATGATGACGTTCATTTAATCCAAGAGTAGCTAAACTATTTTGCTGACGAAAACAACAAAATAGTTACATATTACAACTATCCCCATTATCCCCAAACCCCCGCTATAAATTGGAATTCAGGGCACTTTTACAAGTGCCCTTTTTTATTGATTAAATTTATCAGAAAATAAATGGTTTTAAAGAATTGATCTTTAGTGAATTATCTATTCGGGATATTCTACCCGTAGGTGGAAAATATTATTCAACTTTTTCTTCAGTACTTTCTTGATTAATTGGATTTCCTTAAAGGTTATGTCGGCATTTAAAAATTGACCCTGAGCCATCTGATTGTTTATAATTTTTTCCACAAAACCATCAATTATAGTGGACGAGGGTTCTTTTAAACTCTTGCTTGCGGCTTCCACGCTATCCGCCATCATCAGGATCGCAGTTTCCTTTGAGAATGGGATAGGGCCTGGATACGTAAAATCGTCTTTGTTCGCAGCCCCCTGTATCTCCCGTTCCTTGGCATAGAAATAATAAACCAAGGTAGTTCCATGATGCGTGCGGATAAAGTCAATGACCCGGTCTGGCAAATTATTCTTTCGAGCAATCTCGATGCCCTTTATAACGTGATCAATAATTATTCTGGCACTTTCCTTTGGATCCAATTCATTATGGGAATTAATGCTATTCATTTGGTTCTCGGTGAACATGGTAGGATTCAGCATTTTGCCGATATCGTGGTAAAGTGCTCCCACACGCACCAGCATACTGTTGGCCCCTATCTCATTGGCGGCGGCTTCGGCCAAATTCGCCACATTGAGTGAGTGGTGAAAAGTTCCCGGAGCCTTATTGGAAAGTTCCTTTAGCAATTTGGAATTGGTGTCACTAAGCTCCAACAAGGATACGTCAGATATCAAACCAAATATTTTTTCGTAAAAATAAATCAGCGGGTGTGCGAAGAGGGTAGCTAGACCACATAAGATAAAATAGCCGAAGTTTTCCAAGGGAATAGTTTGGATATTTCCCTCCTGAATTACATAGAATGCGAAATAACCGATAATGTAAACCAATGTAATCTGACCCACCGAAATAAAAAGATTCGCCCTTTTATAAAGTTCCGAAACCGTAAGTATGGTTACAATACCCGCGATAAATTGCAGAAACATATATTCAAAGCTGTTGGGCACGATAAATCCGAGCAACAGTACTGTGAGTACGTGGACAAATAGTCCAACGCGTGCATCAAAAAATGCTTTTAAAATCAAGGGAAGTACACAGATTGGCACCACATATACATAATCCGAGTGTACCTTAACTATAAGGGTAGTAAGGAACACCATCAAAAATATGTTGAAAAAGATAAAAGTTACCTTGGTATTGTTTTTATAGATCTCCGGCCGATATTTTTTCAGAAATAGAAAAAGCATCAAGAACACCAGTGAAACCAAAAGCGAATATCCCACTAACAACCATAACAAATTGTTCTTGCTCCATATCTGACTTTGATATTCCGCTTTTAGAGACTCCAATATCTGGAATTTGTCTCCTTCAACAACCTCGCCCTTGGCAATAATCCGTCCTCCTTTTTCTATAACTCCCCGATTCGGATTAATCGCCTTGAGCTCTGCCTCAATGGCGGCCTTGGTCAATTTGCCGTTGAGCTTGACATTGGGCACAATAAATTCATTCAGCAAATTATAAAGCAGCGGCTGAATATCCTCTGCCTTATTCTTTTCCACTACTTCCCGAACTTTCTTGTTCAAGCTCTCCTTTTTAAAGAGCTGAGAGTAATTTCGCTCTTCAATTTCATTCCCTCTTTTCAGGTAAATAAGCTTATCGTCATTGTAGGGGTGGACTTCGTCCGAAACGCCGTTTTCGTAGATTTCCTTTAAAATACCATTACCCAACTTTTCCACAGTCCGTTTCGGGGTTCGATATAATGAATCGATATATTTGGCATCCAGACCGTCGTGAAAGTCCTCAAAAACATTTTCTATGGCATCTGCATCATAATCAAAATATGGAACGGAATTCTCACGGATTTCCTCCTGTTCTTTTTTAAGTGCATCTTCGCTTTTTTTGATTGAAAAACTAAAAGGGGCATATAAATTTTCATATTGCCAGGGTTTTCCTTTTTGGAAGTTGTATTTAAACTGTCCTCCTTTGGGCAAAAGATAAATTAAAAGTATGGTGGATGCTATAAAGAGAAAAACCTTATAAATTACGGATTGGTTCCGGGCAAACAGTGAAAAAAGATCCTTCATATATATCGGGCTTGAAGTAAAGGTATAAATATGGGACGACTTATCCCAAAACCTATCGTATGCAAAGATTGATATTTAAGTTATAAATCTGTAATTTCGCAATCCTTATTTCAATTCAAAACAAACGATAGCATGAGCAATAAAGTAGTTATAGTATCCGCTGCCAGAACACCAATTGGAAGTTTCTTGGGAAGTCTTTCTTCATTAAGCGCCACCCAGTTGGGATCGGCTGCCATAAAGGGGGCAATGGAAAAAATCAATTTGGATCCCGCATCGGTACAGGAAGTTTATATGGGTAACGTTGTACAGGCTGGTGTTGGTCAAGCTCCTGCACGTCAGGCGGCCCTTGGCGCAGGTTTACCAGATTCAGTGCCTTGTACTACCGTAAATAAAGTATGTGCCTCCGGAATGAAGGCCATTATGCAAGCAGCGCAGGCAATATCTTTGGGAGATGCCGATATTATTATTGCCGGTGGAATGGAAAGCATGAGTAATATTCCCCATTACGTTCAAATGCGCAACGGCACCAAATTTGGTCCGGCAACTATGATTGACGGTATGCAAAAGGACGGTTTGGTAGATGCTTACGATCAAAACGCCATGGGTACCTGTGCAGACCTATGTGCTACCGAGTATAATTTTTCAAGGGAGGACCAAGATGCTTTTGCCAAAAAATCCTACGAGCGGTCCGCGCAAGCTTGGGCGGACGGAAAATTTAAGGAGGAAGTAGTACCTGTAGAAGTCCCTCAACGCAAAGGAGAACCTCTTATAGTCTCTGAAGATGAGGAATATAAAAATGTGAAGATGGACCGTATTTCAACTTTGCGCCCTGCATTTACCAAAGACGGAACCGTTACAGCTGCAAATTCATCCACCATTAATGACGGAGCTGCAGCAGTAGTTTTGATGAGCGAAGCCAAAGCAAAAGAATTGGGCCTAGCCCCGCTTGCCTATATTAAAGGTTATGCCGATGCCGCCCAAGAACCAAAATGGTTCACCACGGCACCTGCAAAAGCCCTTCCAAAAGCAATTGCAAAAGCTGGTATTGACATTAAGGATGTAGATTATTTTGAATTTAATGAAGCTTTTGCAGTAGTAGGTCTAGCCAACATGAAAATCCTGGAATTGGATGATAGCAATGTGAACGTAAATGGCGGAGCAGTTTCATTAGGACACCCATTAGGGTGCAGCGGCGCCAGAATAATTGTCACTCTTTTAAATGTTCTAAAACAAAATGATGGCAAAATTGGTGCTGCGGCCATTTGTAATGGTGGAGGTGGCGCTTCGGCGATGGTAATTGAGAGAATGTAACAGGGGTACCGGAAATCCCAAGAATATAGTAAATGGAATACGGTATCTGTAACTTGAGCATCGTCCCGCTTCGAAAGGAACCAAGTGATATGAGTGAAATGATCACACAGGTTCTTTACGGCGAACATTTCAAGGTTCTCGAAAAACGAAAGAAGTGGAGTTATATCCGGATTTCCTTTGACGGTTACCAAGGTTGGGTGGATAACAAGCAGTACCTTGAGATAACCGAATGGGATTATTCAGATTTGGAGGCCGAACCATTGAAATTATCTTCGGACGTAGTAGATTTTGTAACCGCTTCGGAGAACCAGTTGCTCTCAATCTGTCTAGGAAGCAACATTTCTGCTTCGCGAATATTAAACCATTCATTCGAAGGGCGGTCTTTTTCGGGGAAACTTCCGAAAACGCACCTTATAGAAACTGCATTATCCTATTTGAACGCGCCTTATTTATGGGGTGGAAAAACACCCTTTGGTATTGATTGCAGTGGATTCACCCAAATGGTTTACAAGCTTAACGGCCATAAGCTCTTTAGGGACGCGAGCCAACAAGCTTCCCAAGGTGAGGCATTGAGCTTTATTGAAGAAAGTGAAGCAGGGGATTTAGCTTTTTTCGACAACGAAGAAGGTAGAATTACCCACGTGGGCATAATAATGGACGACAATTATATTATTCACGGGCACGGAAAAGTACGCATTGATAGACTGGACCACAGCGGCATTTTTAATAATGAAATGCGCCGGCATACGCATAGCTTGCGGGTAATCAAAAGAATTATATAAAACAAAAATCCCCAGGAAGATTCTGGGGATTTTTAATTTTATGTAAATCCTAATGGACTATTTAGGCAACTTGGATTTCATTTCCTGATATTTGGCATCGTTACCCAACTGACCATAAATATTCATTAATGTCCTGATCACCTCTTGATTATCCGGTTTCAGTTTATAAGCGCGCTCCAAATATGGAAGACTGTCGGCATAAATGGCTTCACGTTTTTTCTTGAGTTCATCATACTTTTTATTGTCGGCAGCAGAATTACCTAAGCTGTTCATTTCCTCAACCAACTTATCTTCGGCCGAAAGTTTCAAAACTGCGATATTGATAAGTGCTCCTTCATAATCAGGCTTTAGCTCCAAAGCCTTTTTATAGTATTCTATTGCTTTTTCGTTATTGCCAATTTCGCCGCTTCCCACACCTAAGTTAAAATAGATTTCTGGATTGGTGGGATCTGAAGCTACAATTTTGTTCATAATTTCATTATAGCGGGCAATATCCCCCATTTTGTAGCTCATATCGGCATCGGCACGCATAAGATAAATATCGTCGGGGCTTTCGGCACGTGCGGCTTTCATTAGGGCGGTTGCTTTTTCATTATCACCTTTATCGATATAGATAAGAGTCATATTTCTCAAAATCTCGCCTTTTCTGGAATCTGTCTTTCTGATTTCCGGCTTAATAAATTCACCACTTTTAACGGCAATATCCCGAAGGTTTTTAGACTCAAACGGCGTTACCTCGCCCGTAGCCTTTTCGGTAGCTACAAACTCCTCCTCAACTCCGGTATAACCTTGATCAAGCAACATTTGATAATACTTCAAAGCAGTTTCATAATCATTACTGTTCACGGCATTACCTGCAGCAAAATAAAGATCGGAAGGATCCTTTGAAATTAAATAGCTATGATATAATTTTTCGATCGCCTGTTTATAATTCTGGGCATTCTGATCCTTTACGGCCGCGTTGATTAATGCAGCACGCATATTTTGAAGTTGTACACTCAATTGTGTCTCAATATTAGGATCCAACGATATAGCCTTTTCATAAGCCTCTGCCGCCGCTATCAGTTTTTTATGGTCGCTTGTGGCACCTGTTCCCAATGTTGCCTCAGCCCGAGCAGCGTAAAACTGCGCCTTTAGGCCATTGTCCACAGATCCCAAAGAAGGTTCCGCTTCGTTCAAATAATTTAAAGCCTCGCTATACTGGCTGGACTTAATGGCCTTTTCAGCCTTTTTAATCTCCTTTTTTTGCGCAAAGGAAACTGAAGTTATGAGTGCCAGACCGGCTATTAAAAAATGTTTCTTCATGGTTTAAAGTTTATTCGTTATTTTCAATTTGTTCCTCCCCTGAATCAAGAGTAGTGCCAAGATCATCTGAACCGCCATTTTCTTCTTCTTCCAAAACAACTACTTCTTCATCCTTCATAGCTTTGGCAACTGCGGCAATGGCATCGTCCTCCCTAACTTTTATGAGTCGCACACCTTGGGTAGCTCTACCCACGACCCGCAGCGAATCCACCGCCATTCTAATAGCAATCCCCGATCTATTGATGATCATAAGGTCGTCCTCGTCAGTCACATTCTTGATTGCCACTAATTTACCTGTTTTTTCTGTAATATTAATGGTTTTAACTCCTTTCCCTCCACGGTTTGTTATACGGTAATCCTCAATAGATGAGCGTTTACCATATCCGTTTTCGGAAACTACCAGAATATCCGAAGCAGCATCATTAACGGCAATCATACCGATAACCTCATCATTTTGATCTCCTAAAGTAATCCCTCTAACACCCGAGGCATTCCTGCCCATCGGTCGGGTTTTTTCCTCTTCAAAACGTATGGCCTTTCCTGAGCGTACTGCCAACATTATCTGGCTGTCGCCGGTAGTTAGCCTTGCTTCTAGCAATTCATCATCCTCGCGAATGGTTATTGCGTTTATTCCGTTCGTTCTTGGACGGGAATATTGCTCAAGTGGAGTTTTCTTGACCTGCCCCTTTTTGGTGGCCATAATGACATAGTGATTATTTATATAATCCTCGTCTTTCAGGTCCTGGGTATTGATAAAAGCCTTAACACTGTCATCAGGCTCAATATTGATAAGGTTCTGAATAGCTCTTCCTTTTGAAGTCCGGGTGCCCTCCGGAATTTCAAATACCCTCATCCAGAAACATTTTCCTTTTTGGGTAAAAAACAGCATGTATTGGTGGTTGGTCCCAACAAAAAGATGTTCCAGGAAATCCTCATTTCTGGTTGAGGAAGCCTTTTGGCCTACCCCTCCTCTATTTTGGGTTTTATATTCGGTCAGGGAAGTTCGTTTAATATAGCCGGCATGTGAAATGGTAATTACCACTTGCTCATCGGCAATAAGATCGGTGATACTAACATCGCCTCCAGCATATTCTATGGTAGAGCGTCTTTCGTCACCATATTTTTCACGAATCTCGATTAGCTCCTCCTTAATTATCTGCATTCTTCTTTCCTCGCTGGCAAGGATTTCCTTATAATCCTCAATGGTTTTCATCAACTCCTCATATTCCGAACGCAGTTTATCCTGTTCCAGACCCGTCAATTGACGTAGTCTCATTTCAACAATGGCTTTCGCCTGAATCTCAGAAAGCTTAAACGCCTCGATCAATTTCTGACGGGCTTCATCGGCATTGGAAGAGGCGCGTATCAATCTAATTACCTCATCAATATTATCGGAGGCAATTATCAATCCTTCTAATATATGCGCGCGTTCCTCAGCCTTTTTCAACAAATATTGCGTCCGGCGCACCACTACATCGTGGCGGTGTTCCACAAAATAATGAATAAGCTCTTTTAGATTCAACATCTGTGGCCTTCCTTTGACCAAGGCAATGTTGTTAACGCTAAAGCTGGACTGCAGGGCAGTATATTTATATAAAGTGTTTAGAACTATGTTAGGAACGGCATCGCGTTTCAGGATATACACTATCCGCATTCCGTTACGGTCACTTTCGTCCCTGATATTGGAAATACCATCAATTTTCTTTTCATTGACAAGATCGGCAGTTTTCTTGATCATATCGGCCTTGTTCACCTGATAAGGAATTTCGGTGACCACTATGCATTCTCTACCATTAACTTCCTCAAAGTTTGCCTTTGCTCGCATCACAACACGCCCTCTCCCGGTCTTGAACGCTTCTCGCACACCTTCATATCCATATATTACACCGCCCGTTGGGAAATCGGGAGCTTTGATATGTTGCATTAATCCCTCTATATCGATATCATTGTCCTCAATATAGGCAATAGTTCCATTTACAACCTCGGTAAGGTTATGGGGAGGCATGTTTGTGGCCATACCTACGGCAATACCACTTGCACCATTTATAAGAAGTCCCGGCACCCTAGTAGGCAAAACGGTAGGCTCCTGTAAAGTATCATCAAAGTTAAGTTGGTGATCCACGGTATCCTTATCAATATCCGCCAACATGTCCTCCGAAATCTTTTGCATTCTCGCCTCGGTATATCGCATAGCAGCTGGCGAATCGCCATCTACAGAACCAAAGTTTCCCTGCCCATCAATAAGCATATATCGCAAACTCCATTCCTGTGCCATTCGCACCATGGCATCATAAACGGAAGTATCTCCATGTGGATGGTACTTACCCAGTACCTCACCGACTATTCTTGCCGATTTTTTATGTGCGCCCGTGGCCCTAATGCCCAATTCATGCATCCCAAACAAAACCCGTCTATGAACGGGTTTCATGCCGTCGCGAACATCTGGCAATGCTCGTGACACAATGACCGACATCGAATAATCGATGTAGGCAGATTTCATTTCATCTTCAATGTTAATGGGAATCAATTTTTCACCTTCAGCCATAAATAAATAGGTTTATTTAACGTTTTTTATTTCACGTGGCAAGATACGTATTCTATTAGGTTTTACAGGGTTTTTAACAGTTCTAAATAACCGATTTATTAACAAAAACGGGCACGGGGAAGGTTGATAACTATGTCAAATAAAGCTTTGAATTCCAGTATAGTTTTTGTCCTTTTACTAAAATGAACGTAAATGGGAATGGTTTTTGTCTCAAATTGGTTAATTTAGTATTTTAAAGAAGAAAGGAAATTAAAAAATGGATGATAATTTTTCACCAAGAGTAAAGGACGTTATAGCGTATAGCAAGGAAGAAGCACTTCGATTGGGTCACGATTTTATCGGTACGGAACATTTGATGCTTGGACTTTTAAGAGATGGAAGTGGTAAAGCAGTGATTATTTTAAACGCATTGGCTGTGGATTTAAATCATCTTCGCCGAAAAGTGGAAATATTGAGCCCAGCAAATTCTGCAGTTACCACAACCATGAACGATAAAAAGAACTTGCACCTCACCCGCCAAGCGGAAAGAGCGCTTAAAACAACATTTCTGGAAGCCAAGCTTTTCCAAAGCCATTCCATTAATACGGCGCATCTACTTCTGTGCATTCTACGCAACGAAAACGATCCTACAACAAAATTGTTGAACAAAATGAAGATTGACTATGATGCGGTAAAAGACCAATTTAAACTTATGATTACTAACGATGACGACTATATAGAATCCCCGAGTGCAGAATCATTCCCAAATGATGATGACCCTGTGGCCGGAGAAGGAAACAAGGAAAACCTGTATGGCAGCAGCAGTACCAAATCCAACAAAAAATCCAAAACCCCGGTTCTGGACAATTTTGGACGCGACCTAACCGCTCAAGCCGAAGAAGGTAAACTTGATCCTGTGGTAGGTAGGGAAAATGAGATCCAACGTGTCTCTCAAATCCTTAGCCGTAGAAAAAAGAACAATCCGCTATTGATCGGTGAGCCTGGGGTAGGGAAATCTGCTATCGCCGAAGGATTGGCCCTGCGAATTATTCAGCGCAAAGTTTCTAGAATTCTTTATGACAAAAGAGTAGTTACCTTGGATTTGGCCAGCCTTGTGGCAGGAACAAAATACCGTGGGCAGTTTGAGGAACGAATGAAAGCTGTGATGAACGAGTTGGAGAAAAATGAGGACATCATTCTCTTTATTGACGAGATCCATACTATTGTGGGAGCTGGGGGCGCAACGGGGTCATTGGATGCTTCCAATATGTTTAAACCTGCCTTGGCCAGAGGTGAGATCCAATGCATTGGAGCTACCACTCTAGATGAATATCGCCAGTATATTGAAAAGGATGGCGCCCTGGAAAGACGCTTCCAAAAAGTGCTTGTTGAACCTACCAGCGTGGAGGAAACCGTAGAAATCCTTCAGAACATAAAAGACAAGTATGAAAGTCATCATAATGTAGAGTATACGGATGCAGCGGTATTGGCTTGCGTAAAGCTTACCAACCGATATATGACCGAAAGGTTTTTACCCGACAAGGCTATTGATGCATTGGATGAGGCCGGTTCACGTGTTCACATTACCAATATACACGTGCCGGAAAAAATTCTTAAGATTGAATCAAAACTTGAAGAAGTACGCGAACTAAAAAATTCTGTAGTCAAAAAACAGAAATATGAGGAAGCGGCCAAACTTCGTGACGACGAAAAAAATCTTGAAAAGGAATTGGCTGAAGCGCAAGAAACCTGGGAAGCCGAGTCCAAACTGCATAAAGTTGCCGTAACCGAGGAAGATGTGGCCGAGGTAGTATCGATGATGACAGGAATTCCGGTAAACAGAATAGCCCAGACTGAAAGCAAGAAACTTGCTGCTTTACCTGATAGAATAAAAGGAAAAGTGATTGGTCAGGATGAAGCGGTCGCAAAAGTGGTAAAAGCTATTCAACGTAATCGGGCAGGATTAAAAGACCCCAATAAACCGATTGGATCATTCATTTTCCTAGGCCAGACTGGTGTGGGGAAAACCCAATTGGCGAAAGTATTGGCCCGTGAGCTCTTCGATTCGGAAAATGCACTTATACGAATTGATATGAGTGAGTATATGGAGAAATTTGCCATTTCCAGATTAGTAGGGGCACCTCCAGGATATGTGGGATACGAAGAAGGCGGACAGTTGACCGAGAAAATAAGAAGAAAACCTTATGCCGTAGTATTGCTGGACGAGATTGAAAAAGCTCATCCCGATGTATTCAATATGTTGTTGCAGGTTCTGGATGATGGATACTTAACCGACAGCTTGGGTCGTAAAATTGATTTTAGAAATACAATCATTATTATGACTTCCAATATCGGTGCACGTCAGATCAAGGATTTTGGACAAGGAGTAGGATTTGGAACTTCTGCTAAAAAGAACCAGGAGGAATCTTATACCAAGAGTGTTATTGAAAATGCACTCAAGAAAACCTTTGCTCCAGAATTCCTGAATAGGATTGATGACGTTATGGTATTTAATGCTTTGGAAAGAGAAGACATCCATAAAATCATTGACATTGAGCTGGATAAACTTTATGTACGTATTTCGGATTTGGGTTATAATCTTAAACTTTCTGAAAAAGCAAAAGATTTTATTGCTGAAAAAGGTTTCGACAAGCAATATGGTGCCCGACCTTTAAACCGTGCTATTCAAAAATATATTGAAGACCCACTTGCTGAAGAGATAATCAACAGCGGCCTTCACGAAGGGGACAGCATTTCAATGGATCTTGACGAAGAAAAAGGAGAGCTTGTAATCAGTATCAAAAAGCAGAAAAAAGCGACAGAATCTTAATTTTCACTGTTTTGTAAATAAAGAAATCCCCGGGAATATTTTCTCGGGGATTTTTTTAATTTAAGATTTTAAGGTATTTCCACAGAATTAATATTACTCAAAAAGCATTTCCGAATCCACTTCCAAAGAGGTAATAAATGCCACGCTGGCCTCTATATCCTGAGACAACACTCGATCCTCTTCCATAAAGGGAACAACAGAACGATAAGGTTTTAAGAAAGATTCCAGAAATGGAGAAGACTTTTTAGGCTCTCTAAATCGCAAGGCTTGGGAAGCATTCATTAATTCAATAGCTAGAATTGTTTCTATATTGTCAATCACCTTTAAACATTTTGTGGCACCATTGGCACCCATACTTACATGATCTTCCTGACCATTGGAAGATACAATTGAATCTACAGACGATGGCGTTGCATACTGTTTGTTTTGGCTTACAATGCTTGCAGCGGTATATTGTGGAATCATGAAACCACTGTTAAGTCCCGGATTGTTTACCAAAAAGGCAGGAAGTCCTCTTAATCCCGAAACCAATTGATATATTCTCCTTTCGGAAATATTACCCAATTCGGCCATAGCGATGGCAAGATAATCCAAAGCCAATGCTAAAGGCTGTCCATGGAAATTACCGCCGGAAATTATCATATCTTCTTTCACGAAAATGTTCGGATTGTCTGTCACCGAATTCATTTCAGTCTTAAAGGTTTTATGTACAAAATTCAAGGTATCCTTAGTGGCTCCGTGAACCTGCGGAATACATCGAAAAGAATAAGGATCCTGAACATTCTTTTTCTCAGATTTGCCAATCTCACTGCCTTCCAAAAATTCCTGAAACCTCTCTGCAGTTTTAACCTGTCCTCTATGCGGTCTAATTAAATGCACCAATGGATTAAAAGGACTCATATTACAATCAAAAGCATCCAAGGAAATAGCTCCAATTAAATCCGCCAAATAAGATAGTTTAAAACTTTTTAGCAGGCAATGGACCCCATATGCGGTCATAAATTGAGTGCCATTCAACAGTGCGAGGCCTTCTTTGGCCTTGAGTGAAATTGGTTCCCAATTGAATTTATTCAAAATCTTTTCCGATGGAGTTCTTTCTCCGCCCCAATAAACCTCGCCCATTCCAATTAATGGCAGCGATAGATGTGCCAAAGGCGCTAAATCGCCAGAAGCGCCCAAACTTCCCTGGGTATAAACAACCGGCAAAATTTCATTGTTGTAAAAATCTATCAATCTTTGTACCGTCTCAATTTGAACTCCACTATAGCCATAACTTAACGACTGGATTTTAAGTAAGAGCATTATTTTGACTATTGGCTTTGGAACCAGATCCCCAGTGCCACAAGCGTGGGACATGACAAGGTTTTCCTGAAGCTTGGAAAGACTTTCTGAAGGAATCTTTACATTACATAGAGAGCCAAAACCAGTATTGATACCATATACGGGAGTTTCATTGTCCTTCATCTTGGTTACAAGATAATTCCGGGACTTTTTAATATTCAATTGAGCCTCTTCCGAAAGAGCAAGTTTCCTTTGGGTCTCTAAAATCTCCTTTATCATTGACAAATCCAGGATTTCGGAACTGATATAATGTACGTCTGGCATGCTTTAATATTTTCTGCAAAAATAGCAATATTAAACGGTCAGGGTTGGCATATACATCAAAAATGAGATAAGGATAAATACTTAATTTCCTTCATAAATTTAAAACCAATGTTTCCGAGGCAAGAAAATAGACCGCCAAGCTATACGAACCAAGCCTACCCGCCATGATGGGAGCCAAGTGTAGAATATAAATCACTGAAAATGTACTTCATTAAATTTAAAGAAGGACTAAAATGTAGTATCTCGGTGGTTCTTAAACTTGTTGAAAATGAAGGTCTTTTATAGAACCTTCTCGAAAAGTCTTAGTTTGTCCAGTTAAAAAGTTCATAAAATTTTAATTATCCACCATAATTTATAATAGCCTTCTGACAAATATTAACAAAGATGTTACATTAAATTGAATGCTTGAAAGTAATTTTACCTTTTCATAATTGCTTCTTTCAAAATTGAAGCAGATGGAAAAATTTCGGTCCATTAAATAAAAGAAGGATTAATGGAACGAGTATTTTTATTTCGTATAGCTCATATCTTTACACACATTTCTCAATAAAATTCAAAACAACACACACATGAAACGCATAACAATAATTCTACTTTCCATCATAATATTTTCGTGTAGCAAGAAGGAAGAAAAAAATTATTCTGTAATCAATGGAACAATTGAGAACAGTGCTGCCGAAAAAATAATGATTCAAGGCAACGATTTTACCTCCGAAACTCCCGTTTCGCCCGATGGAAAATTTTCCGACACCCTTTATATCAAAACCGATGGTTTCTATCAATTAATTGTGGGACGGGAACATACGGATATCTATTTGGAACGTGGAAAAAATTTATCCATGGATGTAGATCTTCAAAATTTTGACGAGAGTGTGAAATATTCCGGAGATCTTGCCAAGGAGAACAATTACCTGGCCGCTAAATATCTTTGGAATTCGAAACACTTGGATTACAAAGATTTATACTCTGCTGATGAAAAGGGATTTAGAACCAATTTGACGAAACGGGAAAAACAATTGGACAGTCTATATTTTACTTATGATATAAAGAACGAGAATTTCCAAAAAATGATAGCTAAGGAAGATACTTATAATCAGGCCACCTTATATGAGGATTATCAAGATGCCCACCGTTATTTTACTGGAGTCGAGGATTATCAGGTAAGCGATACCTTTTATAATTATTTAAAGAAAATTGATTATAAGGACACCCTGGCATACAGAAACTATCTTAGTTACCAGAATATGATGGATGCCCACTTTAATCGATTAATAAATGATGAAACCTATCAAACAGGAGATAATGATCATACCCTTCTATTCTTGACTATGGTAAATGATTCCCTTCCCAACGGATATGCAAAGGACAAGATGATGACCAATTTTCTTCAGTTTCAATTAAAACCGGATAAAAATCTTGATGAAGCCTATAATATCTATAAAAGCACAAATCCAAATCCTGAAAACCTAGCTAAACTTACCGAACGCTATAATATGCTCAAAACTATTACGGAAGGCCAGCCCTCTCCTACTTTTGACTTCGAAAACCACAAAGGAGGAACTACCAGCCTTGAAAGTTTGAAAGGGAAATATGTGTATATAGATGTCTGGGCTACATGGTGCGGTCCGTGTTTAAGGAAAATTCCTGCACTTAAGGAAACCGAAAAAGAATACCACGGAAAAAACATTGAGTTTGTAAGTATTTCTATTGATGAAGCAAAAGATTATGACAAATGGAAAACCATGGTTAATGAAAAATCCCTTGGTGGTATTCAGCTTATGGCGGATAATAATTGGAAATCAGATTTTGTACAGCAATACGGAATAATGGGGATCCCCAGGTTTATTCTTATCGATCCCAAAGGAGATATAGTTGCTGGCGATGCCCCTAGACCATCAGATCCGCAATTGAAAATAATGCTGGACGAACTGTTATAGAATCAAAATTGTCCGAAGAAAGAAAAAAGACCGCCACGCTACAAGAAACAGGTCTGTCTGGCTTTGTAGGAGCCAAGACTTAATCGTAAAGCATTGAAAATGTATATTTTGAAATCCAAAAGAAGACAAAATTTTTAATATCTAGGGGTTGTTTCTGAAATAGTTGAAAATGAAGGTCTTTATTTAGGGGCCTCTTAAGCACTAAAAAAAACAACGGAATAGCAATACCCTGAAGCACAAAAAAACCCCAAGCATCTTTAAAAACTTGGGGTCTTTTCTTTATTGAAATTTTTATTTCCTTCGAGGATGAACTTTTTTGCCGTAAAATTTCTTGTACCTAAAATATGCTACTGCGCTCAATAGTACTGCAAATAACGTAATCCACCATACAAATGTAGGGGTAGCAGGAGCATCTCCACTTGCGTAGGAATGCAATCCGCTCAGATAAAAATTCACTCCAAAATAGGTCATCATAATTGATGCATAGGAGAATAGGGCGAGCACATTAAAGGTCCATCTACCTCGAAGTCCCGGCACCAATCGCGCATGGATAACAAATGCATATACCATGATACTTATAAGCGCCCAGGTTTCTTTTGGATCCCAGCCCCAGTATCTACCCCAGCTCTCATTTGCCCATTGTCCTCCCAAAAAGTTTCCAATGGTCAACAGTACCAGTCCTGCGGTTAAAGCCATTTCAGTAATTACGGTAAGTTCGCTAATGTTAATCTCCATTAGGCTGTAATTTTTCTTGGTAGTGAAAATCATCAATATCAAAGAGGTTACGGCTAAAATCATTCCTAAAGTAAAAGGTCCATAACTCATAACAATAACCGCAACGTGAATCATCAACCAATAACTATCCAATACTGGTTGTAGGTTGGCAATGCTCGGGTCCAACCAATTCTCGTGTGCTACCCACAAAATTATGGCTCCAACAAAGGCAGTGGATGCTACGGTCAAATCACTTTTTCTTCCAAATGAAAGTCCAAAAAACACCGTTGCCCAAGCTACATATACTACCGATTCGTAAGCGTCACTCCAAGGAGCGTGTCCACTAACGTACCATCGTAATGCCAAGCCCAAGGTCATCAATGCAAAGAATACCCACATCAAAACTTTGGACCCTTTTATTAAAATCCGCAGTATTTTTCTGTCCTTAAACAGTTGGGCAATAATAAAAATGAACATCAAGATCCCGAATACGGCGAAGTATTTGTATAACCGATTAAATATGTCCGCTTTGTTATATATTGTCTCTGCTCTAAGTTTATTTTCGGAGGGCATTACCTCGGCACCATATTTTTTCTGGAAATTGGTTATACTTTCCAAAAGTTCATCCGCCTGTTTATAATCTCCGGTTTCCCTAGCTTTTTTCAAACTATCAAAATACATTGGAAGAATATTTCGGGCATATAGGGAGTCCATCCCTTTTATATTAGCTTCTCCCAGCTCGGGGTATGAGACCCATTTGTTTCCTTCGTCCCCGGGAATTGGGAAAATTTTCAAAATACTTCCACTCAGGGCAGCATTTAAAAGCGAGAAATTTTCGTGCGCCTTTATAAAATCCTTTTGATATTGGTTTGGTGTAGTAGTTCTGGTTGCGGCCGAAAGGTACGGTTCCAGTTTATAGTTTCCCTTGTCATCAAAAAGATCTAATAATGAAATTTCCTTCTGCCCATCTGGAACCCCTGCCACGTGCCGAATACTATCATTGCCTCTTTTCAATGCTATTAAAGGCACTTCCACCCATAATCTGGGAAATTCGCTCATGGAAATAAACACTTGATCTGCATCCAATCCAGCATAATGATCACTGCGGCTAACTTTTCTTAGCAATTCACTTGCAAAAGTATTTATAGGTTTCATCCTTCCGTTATCCTGTACCAAAAGATGTCCGAATTTTTCCGCATGGTCTTTGCTTACGGCATTTGCAACTATCAAGGAATCAATCTGTTCCTTTGCAACTGCTGTATGCACATTGTGTTGCGCAATACCGGAAAAAGACAAAAAGAATAATAGCAGAACGGTAAGAGTTCCTTTTTTAGCCAACATGTTTTTCTTCTTGTGTTTTATGCGCTCCAACATAATTTCCAGTTTGCCAAAACGACTATGTTTGCTAAAAAGAATTGCAAGAAGGCCTATGTACAAAAAGAAATAACCAATGTAGGTAATCCAAGTGCCCCACCAATCGTGGTTTACAGACAAGATTGTGCCTCCTTCATCGGGATCAAATCCTGATTGGAAAAAACGATACCCGTCGTGGTCCAGAACATTGTTCATGAATATATCGGCATCAAAATGTTCCTTATTTGCATCAATTACAGTTACTTGACTTTTAAATGACGAATAACCCTTTTCGGTCCCGGGATATTTATCTGCAATAAATTTGTTGAGTGTAATACTAAAGGGAAGTTCGATATTTTCCGAACCATAACTCATATATACTTTTAATCCTGCGATATCGGTTTCGGTAGGACTCGGTGCGCTCCCTTTTCCTCCTAGTAGCGCAACCGTTTTAGTTTCACCCTTGGAAGAAACTTCCACTATAAGCGCATCCTGATTGGCAGTTTCTCCGGCTTTTGCCTTTACCACGCCAAATTTTCCTTTGGTAAGGGGTTCGGGAGCGACAAAAGAAATACCGCCCATTCTATAAAGACTTCGCAAATTAAAGGGCTGCACACTATCTGCAACAACAGTGCCCTCCGCCTGGTCCGCCATCCGTAAATAATCTCCTTCAAAGGGACTGCTTATAGTATAGTTCCCGTCGTCAGAAACAGCAATATTGATAGCGCCTTCGGTTGGTTTATTCACCGCAAATAAAATATTATGGATATTGGAAACCTCACCTTCTTTTACCCAATGGTCGTGACGTTCTCCGTCGCTGGATTCCACTATTTTCAAATACTCATCACCCTTTTCATCTGGGGTTAGCCCCTCTGTTGCCCCATTGATATAATCCTTATATTTTATGGTAACCGGTTGTCCATTATAATCGGTTTTAATGCTAAAATTATTATTCAACCTTTCCGAAAGTCGAAGTTTTTTTGGTTTCAATTTCCTTCTTTGGGCAACTCCATCCACCATATAATCCCCGTCAATAAAAACATCCAAATAAGTATCTTCGGAAAGAATGGAATTTTCGGTCTGTCCCTCGCGAATGTGCATTACGCCTTCAAAACCTATGTACCTGGTAACAAATGCCCCAAATATCACCAGAATAAAAGCTAGGTGCAACATCAGCGAAGCCCACATTTTAGGGTTCAAAAGATTGTATCTAAAAATATTACCGATAAAATTGATGACAAAAAGCGCCATAATTGCCTCAAACCACCATGCATTATAGATAAGTTCGCGTGTAAACGGGGTGGGCGGAGTTTGGGATGAGGAATCCAAAAATGTTCCTGCGGCCATTGCGGCGGCAAAAACAAGAAAGAGAACTGCGGTTAATCGGGTAGAAAAAAGAACGGAAGCTATCTTTTTGAGCATCGTAGAAAATTTTGGTGCAAATTTACATATTTGGACTCATTAAAGCTATTAAAAACCCAATACAAAATGAGTAACTGCAACTAGGGATCTGCAAAATCACAAATGGAATCCCAATTGAATTCAATGGAATCCATTATAATCAATAGACCCGATCTTTTGGGACCGGGTCTATTGAACTTCAACTCTCAGAGGTTTTTCTGGAATTAAAAATATTAAGATGGAGAAAAGTACCCATATTACGAGCTCGATTTTTTGCTATCAAGGCTCTTTCATCCTCGGGATCAAAAAGCTCATCAATGGTTTGAACCCAGATATTTATCCAAGTTCCAAAGTGCATTTCATTTATGGTATTTCCGCACATATTGTCCACTTCCACGTGAGCGTGCATGGGATTACCAAAATATTTTCTTTTAAAAAAGAGATTGGTTTCCCAGAAATCGGTCAACAGTTCCAAATGGGTATCCCAATCTTTTATTATCCCGTTGAAAATAGGGCCTAAAAATTCATTTTGTCTTATTTTACCATAAAACGTATGAACCAATAAGGAAACATCTTCCCGGGAATTTATTCCACGTTCTGCCATTATTTTTTATGACAAAGTTACCACAATCAACAACAAGTTGACAAGCAAAGTGACGAGTAAAAACCAGAAGGCAAATCTTCTGTTTACTCCCGCAAGCAGGACAGCATTGTAGCCCATGCATAAAGAGACACAAATAACCAGCTCAACAGCGGAGAGCAGGGAAGTGCCCTGCATTAATATGGTCATAGCGGCGATGGAACCTAAGCAACTGTTGAGGATAATAGTAAGCGGAACGTACATGTAATAGTCATATACAAAAGAGCGCTCCATTTCTTTAATAGATAATGCTTTCATGATTTCCGTGTTTTTATAGTTTAATTCCTAAATTTACCCTTGTTAACCCCCTCATTTTTATGAGGCTAATCATAAACCAATGGTTCCTGAGAATCTTTTGTTGGATTACGGTTCCCGAATTGAAACCCTACAGGCATCGGAGGTTATCTTTTCTGAAAAAAGCCGTGCCTACTTTTATTATCAAATTAAACAGGGCGAAGTGAAGATGTTTAACCTAAATGAAAACGGGAAAGAATTTGTTCAAGGTATTTTTTATGACGGCGATAGTTTTGGTGAACCTCCCCTATTTGCGGATTTCGCCTATCCTGCTTCGGCAGCAACCACTCGAAACACAGAATTATATAAACTTTCAAAACAAAAACTCCTTGAATTGCTGACGCACAACCCCGAAATAAATCTCAAGTTTACCAAAGCACTTGCAAAACGGTTATATTATAAAGCAACCATCTTAAAGGAAATATCCGTCCATCCGCCCGAACATCGCATACTAACGTTGATTGATTTTTTAAAGCGTAGGGACGGGTCCCAGGAACTTTTTCAAGTGGATCTTACCAGACAACAACTTGCGGATATGACCGGCCTTCGAGTAGAAACTGTAATACGAGCCGTAAAACAACTGGAACAGGATGGAGATATCAAATTGATAAACAGAAAAGTTTATCGCTGAAAAATTAAAAAACAGTACTTTCGCCGTATGATAGACGTAGTGTTGTTGGGCTTCGGAAACCTAAACCATCATTTGTTCCTTGCCCTGAAAAAAGCAGAAAATGTTCGAATAAAGCAAGTTTTCAATCGCAATCAGATTGGGTTGCCTTCCCCATACCATCACATTTCCTTTACTGATGATATTACTGCATTGGCACAAGCCGATGTTTATATAATAGGCATTCCGGATGATGCCATCGGTCCATTTTCACAGAGTCTTCCTTTCCAAAATAAACTAGTGGTACATACTTCTGGTGGAGTTGCGATGGACGAACTTTCGAACAAAAACCGACGCGGTGTTTTTTATCCTTTACAGACGTTTTCAAAACAACGGAAGGTGGATTTCAGTACAATTCCAATCTGCATTGAGGCCGAAGGTGTTTCTGATTTGGAATTACTGCAAACCTTAGGGAAGTCCATCTCTGAAAATGTCTTGGAAATATCCTCTCAAAAGAGAGTAAAATTACATTTAGCCGCTGTATTTGTCAATAATTTCACCAATCATCTTTATAGAATTGGAAGTGAAATCCTGGAAAAAGAAGGACTTTCGTTTGATTTACTGAAGCCGCTAATAATTGAGACGGCTTCTAAAATTGAGCATTTATCCCCGGCTCAGGCCCAAACTGGTCCAGGAAGGCGTAACGACCAAAAAACCATTCAAAAACATTTAAGGTTATTGGAAGAAAATGAATACAGGGATATCTATGAAATATTTACGCAAGCTTTGATTTCAAAATAAAAGAAAAATGACCGAAAAAACATCACAATCACCCCCAAGCTATAAGGAATACCTTAAGCATATCAATACTTTTATTTTTGACGTGGACGGGGTTTTAACGGATGGCACCATATTAGTTAACACCGAGGGCGAAATGTTCCGATCCATGAACATCAAAGATGGATACGGACTAAAAACGGCAGTAGAGCTAGGTTATAACATCTGCATTATTTCGGGAGGAACGAATGAAGGAGTCCGTGTAAGATTGCAAAATTTGGGTATAAAAGATATTTTTCTGGGCGCACACAACAAAACGGAAATTTTGGAAGCGTACTTAATAGAAAAAAACGTAAAGCGGGAAAACACGTTATATATGGGGGACGATTTACCGGATTATCAGATCATGCAAGAAGTTGGATTGCCCACCTGCCCGCAGGATGCCGTTCCCGAAATAAAGAGAATCTCAAAATATGTATCCCATAAAAAGGGTGGTAAAGGCTGCGTGCGGGATGTATTGGAACAGGTAATGAAAGTTCAGGGAAAATGGAAAATTACTGAAAACGTAAGTGCAAAGTATGACTAACCAATTCATAATTCATAATTCATAATTAAAAAGATTGAAATACCTCCATCTCATACGTTATCCAAATTTGATATTTATTGCCCTGGGGCAAATATTCATCAAATACGGTCTTTTCCAACCGTTTGGAATTTCCATAACCCTTAATGCCTTTGGTTTTTTTCTTTTGGTCTTGGCTACGCTATGCATTGCGGCAGGAGGAAATATTATCAATGATATTTATGATGTTGAAATCGATCGCATCAACAAACCTGAAAAACTTATCATTGGGAAGCAGGTCTCCGAAAAAATCGCGTATAATTTATATATTTTCCTTAATGTAGTGGGAGTGGCAATAGGGTTTTATTTGTCGAACATCATTGGAAGACCCGGTTTTTCGGCATTATTTATTGCATTTTCTGCCTTGCTTTATTTGTATGCCTCCTATTTAAAAGGAGTTCTCCTAATAGGGAACCTGTTGATTTCTGCCCTGGTGGCAATGAGCCTAATACTTGTAGGGCTTTATGATTTAATGCCAGCAATAACACCCTCAAACCAAGCAACACAATCCACTATTTTTAGTATTGTTTTGGATTATGCCTTGTTTGCTTTGTGTATCAATTTCATTCGGGAGATAGTTAAGGATCTGCAGGATATTAATGGAGATAAGAAAGGAGATCTAAATACGCTGCCCATTGTTTTGGGAAGAAAAAGAACTACAATGGTTGTTTTCGTGCTTGGTGTGCTATTTGTTTTTGGAATAATTTTTTATATGTATGAATATTTATATCAGCAGCAGCTTTTATTATTATATTTTCTCTTCGCCATAATTGGGCCGCTCCTATATTTTTGCATCAAAACCTGGACCGCTAAAAGTAAAAGAGATTTTCAGATTCTTTCAGCTATCCTCAAATTGATTATGCTTACGGGACTTTGTTCAATTATGTTGTTTCAATTTGTGTTGTTCAAGTAATACTGAAAACCAATCGGAAGCACTTAACCAAACATTTAAATAGAAAAGTTTTATATTCACCCCTGCCATTCACCTCATCAAATCCTCCTATATGCTTCGTGAAAAACTTACCAAATACCGAATTATTCTCGCTTCAGGTTCGCCTAGACGGCAAGCATTCTTTAAGGAATTGGACTTGGATTTTATTGTGAAAGTCAAAGAAATAGAAGAATCCTATCCTCCTAACCTCACAAGCTATGAGATCACAGACTATCTATCCCAATGCAAAGCAGAGGCTTTTACCGATCTTCAGGAAAACGACCTTCTGATTACAAGCGATACCATTGTTTGGCTGGAAAACGAAGCCTTGGGTAAACCCGAAAACGCCGAAGGTGCAAAGAAAATGCTTCGCACTTTGAGCGGCAAAAGACACGAGGTTATTACCTCAGTTTGTTTTACCCAGAAAAATTCACAAATAACCGTAAACGAAACCACCCAGGTATGGTTCCGGCCTTTAACTGAACAGGAAATAGACTATTATGTAAATAACTTTCGCCCATTTGACAAGGCAGGTAGTTATGGGATACAGGAATGGATTGGCTATGTTGGTATTGAGAAAATCGAAGGCAGTTATTTCAATGTTATGGGACTCCCAACCCTATTGGTTTATGATACCCTGAATTATTTAGCCACCTCTTGATTTTTTGTATTTTAGCTGGAAAACCTCAACCAGATGAAGGCTTTTTATTATCTCTCCTTTGCTATCCTTTTGCTATTATTTATGGGATGCAATTCTTCCTCATCCAAAGAGGATTCTCCTACTTTACCAACTAAAACCAATCATACTCCAGCCATAGCCTTTCGGGAATTAACTCCTGAATTTAAGGAATATTGGTTTTCTGGACAGGCAGAGGTTACCTCCTACCATCTACAACAGGAGCGCTATGGCGAAATGCGCGAAGGTACTGCAGTAACCATTTTTGTTACCGAGGAATTTTTACCGGAGTCTCAAGTAAAATCCGACCATTCCAATGAAAAAAATGTTTTGGCAATGAAATTGAATACACTCAAAAATTACAATACCGGTATTTATCCTTATTCCATTATGACCAGTACTTTCAGTCCCGTAAAAAGTACTGATCATCCATTAAAAATAAGCAACAGTGTACAGGAATGGTGTGGGCAAGTATATATGCAGCTAAACAATAAAAAGGTTTTTGAAATACAATCCCATTCTTATTTTGAAGGAGAAGCGGATAGAAGTCTTGAACTGGCCAAAACTTATTTGGAAGATGAACTATGGAATTTAATTCGTTTAAATCCAGAAGAACTTCCTACGGGGGATATTTCGATCATCCCCTCTTTTGAATACATCCGTCTTAATCACATTGAAATAAGGGCACATAATGCATATGCCAATTTAAAACAGGGTGATTCTGTTACTATTTATACCCTCCACTATCCCGATCTGCAACGGCAGTTAAAATTATTTTTCAGAAACAGATTTCCTTATGAAATAGAAAAATGGGAAGAAGTAAATGCCTCCAAACAAAATGATACTTTACGACTACTGACCACTGGCTCAATAATCAAGCGGATGAAAATTGATTATTGGAACAAAAACCAAAATGAATTTGCACCTTTGAGGGACTCTTTGGGATTGAAATAAACAAAAGTAAAAAAACACCTATATGATTCACATGCCAGAATATTCATATCAGTTAGTAGAATCAGTTATCCTGATTTTGGTGATGCTATTACTTCGGATGTTTTTAAAGAAAACAATAAGGAATTACGCCAAAAAGATTGAACGTTTGGAGCATCGTACGGGGCTAATTATGAAGCACGTGGATTTTGCCGTTTTCTTTTTAGTAGTTCTAGGCTTGATAACTATCTGGGGAGTAGATGTAAAGAATATAGGTATTGTTATGTCGTCGGTATTCGCTGTAATAGGGATTGCATTTTTTGCACAATGGTCAATATTGAGCAATATTACCAGTGGGGTGATTATGTTTTTCACATTTCCTTATAAAATAGGAGACTATATAAAGATTCACGATAAGGAAATTCCGTGTGAGGGGTATATAGAGGACATCAAAACCTTTCATATTATTCTCCATTCCAAGGATAAGGAAATTATAACCTATCCCAATAGCATGATGCTTCAAAAAGGAGTAAGTATCATTCTGCCTGAGGCCATTCCAGAAGCTCCCAAGAATATCGATAAAAATACGGAGGGACTTCCTCACGATTGATTGTATTATTAAAAAATTCGGTTTGTGAACTGAAGGAAGCGAAATCAATATCCCATTTGTGAATTGAGAGATTTTTCTTCTTTATCGGTATCTTTGCAACTTTCTGAAGATTAATTCCCGATTCTATGCGCAAATCACTTTTGATAAATGTCCTATCGTTTTTTTTCACCCTTGGAATCACCGCACAAGCACCACATAAACCCACCGCTTCCGAAATTTATCACGACCTTCAAAAATTGAACTTTTTAGGGTCGGCACTTTATATTGCTGCACACCCAGATGATGAAAATACGCGGTTGATATCCTATTTGGTAAATGATGTACATGCAAATACAGCCTATCTTTCCATAACAAGAGGTGATGGCGGTCAAAATTTAATAGGTCCGGAATTGCGTGAACTCCTAGGCGTTATAAGAACCGAAGAATTATTGGAGGCGAGGAAGATAGATGGGGGAACCCAGTTTTTTACACGTGCCAACGATTTTGGCTTCAGTAAAAACCCAGATGAAACCTTTGAGTTCTGGAAAAAAAACGAGGTTTTGAGCGATGTCGTGCGAACCATCCGAAAGTTTAAACCGGATGTAATTATTAACCGTTTTGATCATCGAAGTCCAGGTACTACGCACGGTCACCACACGGCATCCGCCATGCTTAGCGTAGAAGCTTTTGACGATGTGGACGATGCTACAAAATTTCCTAAGTCTGCCAAGGAATTTGGTGTTTGGCAGCCTAAACGTTTGTTTTTCAATACATCGTGGTGGTTTTATGGCAGCCAGGAAAAATTTAAAAAAGCCGATAAATCGAACTTAGTGGCCGTTGAAAGCGGTAATTTTTTCCCTGCCTTGGGCCTTTCAAATGGAGAAATTGCTTCCTTAAGCCGGAGTAAGCACAAATCACAGGGCTTTGGAACTACAGGAACTCGGGGAAGCGAAACCGAATATCTCGAATTGCTAAAAGGATCCAAGCCGTCTGAAAGTAATCTTTTTGAAGGAATAAATACCACTTGGTCCCGATTGGAGGATGGCAAAAACATAGGAAAAATCCTAATTCCTCTGGAAGAAAATTTCAACTTCAAAAATCCTTCCCAAATGCTCCCGGCACTTTTAAAAGCGTATCCATTGATCGCAAATTTAAAGGATTCTCATTGGAAAAATATAAAATTGAAACAATTAAAACAACTGATATTAGATTGTAGCGGTCTTTATTTGGAAGCTGTTTCCAAAGAAAACACCATTAATCCGAATGAGGATTTTCAAGTAACCCTTGAGGCCATCAACCGTGGAAACAATGAAATCCAGATAAAGTCGGTCAAAACATCCGAGGGTAATACCATTTGGGACAAATCTGAGGAGTTACCCTATAACAAAGATCAAAAATTGGAATTGACCATCCATTCGGGAAACCATTCCCCCAAATATTCCTCACCTTATTGGTTAAACGAAAAAGGTTCAGTGGGAATGTACGCAGCGGCCGAGGAACTGATCGGGCTTCCGGAAACCCCTGCTTTGGAAACACTTGACATTGAAATTCAGTTTAAAAATATAAGTATTTCTTTCACAAAAACCATTGTCTATAAGTTTAATGATCCGGTAAAGGGGGAAGTGTACAGACCTTTGGAAATACTACCGGAAGCAACGGTTTCAATACCGGAAAAAGTTTTGATTTTCGCCAATGATACCCCCCAAAAAATAACAGTGACCGTAAAAGCAGGAAAAAGTAATGTTTCGGGAAGTATAAAAATAGAACATCCCAAAGATTGGAAAGTGGAACCGTCCTCGCAAAATTTTAAATTAACCAGAAAGGGCGAAACCGCAAATTATATTTTTATGGTATCCCCGCCAAATACACAGAGCGAAGGATTTTTAAAGCCATTGGCAACGGTAGATGGAAAAATTTACGACAAAGAATTGGTAACATTGGATTACGAGCATATCCCCTATCAAAGTGTTCTGTTGCCGGCCGAAACTAAGATCGCCAAAATCGATCTTCAAAAAAAAGGACAAAATATAGGATACATCAATGGCGCAGGGGATGCACTGCCTGAAAGTCTTAAGGAAATTGGATATACCGTAACCACGTTGGAACCTTCAAAAATTACTGAAAAATCACTTCGGGGATATGATGCTATTGTTATGGGCATCCGCGCTTATAATGTTGTTCCGGAACTGGCATTTTTGCAACCCATTTTAAATAAATATGTTGCCAATGGAGGAACTTTAATTGTGCAGTACAATACCAATCACGCCTTAGTCACTGAGGATTTGGCCCCCTATCCATTAAAACTATCCCGTGAGCGGGTTACCAATGAATTCTCCAAGGTTAACTTTCTTGCCCCGGAAAATCCAGTATTGAATAGTCCGAATAAAATCACCCAAGAAGATTTTGAGGGCTGGGTGCAGGAAAGGGGTCTTTATTTTCCCGATGAATGGTCGGAACATTTTACTCCAATTCTTGGGATGAATGATAATGGTGAAGAAGAAACAAAAGGTTCACTCTTGGTAGCAAAGTACGGAAAAGGCTATTATATTTATACAGGCTTAAGTTTTTTCAGGGAATTGCCTGCCGGTGTTCCCGGAGCTTATAGACTGTTTGCCAATATGCTTTCAATCGGGAAATAATTTTTTTACAATGAATTACAAAAAACCAAAAATGATCTGGAAGTGGAGCTACACCTTTGTTTTGTTGCTTAATGCCGTTTATATCTATCTTTTTTATTTACTTATGCAAACCTTCGCCTAAATGCAGCAACTTGATTGGATAGTTTTAATAGGAACACTAGTCTTTATCGTGCTTTATGGTACCTGGAAATCCAGACAGCAAAGGGATGTGGAGGATTATTTAAAAGGTGGCAGTACTGCTAACTGGTGGACCATTGGCTTGAGCGTTATGGCAACGCAGGCAAGTGCTATCACCTTTCTTTCTACTCCCGGTCAAGCCTTCCACGATGGCATGGGCTTTGTTCAATTTTATTTTGGTTTACCCATTGCAATGGTCATTATCTGTATGGTTTTTATCCCCATATACCATAAACTGAATGTTTACACTGCCTACGAATATCTTGAAAGCCGATTTGACAAAAAAACACGTACGCTAACTGCCATCCTATTTTTAATACAGCGAGGAATGGCCTGCGGCATTACTATTTTTGCTCCCTCCATTATACTTTCTGCAGTGTTGGGATGGAACTTGATATATTTGAATATTATTATTGGAGTTTTGGTAATAATCTATACCGTTACGGGTGGAACCAAAGCGGTAAGTGTTACCCAAAAGCAGCAAATGGCCGTGATCTTTATGGGAATGGGGCTGGCTTTTTTGTTGATCCTAAACTACCTCCCATTGGACATTACCTTTTCCAAAGCTTTGGAAATAGCGGGCGCGAGTGGAAAAATGGATATCTTGGACTTTTCGTTCGATCTTGATAATCGTTATACTTTTTGGAGCGGAATAATAGGTGGGTCTTTTTTGGCCCTTTCTTACTTCGGGACAGACCAAAGCCAAGTGCAGCGGTACCTCTCCGGCAAAAGTGTAAAGCAAAGCCAAATGGGACTTATTATGAATGGTCTACTAAAAGTCCCTATGCAGTTTTTTATATTGCTGGTAGGGGTAATGGTTTTCGTTTTCTATCAGTTTAATGCCTCTCCCCTACATTTTAATCCTTCTGCAGTAAAAGACGTCAAGAATTCGGAATATGCGGCGGAATACCAAAAGCTGGAAGAAGATAAAGAGGCTCTCGATCAGAAATTAATTGCAACCCAAATGGAATTTTCCAAAGAGGAGAACCTTATGGACCGCATTGATTATGAGGAACAAATCAAGCAATTCAACCATTTGGAGGATCATTTGCGCGAACAGTCTGTGGCACTTATCAAAAAGGCAAATCCTTCTGCCGAAACCAATGACAAGGACTATGTATTTATACATTTTATTCTTACCAACCTGCCGCGTGGAATTATTGGATTGTTGTTGGCGGTTATTCTAAGTGCCGCCATGTCCTCCACCGCGTCCGAACTCAATGCTCTTGGAAGCACAACCGCTATCGATCTCTATAAACGTAACGTTCCTGGGAAAAGAGAAAAACATTATGTAGCGGCCTCTAGAGGATTTACCTTGGTGTGGGGTGTAATCGCCATTTTGGTGGCGTGTACTGCACATCTATTTGATAATCTTATACAGCTAGTTAATATTATTGGATCCATTTTTTATGGGAACGTTTTGGGGATATTTCTTCTTGCGTTTTTTATAAAGTACGTGGGCAGCAAAGCAGTTTTTATCGCGGCTATTATCACCCAGGCCATAATAATCTATTTTTGGTATATTGATCTGATGCCATATTTGTGGCTTAACTTGGTGGGATGTGCCTTGGTAATGGGGATTGCGATTATTCTTCAAACCGTTATTCCGAGAAAAAATCCTGGTACACTACCTGCTTCATAGGATACTTGATGTTTTTTTACAGATAGGTTTCCGTACTAAGGGATTGAAATCCGCTCTGGAATTTTCAGGAAAAAAGCCGATTTTTTCCAAAAGGACAACAACAGAAATCGGAATGAAAACAAATGTTTATTGTTCGGCTATTGAAATAGTTTTAAAATAATTAACTACCTAGTCTGTCCTAATTTGGCCGAAAACTTTTTATCCAGCCTAAGGAGACATCCATGAGACATCCGTGGGAAACGCATGCGGTAGAATAAACGTTAATCCTTCCTAGAATAACTTTACAGACTTGAAGTGAAATCATAGTATGTTTTATAATAATATCAACTTTTTCACTTGATCCTTTTATAGATAATCTTATAAAAAAAAGCTGCCCCAATTGGAGCAGCTTTCATTTATTCATTGAATATTAATTCAACTACTTTTTAAGCACTTTAAAGTTTTCTTCAAGTCCTCCTTCAAAAGTAACTCGGAAAATAAATGTTCCGGTAGGCAAGGAAGAAACGTCAACTTTACCATCAACATATTCTTTATTGCTCAATACTTGTTGACCCAATACATTATAGGCTGCAATAGACTCTATGGTCTGATTTGCTGAAATGTAAAGTACATCTGACATTGGGTTTGGATGATAGGAGAAGTTAAGGCTGGAGTAATCTGCGATTCCTACAGAACCATCAACGGTAACTGTATAATCCTCGGTTTCACCAAAACCTTGAGTTTCATCACAAGCCATATCCCAAGTAGCCGAAGCCTCACCTACTGCAGCAACACGAACTCTCATTGTGTAGTTCCCATCGGCTGTACCCGCAGGAATAGCAATATCACCCATTAGCGCTTCATCACTTCCTGTTCCAATATAGAAGAATTCATTTTGATCAAAACTTCCACTATTGTCAAAATCGATCCATACAGAAACTGATTCATTGATCCATCCATCTCCAACAGTAACAGAAATTGGATATGTTCCGCCGGATTGAACGGTAGCTGCCATGGCAGTATAGTCACCGTAACCATTTGGACTACAAGTTGTGGTATTGTTAATTTCTTGGAAAGTAACATTTGTAATCAAATCTCCATCTGTACAATTTAATTCAGGAGTACAGTAAGCCGAAGGTTCTGTAGTTGTAAACGTTGCAGTTTCAGAATAGGAAGTCTCCGAAGACAGCGTACAAGTAACCTCTAACCTCCATTCCACTACAACTCCACTAGTTGCAGGTGCGGTTGCAGCAAACGAAGAATATTGCTCTGTTGCCGTTCCTTCATCTACCCAACCAGCGCCATCTGTATTTGATTGCCATTGGTAAGACAATCCATTACCGAAGCTAAATCCTGATGCAGAGACAGTGTAAGCAGAATTTGGATTACCTGACGCTGGGGTTACAGTTGCTACTCCACCATCTGGCGTGCCAGAACAATCTTCCAATTCTCCAACCACAAGGGTATAATCCTCACCTTGTCCAAAACTATAAGGAGCACATGGATTCGTAGGAGAAGCACCATAATTTTTGACAACGCGCATTAAATATTCGCCTTCCGTTAAGTTTGTAGGAATAACGATAGTACCTGTTGCCTGTTGGCCATCGGTACCGGTTGAAGATGTGATAGAGCCGATCTCATACATTTCGAAAGTGCTCCATTCGTCTTCTCCACCAGTATTGATAAATATGGTAAAATAGTTTGTAAATGGTCCGTCGGTATTACCTTCTAAGGCAACATCTACTGCCTGTCCAGCTTCTACGTTAATTAGAACATCTGTAAAATCCTCTAATGCTGTGGTACTGGTGGCAGAAGAAGCGTTATCCACGTTTGCCATCACCACTCGTGTAATTGGCTCTACCGAGGCTGTGATATCAAACAGACACTGAAATGGCGGTGGATCGGCCACATCACAATGTAATTTAAACACACCTTGATATCCATCAGCATCCGCGATCCATGCACCGCCCGATTCGGAAGAATGTATAGGAGCTCCTAAAGTTCCTGCCGTACTTACTTCCCAATAAACTTGGGCGCTACTTTGTGCAACCGGTTCCATCCAATAGGTTGTGCCACTGTCACCTCCCACAAAATCCAGATCAACTTCAACCAATATTGTATAAACGGTATATGTTCCAAAGGCAGATCCGATAGGCGTTTGTGCGTAAGGAACAAGTCCGGTTACGGACTGAACTACAGTACCTGGCCCTCCATTATCATCGTTATAGAAGTTAAAATCTATTGTATTGATAGGTTGTGTAGTAATAAGATTTAGCTCAATAGATCGAATATTCAAGGTATTGTCCGCAGAAACGATGAAGTCATCGGCATTACGGTAGATACCTCCGCCAGTAATATTTAGACCATTTTCAAAGTCATTACTGTCGTCTCCTTGATCGCAATCCTCATCATTTGTGCCTTCCTCTATATTTAAAGTAAAATCAAGTGCTTGACCATACCCTGATTCTACACCCATTCCCCAAGGATCAAACTGTATTCCGCAAGGCGTTACAATTGGATCGGAAAGATCATCAAAATAGGTTTTTGTAATTCTGATTCGGGTTTCACCAAGGATAGCCTCCGCTGGCACTGAAATGTCCATACTTACTGAAGTTCCATCATTTCCAGTGGAGTTTTCCAAAGTTCCCAATTCAAAGACTTCACCGGCATCATCCAAAATCCCATTTTGGTTCCAGTCGATAAAGGCAACTATATTAGTCTGAAAATCACCATAGGTATTCCCCTCCACTGATAATGTATAAGTTCCATTTGTAGCAAGGGTTACAACAACATCTGTTTTGTCAATTAAAACATCCGTATTGTTGTCATTGGTAATGGTAGTTCCTGCAATCTCCACTTTGGAAATTTCCTCAACAATTACATCACCGTCATCTTCATTAATATTACAGTATGGAAATGGGAAGGTTCCTCCACCACCGCCAACATTAACGGTATAATCTTCCGTTTGTCCGTATGAATTCGATCCGCATGGGTTGGTTAGTGAAGAATTAAAGTTTTTTCTCACCCTCATACGGGTCTCTCCGGCAACGGCATCAGCTGGTACAGCAATGTCTGCCGTGGCTTGTTGTCCATCTGTTCCAGTTGAATTGTTGATAGAACCTATTTCATACATCTCGGATGCCTCAAATTCACCATTATGGTTCCAATCAATCCAAACAGTGAAATAATTTGTGAAAGATCCGGCTGTGTTGCCTTCAGCGGCGAAACTATACGTTTCCCCACCTTCAACTTGCCCTACAATTGCAGTAAAATCTTCATAACCTAAGGTACTTGTTGCGGGAGACACATTGTCTATGCCAGCAAACACGACTCTGCTTATTGCTTCTACACTGGAACTAGTGGCTGTACAATAAGTAAGAGTAGTTGTGAAAGTAGCAATTTCCGAATAGGAAGTCTCACCTGAAGCGGTGCAAGTCAAAGCCAATCTCCATTCCACGACATCTCCCAATTCCGGTGGAGCGGTAGCCGTAAAGGGTGTATTGAATTCTGTTGCGGCTCCTTCATCCACCCAGCCAGCACCGTTGGTGTTGGATTGCCATTGAAAAGATAAGCCAGTGGCAACAGAAGTTCCTTCTGCCGAAACTGTATAGGTCGTACCTCCATTTCCTGAAGTTGGATTCACTATAGCCGTTCCCGCCTCTGGGGTTCCTGTACAACCATCTGGTGCAATTACCGAAACTGTATAATCTTCAAACTCCCCATAGGTATAAGCCGTATTGCAAGGATTGACGTCTCCGGTAGAACCGATATAGCTATTTACAATACGCATTCTCGTATCACCGGGAATTGCATTGGTTGGGATGGTAAAAGTACCGGTGTGGTTAGTAAGGTAACCTGAGCTACTATAGGCAACTTCTTCGGTAGTACTAAACGATCCATCCTGATTCCAATCTACCCATATTCTGAAGCCATATGTGTTTCCTGCCGCTAAATTGGCAGTAAAACTAATTACGTCACCAGGATTTCCTTCAACGGTCATCGTGGTAAAATCGCCATATCCTCCTGGTGAGTATCCGCTACCGAGATTGGAAATATTTTGAACTCCACCAGTGGTAGAAAAATCATTAATATAATAATTCGAGTTTGTGGAAGCTGGAACACAATAACACTCTGTTGGATTTGGGTTTAAAGTTATTGATATTACTTCCGAGTCATCTGAATCGCCATTATCGCATTCAACGTGATAACGGTAGTCCATTGGTTCACTTATTCCGGAAACATTAAGCGTAGAAGAAGCCGAATTCAAGCTTGTCCACGTATTTGCACCCGCAGGGGAAGATTGCCAAGTACGGATCAAACCTTCTGCAGGGTTTGAGTTACCTGTAACTGACATGCTAAAGGGAGAGTTGGAACAAACCATTCTGGTGGTATCTCCCACAACAGTACCCGCCTCAGCTCCCGTACAAGGTTCCAAAACCAAAACAGGAGTTCCGTCTATAGTTAAGGTATAAGCGGTACTTTGTGGAGAAGCCCAAGTAGAAATTACTATATAATAAGTTTCTCCCAATACTACCGGTAAATTCGGGATCGAGCGTGTTCCTGCAGTGGAACCCACGTGATAACCTACCGTGGATGAGAAAGGGCATCCAGTAAATACGAAAATTCCGGTGTAGCCGGCAACACCAGTGGCACCCACGTTTATAGAACCATTTGCGCCCGCTGTGTAGGAATATACCGCCTCGTCACCATTTAAATAAAAAGTATAGGAGGTTCCAGTGGTAATGGCTCCCGGAGCCACGGGAGGAATATCCGAACTAGAGTAATTATCGCCATAGTTGGATGTGTTACCGGTGACGGTAAAGGGAACACTACTAACAACCATCGGGTCTTCACAGGTACTACCTGTTTGTGCCATCCCCTGCCACGAGAACACGCACATCAGTAATGAAAGAAATAGAAAGGTAATTTTCTTATTCATGATTAAAAGTTTTGGTTAATAAGGGTTCAAGGTAAATAAAAGAAAACTCAACTACAATCAAATCTACTATCGAATTTGACATAGAGAAGAAAATACCCAATAATTTAACAAATAAGAGAAATATGATGGATGATTTAAAGAGAAAATATTATTGGAAATCCAAGTAGGCAGCTTTCATTGTTTCACTTTATAATAAGCCAAAGTAAATACCTCAGATTATAGAATGGATCTCAAAATCATGATTCTGGAATATGGGAAAGCTTTGGATTTTATATTTCTTCCTTTTTAAAGAGCAATTTTGAAATTTTATTATCGCCGGAGGCAAAAGCAACACTATCATTTACAAATTCCAGAGCAAAAAATACTTCGTCCGAAAGTTTTTTCCATTTTTCCCCGCTATTGCCGCTGTAAAAAATGCCTCGTGGTCCTACGGACATAATTTCTTTTCCGGAACCTCCCGGAATATATTTAACCGAGGAGCTAAATCCCGGCTCCTCGCCTGCTGCAACCAAATCCCAGGTTGCACCACCATCTTTGGTTACCGCCTTATTTTTTTCATTCAATGCTTTGTTCTCCCAATTTCCACCTACCACAATTCCATTTTTTCCATCCCAAAAATCAATACTAAAAATACCCGTCATCGCTTTTCCACTGTCAATGGGAGTGTCATAGACCTGCCACGTTTTACCTTTGTCCGAAGTATGGAACACCCTGGATTTTATTCCTCCAGTTGCTATCCAGGCATTATCTTTATAAATGGCAATATTGGAATTACTCGCCGCAAAAGCCACTTCCCCTTTGGCAATTTGAGGCAGGTCCTCACAAGAAGTTTTACTCCAAGTATTACCTCCATCGCGTGTTATCAGTACGGAGAGACATCCACCAACTTGATCTCCCATGGCAATGCCTTCCTCATCGTTCCAAAATTTCATGGAATCATAGAATACATCGGCCCCGGTCTCTTTATAAACCTTTTCGATATTTGTTGCTTCCTTGCCATTGAATCCAATTTTGTAGAGTACTGCAGGGCTTGCAATACTTAAAACAAACACGGCTTCATTGGTAACTGCAATGGAACGGAAATGTAGTAGGGAGTCGGAATATTTGATTGTCGCAAGCTTTGGGGTGTCTCCGTCTATCAAACCAACTTTCCCATTATTAGCAGCAAACCAAACTCGGTTTTCATCCAATGGATGAATGGCACGAATACTCAAACTATCAATATAAACAGGGGTGGAAATCACATTGGTAAAACCAATATCTGATTTTTTTCCACAGGAAATCACCGACAAAAGGAGGATAAGTATAGAAAAACGCATAGGAGGTTAAGTTTTCGCTAAAATAATAATTCGCCAAGGCAAATGATGCATTACCTCAATAAAATGACAAAAAAGAAATGGATTGCAAATTTTGATTGAAGTCAATTTACAATTTTCTAAATTCTGACATGAAAAAGATACCTTTACACCCGCAAAAGTTTTCAAAAAACAGGAAAGCTTTTATGCAAATCCAAGAAGACTTTAAAGCATAAAATTGGTCTTGGGCTAAAATTATTCAAAATGAAATTACACCGAAATTTAGTATTTGCCACAATAGATTCGTTGAACCAAATTTTTAACGAAGGAAAGCAAGCGGACAAAGTCCTGAAGCATACCTTAAAACTCGACAAACGCTGGGGTGCCAGAGATAGAGGCTTTATTGCCGAAACTACTTACGACATTGTGAGATGGAAACGCTTATATGCCAAGATTGCTGAAGTAAAGGAACCTTTTGACCGCCAAAATCTGTTTAGACTCTTCGCAGTATGGGCCACCTTAAATGGTATTAAGATTCCTGATTGGAAACAGTTTGAGGACACCCCTACCCGCCGTATCAAAGGCCGGTTTGATGAACTTTCCAAAATCCGCAAGTACAGAGAATCCATTCCAGATTGGTTGGACGAAGTGGGACAAAAGGAACTTGGCAAACAATGGGATAAGGAAATTTCGGCCCTTAACAAAGTTGCCGATGTGGTATTGCGAGTTAACACTTTAAAAACGGATGTGGATAGCCTGCAAAACCAGTTGGCCGATTTGGATATTGAAACCGAAACTATTCCTGGATATCCAAATGCCTTAAAACTTAAGGAGCGCGCTAATGTATTTGTTACCGACGCTTTTAAAAATGGCTTATTTGAAGTCCAGGATGCCTCCTCCCAAAAAGTAGCTGAATTGTTGGATGCCAAACCGGGAATGCGGGTTATTGACGCCTGCGCAGGTGCGGGAGGCAAAAGTTTGCATATTGCTACTATGATGGAAAATAAGGGGCAATTGATTTCCATGGATATCTATGGTAAAAAATTAGTCGAATTAAAACGCCGTGCCAAACGCAATGACATTTTTAATATTGAGACCCGCATTATAGATTCAACCAAGGTGATAAAAAAACTTATAGGCAAAGCCGATAAGGTATTAATTGACGCGCCGTGTTCGGGTCTTGGTGTATTGCGAAGAAATCCGGATACCAAATGGAAACTACAACCGGAATTTTTGGATTCCATCCGAAATACACAAAAAGAGCTTTTGGATTCATATTCGCGCATGGTTAAGCCGGGCGGGGATTTACTCTATGCAACCTGTTCAATCTTGCCAAGCGAGAATGAGCTGCAGATCAAAGAATTTTTGGGTAGCGACGCAGGAAAGAATTTTACCTTGTTAAAAGAGGAAAAAATTCTTCCTAGCAAAAGTGGATTTGACGGATTTTACCTTTCTTTGCTGAGAAAAAAGGAGGAAAACTCCCAAAAAAGCACAAATGTCCAATAAAACATAAATGAAACACCTCGCCAAATTATTTATATTATTTTGCGTATCATCGTTGTTTGCCCAACAGCCGTATTACAATAATGTGGATATAACGCTTACTGGTGAAGATCTATATTATGCACTTCAACAAAAAATTCAGATTGCCAGCACCACTTTTAGTTATGGCGACAATAAAACAAGCATGAAGTTCACCGACGAAGATCCAGAAAATCCCAATAAAGTTCTTTTAATCTATGGCTACAATGACAATGATGGCAACTGTACAACAGATCGTAGCAGAGATAAAGGTTTCTTTGGAGGCAATAACTGCCAATACAATCGCGAACACACCTTTGCAAAATCCAATGCAAATCCCATTATGACCGGCGACACTGGAATAATAGCCGACCCACAAAATCTTAGGCCTTCAGATCAACGCATGAACAATGATAGAGGAAACCGGAAAATGAGTGCGGGCTCGGGTAATGCGGGAAATGCCGGCAGCGGATGGTATCCCGGTGATGAATGGAAAGGAGATGTTGCCCGAATTATGATGTATATGTACACCAGATATGGCGACAGATGCAAGCCGTCACTTAACGGAACTGGCGAATTTCAGGGCGCTACGGAAATGCTTAAAATATATCTGCAGTGGAATGCAGAAGATCCGGTAAATGATTTTGAAGATCAACGCAATACTTATTTGGAGCCAGTTTATGGCAATCGGAATCCTTTTATTGACAATCCTTATTTAGCTACCATTATATGGGGTGGACCAATGGCAGAGGATAGATGGGGTATGATGGGAATCCAAGATGTATTGGCAGAGCAAATAGGCATATATCCCAATCCCAGTTCCGAAATGGTTTGGGTAAGTGACAATACTTCCTTTCCCGTAGTCAACTATTCGGTTTATGATATTTATGGAAGGAGGGTTCTGCACAATACCTTCAATACTACCGAGAAAAAAATAGACGTATCTGATTTACACAAGGGTATTTATCTTTTGGAACTGTATTCAACCAATAAAAAAATCGTGAAGAAAATGAGGGTCCAATAAAAGTTAGCCTCTTGAAAATCCAATCTTCAAAAACGTACCTAAGAAAAATGCCCAAGCGAAAACTCTGCTTGGGCATTTTTTTTATGCATCTTAAAAACAAAATAAAGATTTATTCCACGATAAACCGTGCTGTTTGAAAAGCTTTGGTATCCTTTCCTCCGACTCTCAGAATATACACTCCGCTGGACATGTCACTCATATCGAGAATGGCTTTATAAGAACCGTCCATTTTATCCAAAATTTTCACCTTTAGTTGTTGTCCTAAAACGTTGTAAATGGACATATATGCTTTTCCATCATAAGAAGTATTAAAAATGACTTCAAAGTTTTTATTGTCTTCTGAAGAAATTACCAATTCCCCATTACGAACCTCAAAATCATTAACGCCAAGAGATCCAATATTTGCTGTATAATCCTCCGTTTCGCCATACCCGCTTTCATCACAAGCACTATTCACAGGTCCACCCCAACGGGATTTCGCACGCATTCTGTGAAGCCCTAAGGCCGCTCCATTAGGAATAACCAACGGCATAGTTTCCGTAAAGGTGCCCCCATTTTGACCAGGTGCAATTTGATAATTGTTAACCACAATTTCGTCTGCAGAAAAAATTGAATCGTCATTAAAATCAATCCATACCTTAACGTATTGGCTTCCCCATTTGGTAGTAACTTTTAGATTATTGCTACTGCCGGGAGCAAGATTTGCCACCAGGTTTGTAAAATCGGAATATCCTTCACATCCAGAGGGATTGTTTATCTCGGCAATGGAAAACAACCTAAATCCATCTCCTAAAGAACAATTCAAATTGGGCTGGCATAGAACTTTTTCCAATATCACTGTGGCTGCGTCATTAGCAGGATTGGAATCTCCTGCCAATAAAGTGGAAACGGTAAGATTATAAGTGCCCAAAGCTGAAAAATCGGCCTGTTGCGCAAAACTATAACTCACTTCCTGTTCGGAGGAAATAGGCCCTGCAAAATTTTCAATTACAGGAGTTCCACCATTGATTGCGTATTGAACGTTAAAATTGGACTGCGTAGCAGCTCCAAAATTCTTTATGGTTGCGGTAATGGTTTCCATCCCCAATTCCGAACCCGAAACCGGAGCGGTAATTTGAAATGCTCCCACATCATTTACCAAAAGATGAGAGACATTTTTGGTAAATGAATCGTTTCCTGGAAATTCATCTCCCGGAAGTGCCGTTTTTACTTCTATGGCATAGGTTTGTCCAGAATTTGACAGATTTACCGTTTGACTAAAAGTATAGTTTACCGTTGAATTGGGGGCAACAGTGCCGGAAAAAGTCTCTGTGGCTACCAAATTTCCATCTACACTCAATTGTAATGGAATATTTACCTGTGCCTCGGTGCCGTAATTACGCATGCTCACCTCCACAACCTCCTGATTGGTCAAAATCCCATTTTCTGGCTGGATAATATTGCTGATTCCAATATCGTTAAGAAAGCCGGACGATAATTTAAAAGAAGCTATTTGTGTCCTCCAGTTATTATTTGATGAGAAGTATTCAGCAGTATGCCAAAATGTAAAATTATCGGGATCCAGAGTAAGATGTGAATAGTCCCCAAATCTATTGGTATATGTCTGCACTCCCTGTCCCTGAACAATTTCCGTTTCCGCTACGGTCATTTGACCCAATGGATCGCCATCAAATCTTCCCGTATAACGGATTGAAACCTTAAGGGATTCACTCGCTACGTTAAATGCCAATCCAATGTTTCCATAGGCGTCCATTCCAGCGCTTCCCATAAACCGACTATGTCCATCGGATGGAGCATAGGTGCCCTCTTGAAAAATAGTCCACGGATTGGTTGAATCATTGCGCAATTCTATCCATCTAATTCCAGAAGTATCATTGCCATCCACATCGGTATTAAAAGTAATGACCCAACTGTTATGGCCGTCAAAACTTCGGTAATTAGGGGCATAGGAAATAATTCCACCGATCATATCAATCTTTTGACCCGTACCAGGTTGTTTTACATCTCCATTTCCAAAGGGGGCAAAAACCGAATTGAAAGGTGCTGTCGGGATTTCCAAGGGGGTGGAAATAGTTGAATTGGCCGTGTTGTTCCAATCGAGGTTTATTTCCCAGACCTTCAAATGGTCATAGGAAACCCCAGCCCAACCGTCATCCTGAAGATAGGTAACATAGCCAGGAACATTCGCTGGATACGATGTCCCTAAAAGATTCGCCGGCTCGGGACTTAGAACCGTATTATTGTTTTGGACTATCCCAGGCATTGGAAATCCAATGATTTTTGGGTTTGAGCCACCCGAAAGCATAACAGCTCTCTCTACGGCATATACTAGATTTGAAGTTCCAATATTGGCGGTAAGATAATAGGCATCTCGCCAAACACTATAGTGTGGGTAATCCGGAAAATCCCCAAAGGTATATTGATACACATTATAAGCACCCGTGGGATCACTAGTGACGGAAACTCCTATAGCCAGTGAATTGTTTGAGGAACCAAACTGGCTTACAAACCAACGGTCTGCCAATTGATCGTACATAACAATAGGATCTCCAGAATTGGTGCCGATATCCAAAAAATCTCCCAATGAAACAGGGCCTACCAATAATTCTCCCGTTTTACTGAAAATTTTTACAAGTGAATTTACAGCATGCACATAATGATTGGGACCCGCAGCTCCGGTTGGATCAGGAGGTACTGCTCCGGATTCGGAAGAAGATGCTCCAATAAAATTCTGTTCCGGGGCACTGGTCTGGATGTTCCCAAAATTATTTTGCGTTGTTTGGTCAATTCCCTTTGGCAAAGCGTCAAAATTCACCTGTTCGTGATAACGATTCCGGTTTTGAACAACCTTAATCTCCTTAATGCTTCGGTTGTTGTTTTTGGCCTGCACCACAAAATCCCGAAGCGGAATTGTCTTTCGCACCAATTGCCCCACAATAACCTCTTGAGGCGGAAATGTCTGTTGAGAAAAGATGCTCAAACTTAGGAGCAAGACGGGAATTAATAATTTGTATTTTAGATTCATTAGGTTGGTATTAATAGTGATGCGGAAAAGTACTTCAAAAAAAAACAATCTATTCATATGTGAAAAAAAAAAAGAAATTATAATCGATAATTTTCAAAAACCTCCACTGATTTTTAGGATTAAATTAGCCGAGATTGGGTACCTTTGCCCCTTCAAAAAACACCAAATATTAAAAGGATGATTCACTTTTTTGGGGACGTAAATAATACGGTTTTTGCAGTCCAAACCCACGGCGATATATCAAAGGAAAATAGTAAAAAACTGGAGTGGCTTTTTGGCAACCAACCAAAATTGGAGAAATCCATAATCACTACCTCGAACAATTCGCCATTTATTGGTCCCCGGGCCGCAATGGTAACTCCCTGGAGTACAAATGCTGTGGAAATCACTCAGAATATGGGCATCCATGGAATTATTAGAATCGAGGAATTCCATAATGCACAGATCGAGAACAATGTTTTTGATCCTATGCTGTCCCAAAAATTCAAGACTCTCGATCAGAATATTTTCGATATAAATATCCAACCGGAAGCTATTATTCAGATCACGGATATTTCGGCCTACAACAAAAAAGAAGGACTCGCGCTTAATGAAGAAGAAGTAGAATATCTTGAAAATCTTTCCAAAAAAATCGGAAGAAACCTGACCGACGGCGAAGTTTTCGGCTTTAGCCAGGTTAACAGCGAACACTGTAGGCATAAAATTTTTAATGGGACCTTTGAGATCGATGGTCATCAAATGCCCACCTCACTTTTTAAATTGATCAAAAAGACGGCACAGGAAAATCCCAATGATATCGTTTCCGCCTATAAAGACAACGTAGCATTTATAAAAGGACCCAAAGTAAAACAATGGGCACCCAAGAGTGGCGACAAACCCGACTGGTACGAGGAAAAAGAATTTGAGAGTGTGATTTCCTTAAAGGCAGAAACCCATAACTTTCCCACCACGGTGGAGCCATTTAACGGCGCTGCCACAGGTAGCGGCGGGGAAATCCGCGATAGGTTGGCTGGAGGAAAAGGCTCCTTGCCATTGGCAGGTACCGCAGTTTATATGACTTCCTACTCCCGACTAAATGATGAGCGTCCTTGGGAAAAGACAATGAAAGAACGGGATTGGCTTTATCAAACCCCATTGGATATATTAATTAAGGCCAGTAATGGAGCTTCGGATTTTGGAAATAAATTTGGACAACCATTAATTGCCGGTTCTGTATTTACATTTGAACACGATTCTTCCACTCCTGGAAATGGCAGCAACGACGACCGAAAATTGGGATACGACAAGGTTATTATGCTTGCCGGGGGAATAGGATATGCCAAAGCATCCCAAGCTATAAAAGGAAAACCTGTTGAAGGCGATAAAATAGTTGTATTAGGAGGTGACAACTATAGAATTGGAATGGGCGGTGCTGCCGTATCTTCAGCGGACACAGGTGAGTTCCATAGCGGGATTGAACTGAATGCCATCCAAAGAAGCAATCCCGAAATGCAGAAACGGGCAGCAAATGCCATACGGGCAATGGTAGAAAGCGATAACAATCCTATTATTTCCATTCACGACCATGGTGCAGGTGGACATCTCAATTGTTTGAGTGAATTGGTGGAAGATACTGGCGGAAGAATTTCCTTGGACAAACTTCCCGTGGGAGATCCAACTCTTTCCGATAAGGAAATCATGGGGAATGAAAGTCAGGAACGCATGGGACTGATAATTGGCGAAGAAAATATGCAAATCCTTCAAAGGGTTGCCGACCGGGAACGTTCACCCATGTACGAAGTAGGACATGTTACTGGTGACAAACGCTTCTGTTTTGAAAACGCCAACGGTGACAAACCGATGGATTTTGCTTTGGAAGATATGTTTGGTAGTTCCCCTCAGACCATAATGCGGGACACTACCGTGGAACGTCGCTATCCTAATCCCGAATACACTGTTTCCAGAATTCAGGAATATCTTTCCCAAGTGCTTCAATTGGAAGCTGTGGCCTGTAAAGATTGGCTTACCAATAAAGTGGATCGTTGCGTAACGGGAAGAGTTGCCAAACAACAAACTGCGGGACCGCTTCAATTACCCTTGAACAATTGTGGGGTTATGGCTCTGGATTTTCAAGGAAAAGAAGGAGTGGCCACCTCTATTGGACATTCACCCCTAACTGCATTGATCGATCCTGCCGTAGGCTCACGGAACGCCATCACGGAAGCCTTGACCAACATAGTTTGGGCACCGTTAAAAGATGGTCTTAAAAGTGTTTCCCTTTCCGCAAATTGGATGTGGCCCGCCAACAATAAAGGCGAGGATGCGCGCTTATACGCTGCAGTAAAAGAAGTGTCCGATTTCTCAATCGCCCTTGGAATAAATGTGCCCACTGGAAAAGATTCTCTTTCCATGAAACAAAAATATAAGGATGACGAAGTAATTTCTCCAGGCACCGTGATTATCTCCGCTGCTGGAAATTGCAAGGATGTCAAAAAGGTTGTAGAACCGGTTTTCCGGAAAATCCAAGGCGATGGCAAAGGCAGTATTTATTATATCAATATTTCACAGGATAAATTTAAGTTGGGCGGTTCGTCTTTTAACCAAATCCTGAGCGCCATTGGCAATGATGCACCCTCCGTTAAAAGTGCCGAATATGTGACGAGGGTTTTCAATACCCTACAAGATCTAATTTGGGATAACCAAATTGTTGCGGGACACGATGTAGCTTCGGGTGGGTTAATTACCACCTTATTGGAAATGTGTTTTGCCGATTTAAACCTAGGCGCTCATTTGGATCTCGCTGATTTAGGAGAAAAAGATTCCGTCAAAATGCTGTTTGCAGAAAACTGTGGTTTGGTGATCCAAGCATCGGATGATGAAAGGGTAGAAAAAACACTTGCTTCCAACGAAATCGCCTTTTCCAAAATTGGTATAGTTACCGATACGGAAATCCTTACCATTAAAAATGGCTCCGAATCTTTCAATTTCGGAATTCCCGAAATGCGAGATGTTTGGTATAAAACCTCTTATTTGTTGGACAAAAATCAGAGTGGGGAAAAATACGCGAAAGAGCGATTTGACAACTACAAAAAGCAACCTTTAAAATTTGAGTTTCCCGTGAATTTTACCGGCAACCTCTCCACTATGTTCGAGGGTGCATCGCCAGATGCAGGGCAGTCCAGACCAAAGGCTGCGGTAATCCGGGAAAAAGGAAGCAACAGTGAAAGGGAAATGGCTTATATGATGCATTTGGCTGGTTTTGATGTCAAAGATGTGCATATGACCGATTTGATCGAAGGCCGAGAAACCTTGGAGGACATTAAATTATTGGTCGCCGTAGGAGGTTTTAGCAATAGTGATGTTTTGGGAAGCGCTAAAGGTTGGGCCGGAGCTTTTCTTTATAACGAAAAAGCCAAAAAAGCCTTGGACAATTTCTTTGCTAAGGAGGACACTCTTTCGCTGGGTGTATGTAATGGATGTCAATTGTTTGTGGAACTTGGATTATTGAATCCTGAGGATGACGAAAAACCGAAGATGCTCCACAACAAAACGAATAAGTTTGAATGCGTTTTCACCTCCGTTAAAATACAGGAGAACCATTCTGTTATGCTGTCATCACTTGCAGGAAGTACATTGGGTATTTGGTCTGCTCACGGTGAGGGACGTTTTAGTTTCCCTAAAGGAGAATCGCATTATGATATCGTGGCAAAATATACTTATGACAAACTGCCTGCAGCACCCAATAGCAGCGACTTTAATTCAGCGATGATGACCGATAAAACGGGCCGTCATTTGGTTATGATGCCACACTTGGAACGATCTATTTTCCCTTGGAATTGGGCTTATTACCCCCAAGACAGGAAAGATGATGTGGTTTCTCCCTGGGTGCAGGCCTTGGTGAATGCTAGGAAGTGGATTATAAATAAGAAATCATAGGTTTGATTTAAAATTAAACGTTTTAAAAAAATCAGTATTAGAAGCTGCCTCAAAACTAGATTTTGTCGATTTGTCCTGTGAGGCGAAGTTTAAAACTTATTGATTAGCAGGAACGGATAATTCTCGACTGCGCTCGAACAGACACACTGAATTAGTTTTGAGACAGCTTCTTTTTTGATTCAAGCCGTGAAGTTTTTGATTTCAATCCCAGCGGGCTTCTACTATCCAGGCGAAAATTCCTCCATGAATTAATTTCGCGCAGTAAACTTTTCACCCCCGCGATCGAACGTGGAATTATCCGAGAAAATTCGGTAGAGGAATTATCCTGAAAAACCCGAATATCGGGATTTTCTACACCTTTCCTTCCTTTATAATATCAAATCTCTTTCTTCCGTCTTTTTATTTTAAAGACAACTACTTCAAAAATTATTGTTAAATTCACTTACTTAACAACGAGATCATGACAGACCCAAAAAGACTTTTCGACTTCCCATATTATCAACTTGAAAAATATCCACAGGAAAAAGCCCTCGTAACAAAATACAATGGTAATTGGGTTGCTACTTCCACTCAGGAATATATAGATAAGGCAAATGCCATTAGTAGGGCATTGATAAAAATGGGCGTAAAACCGAACGACAAAGTAGCGCTGATTTCCTCTACCAATCGATCGGAATGGAATATTTGCGACATAGGTATTATGCAAACCGGCGCTCAGGATGTGCCCATCTACCCTACCATTTCCGAGGAGGAATATGAATATGTGCTTAATCACAGTGAATGTGTCTATTGCTTTGTATCAGACCAAGAAGTTTATGACAAGGTTATGGCCATTAAAAATAATGTTCCCTCTTTAAAGGAAGTTTACACTTTTAACGAAATAAATGGAGCAAAAAACTGGTTGGAAGTTCTGGAAATGGGAAAGGACACCAGTAATCAGGCCGAACTAGACAGACGAAAAGAGGCAATACAGGAAGATGACATTGCCACTCTAATTTATACTTCGGGCACCACAGGCAAACCCAAGGGGGTCATGCTTTCACATAAAAATATTGGCAGCAATGCCAAGTTCAGTGCCGAGAGGTTGCCAATTGAAATGGGAAAATCCAAAGCTTTAAGTTTTCTTCCCGTTTGCCATGTGTACGAACGAATGCTTCACTACATGTACCAATATTGCGGCGTGGAACTTTATTTTGCTGAATCCTTGGATACTATCAGCCAAAATTTGAACGAAGTGAAACCCGAGGTGATGACTGCCGTACCTCGCGTATTGGAAAAAGTATATGATAAAATCTATGCAAAAGGAGCTGAACTATCGGGAATTAAAAAGAAACTTTTCTTTTGGGCAATCGATCTAGGCTTGCGCTATGAACCGTACGGCGCCAACGGTTGGTGGTACGAAACCCAACTTAAGCTTGCAAACAAGCTGATCTTCAGCAAATGGCGGGAAGCTTTGGGCGGAAATATTAAAGCCATTGCCTCGGGCAGTGCTCCTCTTCAACCCAGATTGGCACGCGTATTCAATGCGGGACAAATTCCGGTGATGGAAGGATATGGTCTTACGGAAACCTCGCCAGTAGTGTCTGTTAACGATATGCGGAACCACGGGTTTAAAATAGGCACCGTGGGAAAACCGCTTCGGGAAACAGAAGTCAAAATTGCCGAGGATGGCGAGATCCTCGTAAAAGGTCCGCAAGTAATGGTAGGCTATTTTAAAAATGAAGAGGAAACGGCAAAAGTTATGGAAGGCGGATATTTCCATACCGGGGATATAGGGGAAATCGATAGTGAAGGCTTTTTGAAGATTACCGATCGCAAAAAAGAAATGTTCAAGACCAGCGGCGGAAAATATGTGGCGCCCCAAACCATCGAAAACATAATGAAACAATCCCGCTTTATTGAACAAATGATGGTTGTTGGAGAAGGCGAAAAAATGCCCGCTGCCCTAATTCAACCCGATTTTGAATTTATAAAGGAATGGGGCAAAATAAAAGGCCATAACCTTCCTTCCGACCCTAAAGAACTGGTAAAAAACAAGGAAGTAATCGACAGGATACAAGAAGAACTTGACAGCTATAACGCACACTTCGGCCAATGGGAGAAAGTTAAGAAATTTGAGCTCACCCCGGACGTGTGGAGTATAGAAGGCGGACAACTAACCCCTACTATGAAAATGAAAAGACGCGTTATCCTGGATATGTACAAGGATCTTTACAAGAATATTTATGAGCATTATAGAGAATAGGCTTCATTATATTGATTGTAAAAAATTAAAACCCATTCCTTGACATCTTAATAATAAATATATACTAGCATAGAAGTTGGGCACCTCGATTTACGCAGGCACCACTAAGGTCCTGTGCAATAAAATCAAGCTTGGTTTATATATTTCCGAAGTAAATCCAACAAATGGGGAAGGTGGGCAACCCCCATTCCCAATTTTAATGCAAAAAATGAAAAAGAATTTTTTACATTTCTGTACTTTTGGCCATTGTTTTTCTGCCGAATATTATTTCCATAATCGGTGCCGATTGGGATAGATTACCGATTACGGTATGGGTTTTTTACGGAAAAAATCTTTCTCTTTTTGATATCCGCCGTTTCAAGTTTCCTTCTTAAAAGATCAATTAAGTCCATGATGAATTTAAACTCTGGGAATAGATCTTAAAAAACAAATTTAGACTTCCCCCTTATTTCAAAGCATACTTCTATTTTACGAATTTACTCCCTCCAAATGCCCTTAAACTTGCGTTAAACCTACGCGTATTAAATCTATTGTGATTGATATTTCTTATTTTCAGGAATCAATCAGTATCCTTAAAGATGAAAACTATTTGGACCATAGGTCATTCTACCCATTCTTTAGAAGAATTTCTCCATCTCTTGAAAACATTCAATATAGAACTTCTAGTGGATGTTCGTCACTACCCTGGATCTCGGAAATTCCCGCAATTCAATAAGGAAAGTATGGCCATAACATTACCGGAAAATGGATTTGAATATATCCATATTCTAGGATTGGGAGGTCGGCGCAAAGTGGATCCACACTCCAAAAACGACGGTTGGCGCTTGGCGGCTTTTCGAGGATATGCAGACTATATGGATACAAAAGAATTTGAGGTTGCCTTAAAGGAACTTGAAGCGTTAGCCTCCAAAAAGCGTACTGCAATAATGTGCGCCGAAGCGGTTTGGTGGAGCTGCCACCGTTCCATGATTTCGGATGCCCTAAAAGTAAGGGGCTGGGAAGTACTACATATTATGAATGACAAGACCCAAACGGAACATCCCTACACATCTCCCGCAAAAATAGTAGAAGGTAAATTGGACTACTCCAAATAAATGCTAACACCACAAAAATTAATTCGGTAATCAAACCCGAATGAAAAAAAAATTAAAAGAAATCAATCTATTATGCGTGCATAATATTTTTTCCTATATTTGGTATGCATGGATAAAAAACCTACAAAAGAAAAAACCATCGACTACATTTTGCGTTCCACTTGGATGAGTGTGACCAAAATGTATAACGAGGAAGCTGGCAAAAAAGGAAGTACTATGGCTACCGGATTTGCTCTTATTAGCATAGATCCGGAAAAAGGCTCGCCATCCACTGCCCTGGGACCGAAAATGGGTATGGAGGCCACAAGTCTTTCCCGTACCTTGAAAAGCATGGAGCAAAAAGGCTTAATAGAACGAAGGCCCAATCCAGACGACGGACGCGGAGTACTGATCCACTTAACTCCTTTTGGAAAGGAAATGCGGAATTTTTCCAAACAAGTGGTCCTAGGTTTTGATGAGGCCGTGCAAAAACATATTCCTGAGGATGAGTTGCGTACCTTTAGAAAGGTGGCGGAGACCATTAACGATTTGATCAATTCGAAAAAAATTTATCCAAATGGATGAAGAGGCAGACAAAAAGCTGCACACTATATCGCCTAAAGAAAAACATAAACATCGGGATCTAAAAATATCGAAATTTAGTACCCTGGATATAATTAATAACTGAACACTATGTCAAAAAGAAGAATTAACAAAGTAGCTGTCATCGGTTCCGGAATAATGGGCAGTGGTATCGCTTGCCATTTCGCAAATATTGGCGTGGAGGTACTCTTGCTTGACATTGTTCCTCACGAGCTGACCGATGAGGAGAAGAAAAAAGGACTTACACTTCAGGACAAGGTGGTAAGGAACCGAATTGTAAACACCGATTTGGAAAAGGCGATAAAAAGCAACCCAGCCCCACTGTACCGTAAAAATTTTGCAAACCGTATCACCACTGGCAATCTAGAGGACGATATTTCCAAAGTTAATACGGCCGATTGGATAATCGAGGTTGTAGTGGAACGGTTGGACATAAAGAAACAGGTTTTCGAAAATCTCGACAAACACAGAAAACCGGGAACTTTGATAACATCCAACACTTCGGGAATTCCTATTAAATATATGAGTGAAGGGAGAAGTGAGGATTTTCAGAAACATTTCTGTGGAACGCATTTTTTCAATCCCCCTAGATATCTTAAACTTTTTGAAATTATTCCAGGACCACAAACCCTTCCGGAGGTGTTGGACTTTTTGGAAGAATATGGCGCGAAATTTCTGGGCAAAACCACTGTTGTTGCTAAGGATACTCCAGCCTTTATTGGAAACAGAATCGGGATTTTTGGTATACAAAGCCTTTTCCATCAGGTAAAGGAAATGGGATTAACAATTGAGGAAGTAGATAAACTCACCGGACCCGTTATAGGAAGACCCAAATCCGCCACTTTCCGAACTGTGGATGTCGTTGGTCTGGATACCCTGGTACACGTTGCAAAAGGAATTTATGAGAATGTTCCTGATGATGAGGAACACGGCCTCTTCCAGATTCCAGGTTTTATCGACACCATGATGGAAAAGAAATGGCTGGGCAGCAAGTCTGGTCAAGGATTTTACAAAAAAGTAAAAAATGATGATGGCAGCAGCGAGATCCTTTCTCTGGACCTCGACACTATGGACTACCGAAAAAATAAACTGGCATCCTTTAAAACATTGGGCAAGACCCGCGCTATTGAAAACGTTGTAGATCGTTTTCCCATTTTAATAGCCGGAGATGACAGAGCTGGCGAATTTTACCGTAAAAATTTCGGTTCCATGTTCGCCTACGTTTCCAAGAGAATTCCTGAGATAACCGACGATCTTTACAAAATAGATGATGCGATGAAAGCGGGATTTGGATGGCAACAAGGCCCTTTCCAAATTTGGGATGCAGTGGGTGTTGAAAAAGGAATTGAATTAATCAAGGACCTGGGCAAAGAGCCTGCTCCTTGGGTTCAGGAAATGTTGGAGGCAGGAATCGATTCATTCTACACCGTAAAAAATGGTAACACATATTATTACGACATTGACCAGAAAAAACATATAAAGATTCCCGGACAGGATTCGTTTATTATACTGGACAACATCCGTAAATCATCAGAAGTATTTAAAAACGGTGAAGTTGTTGTAGAAGATTTGGGAGATGGCATCCTCAATCTCGAGTTCCGAAGCAAGATGAACAGTATCGGTTCCGATGTTCTCGCCGGAGTACATAAGGCTATCGACTTGGCAGAAGCCAATTTTGACGGGCTGGTAATTGCAAATAAGGGTCAAAACTTTTCTGTAGGTGCTAATATCGGTATGATCTTTATGATGGCCGCAGAGCAGGAATATGATGAATTGAATGCTGCCGTCAAATATTTCCAGGATACCAGTATGCGTATCCGTTATTCCTCCATTCCCGTTATTGTTGCGCCACATGCAATGACCTTGGGGGGCGGATGTGAGTTTACCCTGCACGCAGACCGGGTTGTTGCTGCTGCCGAAAGTTATATCGGTCTCGTGGAGTTCGGAGTAGGTCTTATTCCCGGCGGTGGAGGTTCCAAGGAAATGACCTTAAGGGCGAGCGATACTTTTATGAAGGATGATGTGGAACTCAACAGATTGCAACATTACTTTTTGACAATTGCAATGGCAAAAGTTTCAACCTCGGCTTATGAGGCCTATGACCTGGGAATACTTCAAAAAGGAAAAGATATAGTTTCCATAAACGATGACAGGCAAATTGCCATAGCCAAAGCCATTGCAAGGCAAATGGCCGATCAAGGATATACAAAGCCCATTAAACGCACTGATATTAAGGTGCTAGGTAAGCAAGCATTAGGAATGTTCTTGGTTGGTACCGATCAAATGGTGGCGGGAAACTATATTAGCGAACACGATCAAAAAATTGCCAACAAACTCGCCTATGTAATGGCGGGTGGCGATTTAAGCGAAGCGAGTTATGTAAGCGAGCAATACTTATTGGACTTGGAAAGAGAAGCATTTTTAAGCCTAACCGGCGAGAAAAAAACCCTTGAAAGGTTGCAACATATGATTAGAAGGGGGAAACCGTTGCGAAATTAGAATCTGGACGAATAGAATTTAGAGCCTAGACAATTTCGACGATTGACTCCATTACATTCCTAATCTTTTTTTATATGAGCCGACATAACTTCAAAAATTAAAGATCTTTCAGGAAAGTATTAAACTGATAAGTTTGAGTTATGAACTGACCAAAAGTTATCCAGATTTTGAGAATACAATTTGGACAGTCAAATGAACAGATGCTCCGGTTCAATTGCGTCCAACATTGCAGAAGGATCCAGCAAAAGCACTGATAAGCATTTTAAAAAGTTTCTGGAAAATAGTCTAGGTTCTGCTTGTGAATGGGAAACTCAATTGATTGTGGCATTCAACAAAAGTTATCTAGATCAGAAAAAATTTGAGCAACTAGAAGATAGAATATTACAATTACAGAAAATGCTAGGATCGTTTATTGACAATCTTAATAATAAAGCCTAAGAAGAAATCACCTTGAATGTAAACTTTTCAAATCCCTAATGAAACGTATATAATTTTAATACATCAAGTCTATGTTCTAGCTGTCTAGAGACTAGGATCTCCTAAATAAAATAAATTTAATTATGAAAAGAACAGCATACATCGTAAAAGCCTACCGAACCGCGGTAGGTAAAGCACCACGTGGCGTATTTCGCTTCAAGAGGCCGGATGAGTTGGCCGCAGAAACCATTAAATATATTTTAAAGGAAGTGCCCCAATTAGATAAGCATCGAATTGACGATGTTATGGTGGGAAATGCAATGCCCGAAGCGGAACAAGGTCTAAATATGGGTAGATTCATTTCTCTAATGGCATTGGACATTGTAGATGTTCCCGGAATGACCGTTAACAGATATTGTTCCTCTGGTCTCGAAACCATTTCCATTGCCACGGCCAAAATCCAGAGTGGGATGGCAGATTGCATAATTGCCGGAGGCACAGAGAGCATGAGCTACATCCCAATGGGAGGCTTTAAGGCAGTTCCTGATTATAAACTCGCCAAAGAAGGCCGCGAAGATTATTATTGGAATATGGGGCTTACGGCCGAAGCAGTGGCCGAGAAATACAATATTTCCAGGGAAGACCAAGATGAGTTTGCCTATACAAGCCAGATGAGGGCCCTAAAAGCGCAAGAAGAAAATCGATTTAAGGACCAGATAGTTCCCATTGAGGTTAATCACACTTTCGTAAACGAGGCAGGGAAAAAAGTTACCGAAAAATATACCGTTGACAAGGATGAGGGACCTAGAAAAGGGACCAATTTGGAAGCTCTTTCAAAACTGCGCCCTGTTTTTGCCGAGGGTGGAACCGTAACCGCAGGAAATTCTTCGCAAATGAGCGATGGCGCGGCCTTTACGCTTGTAATGAGTGAGGATATGGTAAAAGAACTCAATCTTGAGCCTATCGCCAGATTAGTAGGATACACTGCTGTGGGGGTTGACCCCAAGATAATGGGCATAGGACCCATGTACGCAATCCCAAAAGTATTAAAGCAAGTAGGACTTCAGCAGGATCAAATAGAACTTATAGAACTCAATGAAGCCTTTGCCTCACAGTCATTGGCAATTATACGGGGACTGGAATTGGACCGTGAGATTGTAAACGTCAATGGAGGCGCTATTGCCCTTGGACATCCATTGGGCTGTACCGGAGCTAAACTCTCCGTCCAGCTCTTTGATGAAATGCGCAAACGAAACCTTGAAGGAAAATATGGAATGGTAACTATGTGTGTAGGAACTGGCCAAGGAGCTGCAGGGGTTTATGAGTTTTTAAAATAGAGGATTTAAGAACAGAGAACAGAGAACAGAGAACAGAGAACAGAGAACAGAGAATGGAGAACAGAGAATAGAGAGTGTATGCGGAAGAGACATAATTATAAGAATCTAAAGATTTGGCAGTTAGGGATAGAAATTGCCAATGACATTTCAGATATTCTTATCACGTTTCCAAAGCATGAACGTTACGATTTAAGTTCTCAAATGAGCAGATGTTCAGTATCAATCCCGAGTAATATTGCAGAGGGATCTGGTAGAACTGATAAATCTTTTAGTTCTTTTATAGACTATTCTATAAGTTCATCATTTGAACTTGGAACACAGCTCATAATAGCAAAACACCGAAAATATATCAACGATGAAACATTAAAAATTATGGAAGAGAAGATTGCGGAATGGCAACGGATGACAATGGGATTCCAAAATGGTCTTTCCACTTGACAGATTTTTTAAACTAATTCTTCAGTAGTATTGTAACAACCTAATAATATAGATAAACTGTTTAATGAAGAAAATTTCAAGTCAAGGGGCTTAACAATAGTAAATCATTTGTCTCTTATCTCTTCTCTCTATTCTTTTATCTATGTCAAAATATTTAAATAAAAATTATGAATACAGAAACAAAAACAAACGAACTTCTTCGCGGTGGCCAATTCTTAGTTCAGGAAACCAAAGCAGAAGATGTGTTTACACCGGAAGATTTTTCGGAAGAACAAAAAATGATGCGGGATTCCGTGAAGGAATTTGTGGATCGGGAAATCTGGCCCTTAAAAGAACGATTTGAACATCACGATTACGCTCTTACCGAGGAAATAATCAAAAAGATCGGAGATCTTGGACTCTTAGGAGTAGGTGTTCCGGAAGAATATGGGGGTCTGGGAATGAGTTTCGTAACCACTATGCTGGTATGCGACTATATTTCAGGCGCCACTGGGTCTGTGGCCACTGCATTTGGTGCGCACACAGGGATTGGAACTTTACCGATCACTTTATATGGCACTGAAGAACAAAAGAAAAAATATGTGCCAAAATTGGCTACTGGCGAATGGGTGGGTGCATATGCCCTTACAGAACCAGGGGCGGGAAGTGATGCCAATAGCGGCAAAACAAAAGCCGTGCTTTCCGAAGATGGAAAATATTATACCATTTCCGGTCAAAAAATGTGGATCTCAAATTCGGGATTCTGCCACACCTTTATCGTTTTCGCCCGAATTGAGGATGATAAATTCATAACAGGTTTTATTGTTGAAAATGATCCAGAAAACGGCATCTCTTTAGGAGAGGAAGAAAAGAAACTGGGAATCCACTCCTCCTCTACCCGTCAAGTATTCTTCAATGATACCAAGGTGCCCGTTGAAAATATGTTGGGCCAACGTGGAGAAGGCTTTAAAATAGCGATGAACGCGCTGAATGTTGGCAGAATAAAACTAGCAGCGGCTGGATTGGACGCACAGCGCCGGGTAATCTCCACGGCTGTGGCGTACGCCAATGAAAGAAATCAATTTAATGTTCCCATTTCTTCTTTTGGAGCTATTAAGTTAAAATTAGCGGAAATGGCTACCAATATGTACGTGGATGAAAGTGCGACCTATAGAGCCGGAAAAAATATCGAGGACCGGATTGCACTTAGGATAGCGAACGGCAATACCCATCAGGAAGCAGAATTAAAAGGCGTAGAGGAATATGCCATTGAATGTTCTATTTTAAAAGTTGCAATTTCTGAAGATATCCAGCACTGTACAGACGAGGGAATTCAAATTTTTGGCGGAATGGGCTATAGTGCCGACGCTCCAATGGAATCGGCCTGGAGGGATGCGCGGATTACCCGGATTTATGAAGGAACAAACGAGATCAATAGAATGTTGTCCGTGGGTATGCTGGTTAAAAAGGCTATGAAGGGCCACGTCGATCTTTTAAATCCTGCTCAGGCCGTGGCTGCCGAATTAATGGAAATCCCTTCCTTTGATGTTCCCGATTTTTCCGAATTGTTTTCCGAAGAAAAGGAAATGATTGGCAAGCTTAAAAAAGTCTTTTTGATGGTAGCGGGAAGTGCCGTGCAAAAATACGGTACCGAGCTGGAGGAACATCAACAAACCCTTTTGGCCGCCGCTGATATTTTAATCGAAATCTATATGGCCGAAAGTGCAATCCTACGCACAGAAAAGAACGCCAAACGATTTGGGGAAGACAGCCAAAAAGAACAGATTGCCATGGCACAGCTATATTTATATCACGCAGTGGATATTATTACCGTAAAAGCAAAAGAAGCAATCCTGTCCTTTGCCGAAGGCGACGAGCAACGGATGATGCTAATGGGACTAAAACGATTTACCAAATACAGAACGATGCCCAACATAGGCCAACTACGCCGAACTATTGCAGAAAAGGTTATTGCTGAAAATAAATATCCGTTTTAAAGAAAAAACAATTTTGAATTGAGTGTAGTAAAGTAGCTTAAGTTCAAAATGAGAAAACCCCGCAATTGACAGTTGCGGGGTTTCTTTTTGAATCCAAGGATAAAAAACCTATTCCTCTATATGCTGCGCATAATTGCGCCACTTCGTTAAACACGCTTCCATATCTTCCGGAATAGCACATTCAAATCGCATAAACTCATTTGTAATGGGGTGTACAAAGCCCAAAGTCCGGGCGTGCAACGCTTGTCTGGGCAGTATTTTAAAACAGTTTTCAACAAACTGTTTGTATTTCGTAAAAGTGGTGCCCTTTAAAATCTTTTCTCCACCGTAACGTTCATCGTTAAAAAGTGTGTGCCCAATATATTTCATATGCACACGAATTTGATGGGTACGGCCGGTTTCCAATCTACAGGAAACCAAAGTTACATAGCCCAATCGCTCCAAAACCTTGAAATGCGTAACCGCTGGTTTGCCCAATTCATCTTCGTCATTTTCATAAACGGTATTTTGCAATCGATTTTTAGGATGTCTACCGATATTTCCTTCAATGGTGCCTTCATCCTCTTCCATATTTCCCCAAACCAAAGCCACGTATTCACGTTCGGTGGTCTTATCAAAAAACTGCTTGGCCAGAAAAGTCATTGCCTCCTCTGTTTTAGCAACCACTAATAAGCCAGAGGTATCTTTATCAATACGATGGACCAGTCCTGGACGGTTACTCGCCATGGACGAAGCCGAATTATAACCTTCCTTATTCCCATCGAACGGAGTTGGATTGGGTAGGTTTTCAAAATGATAAGTAAGTGCATTAATAAGGGTGCCACTGTAATTGCCATGCCCAGGATGTACAACCATTCCTGCAGGTTTATTTACTACAATTACAGCATCATCTTCATAAACAATATCCAAAGGAATATTTTCAGGAACCAATAAAAACTCATAAGGTGGATGTTCAAACAAAACCGTAACCACATCATTGCCCTTTACCTTATAACTGGATTTAACGGGAACCCCGTTAACATGGATATTTCCTGCTTCCGCGGCCTTTTGGATTTTGTTTCGCGTGGCCTTCTCTATCAGGTTCATCAAATATTTATCTACCCTAAGTGCTCCCTGTCCTTTGTCGGCCTTAAAACGGAAGTGTTCGTACAGTTCATCATTACCGCTGGTATCCTCTATTTCCTCTTCTTTAGAATTCATCATGCTCATCCTCATCATTTTGCATTGGCATCCCCTCATTCTCCAGCGAATCGGTGGACTGTAAGGTGTTCAAAGATTGGTCTCCTACTATAAGATCAATAACCGAAGTTTTTTGGATTGCCGTGCCTGGTTCCAATTTTTCCCCATTAAATCGCATTTCCAAAACATTATCACTGATATGGGGCCGGTAACTTATCTTTCCAATTATAAAACCCATAGCTAAAAGGGTAGGCTCTGCCTGTCTTCGGGTCCTGCCTAAAATATTGGGAACCTCCACTTTATTGTATCCGGAAGGATTGATGGTTAAATAAAGCTTTCTGTTCTCCTTTACAAATTTTCCCGGTTTGGGGATTTGATCGATAACAGAATATTTGGGGAAATCCGGGTTATAATTGGCAGAATCCAATATTTCATAACGCAGGTCCATTTCATCCAACTTTTCCTCTACTTTATCCAAAGTCAATTTGGCTAAGTCCGGGACGGCAATCTTTTCATTATGATTGGTGGTTATGCGCAACCACCAAAGAATTAAAAAGCCAAGCACTATAATCGCTAAAATGGCCAATAGCACTTGCTTTACAAATACCTTGGTAAACATAAATCGGAAAAATGTCATACGTTATTTCTTTTTTCTCGGGTAAAATTAGGACTCCAAAGGTAGTCTCTTTTCATGAAAACGAAATCGAAAACGAAAACGAAAACGAAACCTGCCTGCCGGCAGGCAGGTCGAAAACGAAAACGAAAACGAAACCCGCCTGCCGGCAGGCAGGTCGAAAACGAAAACCCATAACTCTCAACTCTGAACTCATAACTCCAAAAACTAATTCCTCATCCCCAATCCCTATCTCATAACTAATTTCATATTTTTACAAACGAATTTTTAAATCCTTTGGTATGGGAAAAAAACATATTGCCGTGGCTATGGGCGGCTATTCCAGTGAGTACAAAATTTCCTTGGGCAGCGGCGGTGTGGTATGCGATGCACTTGATAAAAACAAATACCATGTTTATCCCGTACATATTTTGAAGGAGGGTTGGTTCCACGTTTCGGAGAACGGTGAAAAATTTCCCGTAAACAAAGCTGATTTCAGTTTTGGTTCCTCATCGGGAACCATCAAACCAGACGCCATTTTTAATACCATCCATGGAACGCCCGGGGAGGATGGCTATCTTCAGGCCTACTGGAAGCTTCTTGAAATTCCACAAACAAGCACGGATTATTATCAAGCGGCACTTAGTTTCAATAAAAGAGATTGTCTTTCAGTATTAAAAGGTTTTGGTGTTCTATGTGCCAATTCGTATTACTTGAACAAGGATTCACATATCGATTTGGATGAGATAGTATTAAAAACCGGATTTCCGTGTTTTGTAAAACCCAATCGTTCAGGTTCCAGTTTCGGCATTACCAAAGTGCACAATATGGAAAATCTTATGCCTGCTATTGAACATGCCTTTTCTGAGGATTCGGAAATAATTATTGAAACCGCCCTAAAAGGTACCGAGGTACAAGTGGGTGTTTATAATCACGGCACCCAAATAATTGCATTGCCACCAACAGAGATAGTAACGGATAATGAGTTTTTTGATTACGCAGCCAAATATCTTGGTGAATCGCAGGAAATAACCCCGGCACGTATATCTGAGGAAGAAACCGAAACATTGCTAAATGAAGCCAAACGCATATATAGTCTATTGAATATGAAAGGCATCACCCGCAGTGATTTTATCATTCAGAAAGGAAAACCCTTTTTCCTGGAGATCAACACCAATCCCGGCCTTTCCAAGGAAAGCATTGTGCCCAAACAGGCAAAGGAAGCCGGAATGAATTTGACGGAATTTTTCGATATATTGATACAGAATGTACTTAGGTAATTGTGGGTTTAATCCTCCCCTGCCAAAAGCCTCTATGGACAAAACTTTCAGGGAGTGCCATTTTTTAAAGAATTATTTCAGACACAAACTCCTAACTTGTAACCCATAACTCTAAGCTCAAAATTTTTTCCAATGAAATATTACCTTATAGCGGGAGAAGCCTCGGGAGATTTGCACGGTGCAAACCTAATGAAAGCGCTTTTAGAGGAAGATCCTTCGGCAGAATTTCGTTTTTGGGGTGGGGATTTAATGAAGGCCGTTGGCGGTACGGAGGTAAAACATTATCGAGACCTTGCTTTTATGGGCTTTTTGGAAGTGGTGATGAATTTGGGCACCATTTTAAAAAACATTAAATTCTGCAAGCGCGATATTGAGGTCTTTGATCCTGATGTTATCATCTTTATAGATTATCCAGGTTTCAATCTAAGGATAGCCGAATGGGCCCGAAAAAAAGGATATCGTACCCATTATTATATTTCACCTCAAATTTGGGCGTGGAAAGAAGGTCGCATTAAAGCTATCAAAAATGATGTGGATCAAATGTATGTGATCCTTCCCTTCGAAAAGGATTTCTATGAAAAGAAACACAATTTTCCTGTTCACTTTGTAGGACATCCACTTATTGATGCAATCCGAAACCGGAAACAAATAGATGTAGAGACCTTTAAAAAAGAGAACGGTCTGGACCATCGCCCCATAATAGTCTTGCTGCCTGGAAGTAGAAAGCAGGAAATCACTAAAATGTTGGAGATAATGATTTCGGTAGCCAAGGATTTCGAGGAATATCAGTTTGTAATCGCGGGGGCTCCCAGTCAGGAACAATCTTTTTATGAAACGTTCCTCAGCACTAAAAATGTGCATTTTGTAACCAATAAAACCTACGATCTCCTAAGTATTTCAGAAGCTGCGCTGGTTACTTCGGGAACAGCCACTTTGGAAACTGCTTTATTCAAAGTGCCTCAGGTAGTATGCTACAAAGGAAACAAAATAAGTTATGAAATTGCCAAGCGGGTAATAAAACTGAATTATATTTCATTGGTCAATCTTATTTTGGACAAACCTGCGGTTACCGAATTGATTCAAAGCGATTTCAATACGAAACGTCTTAAAGAGGCACTTTCCGAGATTCTGGAGCCTAAAAAAAGATTGGAGATCTTTCTGGATTATTACGAGCTTGAAAAAGTTTTGGGCGGTGAGGGAGCCAGTGAAAATACCGCTAAACTGATATACCAATCCCTTCAGTAACATTGGGCTCTCCCATGAATTATGATGTTTTTTCTGAAAAAAATATAATTAAGTTTTTTTCATATCTTTAACGCTCAATCCTGAAATTCTTTTTGATGAAAAATTTACTGTTTCTTGCCATCTTGGGGCTTTTCCTCGCGTCCTGTGGCAGTTCACGAAGTGTCCACGCGCCGCATCAAAATACTGTAGCGAAAAGGGATGTACATCCAAAAGGGATAAAAACCAGCCATCCTAAACACAAAACTGCAAACATTACCGCCCCCACTACCGACGAACTCTTTGGAGAAGATAAGGAAGAAGCTCCATACTTGATAAAACAGGAAATTATAGATTATGCCAAAACCTTTCAAGGCACCCGTTATAAGTACGGGGGCACTACCGAAGGTGGTATGGATTGTTCCGGCTTGGTGTGCACGGCATTTAAGAAAGAAAATATCGAGTTGCCCAGGAGCAGTAAAGATATGGCACTTGAGGGCGTGCCCGTGCCAGTAAAGGATATTGAAAAAGGAGATCTGCTGTTTTTTAAAACCAGTAGTAAAAATGTAATCAGCCACGTAGGACTTGTGGTAAAGGCCGAAAATGGCGATATACAATTTATACATTCCACCACTCGCGCGGGTGTTATTATTTCATCACTCGACGAAGCATACTGGAAAAAAGCATTTGTAGAAGTACGCCGCGTTATTTAAATTTGGTTTAAAATGGATTGCCCATAATCCGAATTGGCAATTTATAATCACCGAACCCCCCAAAAATTTAAAATCTCACTCCCCCGCGAATTTTGAGTGTCCTACTTAAATTCCGAGGAATGAAATTTATTAACTTTGCAATAGTAAAGTTCTCTCTGTGCCTAATGCTTGGAATCATTTTGGCGCACCTCTTTCCCATTTCGTTTTCGTTTTTATTTCCCCTACTGCTCTTTTTTGTCTTGATTGGAATCTTCTGGTTCCTATCAATCAAGAAACTGTCGCAAACCGTTTATTTGGGAGTAGCTACTTACTTATGCTTTATTACTCTCGGCTATTTTAGCTATCAGGTGCGAATGGCGGAAAATAGACCAAATCACTATTCGCATTCCATGGCAAATACCGATTTCCAATTGATTCAATTAAAGATCAGGCAATCGCTTAAACCCGATGACTATTACAATAAATATCTGGCCCAGGTTCAATATCAAGATGGTAAGAAATCCGAAGGAAAAATTTTATTGAACATTTTAAAAGATTCCAGCGATACCAGTTTAAAGGAAGATGAAGTAATATTGCTTTACGGCACAATCACCCAAATTCCACAACCACTCAATCCGTATCAATTTGATTATTCCAGATATATGAACCTTCTGGAAGTTTACGGACAAATCCGCCTTTCCAATAAAAATATTTTACGAACCAAAAGAGGTAACAGGACGCTTTATGGAGCAGCCCAACTTTTACGGGCAGGTATAATTGAAAAGCTGAGCCAAACAAATTTACAGACAGGAGAAAGATCCATTATTCAAGCCTTGGTATTGGGAGAGAAAAAAGATATTGATTCAGGGTTATATCGCGATTATGCAGCGGCGGGGGCAGTACATATTCTAGCCGTTTCCGGACTTCACGTGGGGATATTATATTTTATTCTATCCTATGCTTTGGGTTTCTTCAGAAGAATAAAATATGGACTATACCTTCATTCCATTTTCATCGTCCTCCTATTGTGGGGTTTTGCATTTCTCTCCGGACTTTCCCCCTCCGTAACAAGAGCAGTAACCATGTTTACTTTTTTTGCCCTTGCAAGATTGTTTGGAAGGAATACCAATGCCTTAAATACGTTATTCCTATCGTTGTTGTCATTATTACTCATTAATCCAAAATGGCTATTCCAAGTGGGCTTCCAACTGAGTTATTTGGCGGTCTTTTTTATCGTTTGGCTACATCCTGTTTTTGACGAGGCCCTAAATCCAAAACATTGGCTCAACCGAAAAATTTGGGGAATTATAACGGTTACTATTTGCGCACAATTGGGTGTATTCCCATTAACCCTGTATTATTTCCATCAGTTTCCTGGACTGTTTCTACTGACCAATCTGGTGGTTTTACCCTTTTTGACCCTGTTGATGATTGGTGGGATATTGATAGTAATTCTGGCCAGCTTAAATATTCTCCCATATTGGCTTTCCAATATTTATAACAGTATGATCGAGAGCCTGAACATTTTTATCCAATGGGTAGCGCAACAGGATGCATTTTTATTCAGGGACATTCATTTTTCAGTACTAAAGGTTGTATGCTGTTACCTTTTAATAATCTGTATTGGCTGGACTATTAGGCAGTTGCTTTTAGGAAAAAGTGCAAGTTTTAGGGGTCTAATTACTACATTGGTTTTCGCGTGTTTGCTGATCACGGTTTTTATTTTCGAAAAAATAAAAGCAACCTCGGCGGAATTAATTGTTTTTCATAAAAGCAGAAGCACCCTGATCGGTGTAAAGAATGGAGCACAGTTCAGGATTTTTAAAAATGACACCATTCAAAACCATAATGAGAAATATCCGGTTAACACTTACTTAATGGCAAAGCATATCCGGACCTATTCAGAAGATAAAATGCCTCAGGCATTTAAGTACAAGAATAAAAGGTATTTAGTCGTGGATAGTACAATTGTAATATTCCCACGTCAAAAAGTTCATACCCTTCTATTATCCGATAGCCCAAAAATCAATCTCACCAGATGGATCGACAGTCTGGAACCAAAACATATTATTGTACACGGTTCCAATTATCCTTCCTATGTAGCGCGATGGAAAAAGACCTGTGAAAATAAAAAGCTCCGTTTTACCAATTTAGCAAAGGACGGAGCTTTTAGGGTCAGATGATTAAATATAAAAATCTTAAAAAGTAGATTTAAAATCCTTTTGATACTTTTCCCACGCTTCGGCGGTGGTGATCTTTAAATAGTCGTCACTGGATATCATCTTCAAGAATATTTCCAATTGTGGCGGCGTTCGGTATCCTGGCACTGCCTGGATTAAATCGCCATTTTCCTTAAAAAAAACCACTGTGGGATAGGCATTAACCTTTAAGGCGTGGGCGAGCAAATGTTGACTGTTTCTACCCTTTCTGCCTTCTTGGTAATTGGGGTTTGTATAGGTAAAATCTTTGTAATGGATTGGATCGTTACCCTCTGCATTAAACTTTACGGAATAATAGTGCTTATTGAGATATTCAATCACGTTCTTATCACTAAAAGTATTCTTGTCGAGCAATTTGCAAGGGCCACACCACGTGGTGTACACATCCATAAAAATCTTTTTGGGTTCCTTTTTCTGGGCAACCAATGCTTCCTCCATAGTCATCCAGTTAACCTGCTGGGCACTGACCACACTGCCAGCCATCAAAAGGAGAAAAAGTATCATATTTTTCATAAAACCATATTTATTGATCCAAATTTAAGGAAACAAAAAACGTTCCACAAAAAGGAACGTTTTTATTATTAACTCTATTGTATTTTATCGTATTCCGTGCATTAATCTTTTTAAAACCGGATTTAATAACATGGCTATAATGCCTACTACTATTGGGATTATGGTAAAGATCAAAAAGAAAGTCCCCAAGGAATATTCGGCGGATATTTTATCTATCATTCCTCCCATAGTATTTGCTGCTTTTTGGCCTACCGCAATTGCCAGATACCAAACCCCAAACATAAATCCTATCATTCGGGCAGGTACTAATTTACTCAAATAGGATAAGCCCAGCGGAGATAAACACAATTCGCCCATAGTGTGCAACAGATAAGCAAGGATCAGGAAAATCATACTCACTGACGCTGTTTTGGCCCCTGGAGGAATATCGGAAGCGCCATAGGAAAGAATTGCAAATCCAAGGCCCAAGAGCACTAAACCAATGCCATATTTCATGGCTGCACTGGGATTATATTTACTTTCCCACCATTTCGAGAATAGCGGAGCAAGAGTAATAATGAAAAATGAATTCAATATCCCAAACCACGTGGCATCTACCTTTAGTTCCTCAGAAAATGCTTTGTCATAAATTCTATAAATAACAAGAGCCCAAATCAAAAGAAAGGCAATAGCTAGGATAATATTGGAAGCTCCAATTTTCTTGAATGTTTTTTTGAATATCAGTACAAGAACGTAGGTAATAATAATCAACGGTATGGTGGTTAACAAACCATCTATGATTTTAAAGATAGTAGCAGCATTTCCCTCAAGATTCCGGTCTGTATAATCACTGGCGAAAAGGGTCATAGAGCCAAGGGACTGTTCAAAAAATGCAAAGAAGAACACTGTGAACAGGGCGAAAATCGTTACCGCAATCAATCGGTCGCGGACTATGGGCAAATAACGCGCAATCCTGGTAATCAAAAGTATCAGGAACATTGCCAAGGCCGCCAGCACCACCACATTATTACCGCTCATTCCCCCAATTTCAAAGGGCACCAAGGATTTGGAATATATAGTTTCCAAGGGATCATTAAAAAGATAGAGCAAACCCCCAATTGAGGAAAGAATTATCAAAACATAATCAAATGGAGTAAATGGATTGAGTTTTATTTCGGCCTTTACCTCTTCCTGAGCCTCGGCAGGGTCATTTTCCAATCTGTCTGCAGGAATAACCACAGCTTCTTTCCGGGCTGGCCTGTCTCCTATTTTTCCGAAAATCTTATGGGCAAGGATAAACTGAAGCATTCCCAATAACATAAAAATCCCCGCTAGACCAAAGCCCCAGTGCCAACCGTAATTTTCAGCCAAATATCCGCAAAGCATCATCCCGAAGAAGGCACCGGCATTTACGCCCATATAAAAGATAGTGTAGGCGCCATCTTTCTTGGATTCGCGCGTCTTGTACATTTCGGAAATAATGGAAGTTATATTCGGTTTAAAAAAACCTGTTCCTATCACCAAAAAAGCAAGTCCGATATAAAAAGAAACCGTACTGTCCAATGCCATTGCTGCGTGCCCTAGCGTCATGACAACGCAACCTATTATTACGGCAATGCGATAGCCGGTAAATTTATCTGCAAGCCACCCACCCACTATCGGTGTTAGGTATAGCAATGAGGCATAAGTTCCTATCAATGCCAAGGCATTTTCCCTGGGCCAATCCCAACCGGGATTATCGCTCAACAGAGGTGCCGTTAAAAATAAAATTAGAAGAATACGCATTCCATAAAAAGAAAAACGCTCCCACATTTCTGTAAAGAAGAGAATAAACAATCCCACGGGATGTCCTAAAACAGTGTCTTTAAACAGATTTTCAATATCGGTATTCATAGAGAGTCGTATTTTTTTTAGGAATTAATTTTAATTTTTATGTGTGATTTTAGGATTTGCCAACTCAAATTTCTCCTGTTCCGGAATTATTTCATGTTCATCATCTTCCACACCATGGGTTAACTTTTCAAGACGTTTACGCACAGTCAAGACCAACAAGCCAAAAACCACTGAGAAAACCCCAATACCCGTGAAAACCGTGAATTCGCCTAATTCTGTAGCCGATTCCCCCAGCAAGCCTGCAATTTTATCACCAAAACCGGTCATGGCGAAATATATCCCCATCATAATAGAGGCGTATTTAACGGGTGTTAATTTTGTGATATAAGAAAGGGCAACAGGGGAAAGGCAAAGCTCTCCGGTGGTATGGAAAAGATAAGCCAAGACCAACCAATACATCGCTGACGATCCTTCCGCTTGAAATTGTGCTGTGGCACCAGTCATAAAAAAGAATCCGGCCCCCATAATGATAAGTCCGATACACATTTTGAATAAAGACGAAGCATTTTTGCCCTTGAGTTTTCGCTTTGCCCAAAATCCCGCAATAAAAGTTCCCAGAATAATTATATAGGCAGGATTGAGCGATTGGAACCAAGAGGCAGGAATTTCAAAGCTTCCTAAAAAGCGATTTGTTTTTTCCATCGCATAAATATTCATCAATCCGCCCGCTTGTTCATATGCTCCCCAGAAAACTATTACCAACAGAAAAGAAAGCAACAATACCTTGATCCGATCTTTTTCGATTTTAGTGAGTGGCCGCTTGCTCGCTGCCAATACCTCCGGGTCTGAACCTATTGTCAAATGGTTTCCTACGGATTTCAAGTATTTTTGTCCAGCGATATATTGGATCACCCCAATGGTCATCCCAATAGCAGCCAATCCAAATCCATAATGCCAGCCATAAACTTCCCCAACGTATCCAACAATCAAACTGGCAGCAAAAGCCCCCACGTTAATACCGATATAAAAAATAGTAAACCCCTTATCCCTACGGATGTCTCCAGGTTCATATAATCCTCCCACCATTGTTGAAATATTGGGTTTCAACATTCCTACTCCCGATATTATCAGGGCTAAGCCGGAATAAAAGGCCCACATTTCCTCAATGGAAAGAATGCCGTGTCCAAAAACCAATAGAATCCCACCGATCAATACGGATTTTTTCTGTCCCAAAAATCGGTCGGCTATCCACCCACCAGGAATGGACATAACATAAACCAGCATGGTGTACCAACCATAAAGACTTAGCGCTTCTTTATTTGTCCAACCCAAACCTGCATTTGCATCTGTTGTTTGGGCCACCAAATAAAGAACTAGAATGGCACGCATTCCATAGTAGGAAAACCGCTCCCACATCTCTGTAAAAAACAGAACATACAATCCCACCGGGTGTCCGAATAATTCCTTGTGCTTTATGGTGGTGCTATTCATGAGTATTTAGATTAAAACTCGTTATTTTCTGCGGAATTACAAATTAATGTATCCCGTGCATCATCTTCTTTAATTTCGGATTCAGCAAAAGCAATACTATCGCTGCTACCATCGGAATTGCGGCAATGATGAGGAAAAAGGTTGACATGGAATACGTTTCGGAAATCCTGTCAATATAGGAGCCTGTTTGCCCAGCGATAAAGTTAGCAATGGCCGATGCAGTGAACCACAGTCCGAATAACAATCCCGCCAAACGTTTGGGAGATAATTTTGATACATAGGATAGCCCGACAGGAGATAAACACAACTCGCCCGTAGTGTGGAAGAAGTAAGCCAAAATTAACCATATCATACTTACCGCCGCGGTTTCCGCACCTTGCGGAATACTGCTTGCACCTACCGCCAGCACAATAAAGCCTACGCCTACCAAGGCGAGACCCATTGCAAATTTAACCGGTCCCGAAGGATTCCATACCTTCTCCCATAGTTTACTGAAGGATGAGGCAAGGGTAATGATAAAAAATGAGTTCAAAATCTGGAACCAGGAAACGGTTACTTCTGTTTCTTCCATACCAAATTCCCTATTTACTTTCCAGATTCCCAATATCCAAATAATGATAAAAGAAATGGCGGTAAAAATAATTGTAAGCGGATATTCCTTGAAAATTCTTTTGCCCAGTCCGTATAACACATAGGATACGATTAAAATTGGGAAAATAGTCAAAATAGCATCTACCCATTTAAAAATGGTACCGGTATTTCCTTCCAAAACTCTTTGTGTATAGTTTTTGGCAAAAACGGTCATGGATCCTCCTGCTTGTTCAAAAGCAAAAAAGAAAAATATACTCGCTACCATTAGAACACCCACAACTATCAGTCTATCCCTAACAATATGTGCCGCTGGCTCCTCTTCCTCATTATCATCTACAATTTTCTCAACTGGCGGGGCATTTTTAGCTGGCGGCTCCTGTCCTATTACTCCAAAAATCTTCTGTCCAAAATAGAATTGCAACATCCCGAACAGCATAAATACTCCAGCCAAACCAAATCCATAATGCCAGCCAACCTTTTCTCCAATATATCCACACAATAACATTCCCAAAAATGCACCGGCGTTGATCCCCATATAAAAAATGGTATATCCCGCATCTTTTTTGCTGCTGTTATCTGGATATAATTGACCCACCATGGAGGAAATGTTCGGCTTAAACATACCGTTTCCTAAAATCATAAATACAAGCCCGATATAAAAGAAAGTTGGGCTCACCATCTCCAGGGCCATGGCCGCATGACCCAAGGTCATCACCAAGGCTCCCAATAATATTGCCTTTCTAAAACCAGTGAATCTATCGGCAATCATTCCTCCAACCAGCGGAGTTAGATATACCAATCCAGTATACCACGAATACAATTGGAGTGCTTCTGCACTGGTCCAACCCCAGCCACCTTTGCTTATTTCGGTTATCAGGAACACGGTAAGCAAAGCTCGCATTCCGTAATAACTGAAACGCTCCCACATTTCGGTAAAGAATAAAATGAAAAGGCCCGCAGGGTGGCCCATTACCATTTTATCGTCTATACCGCGTTTTGAAAGGTGCGAAACTAATTGAGGATCGTCTGTTATTCTCATCTGATGTACTGGGTTATTTTGTTATAAATTATTTTTAATGAAATTGGTCATTACGGTATACAAATGCAATCGGGTATTTCCCCCATAGATACCGTGGTTTTTATCCGGATAAAGGCGCCAATCAAATTCCTTGTTCTTTTGTACCAAGGCTTCAATCAAGCGCATACTGTTTTGCACGTGCACGTTGTCGTCCCCGGTTCCGTGTACCAAAAGAAATTTCCCTTTCAATCCGTCCACATGCGAAAGTGGGGAATTATTGTCATATCCCGTAGGATTTTCCTGAGGGGTCAGCATAAAGCGCTCGGTATAGATGCTGTCATAAAATCTCCAACTGGTAACAGGAGCTACCGCAATGGCCATTTCAAAAACATCAGGCGCTTGAAACAAACAATTGGAAGCCATAAACCCACCATAACTCCAACCCCAAATACCAATTCGACCGGCATCCACGTAAGGCAATTCGCCCAGTTTTTTCGCTGCCCCTATTTGATCTTGGACTTCATATTTACCAAGTTCCTTTTGGGTCATCTTTTTAAAATCCCTTCCCTTAAATCCGGTACCTCTACCATCCACACAGACTATAATAATGTCTTGGGTATTTGCCAACATCTCATGCCAATAATCATTAGTGCCCATCCAACTATTGGAAACACTTTGGGAACCCGGGCCGGAATATTGGTACATAAACACTGGATATTTTTTATTGGCATCAAAATCCAGTGGCTTAATCATATACATATTAAGACTTTCTCCATTTACTTGGATGGTGGAAAATTCCTTGGGAGAAATTCTATATGAATCCAACTTCAACTTTAGAGCGTTGTTGTTTTTGATCTCCCTAATTATTTTGCCAGGATTGGATTGATAAAGACTATAAACATATGGCGTGGAAGCGTTGCTAAAAGTGTTGATAAAATAGGTGTAATCCTTACTGAAATCGGCATTGTTGGTACCAATATTCTGAGTCAATCTCACCTTGTTCTTTCCTGAGGGAAGAATGGAATACACATCCCTATTAATACTTCCGCCTGCCTTGCCGGCAGGCAGGTTTTCCGTGCTTTGATAATACACACGACCGGTATTTTGATCAAAACCATAAAAATCGGTAACTTCCCATTCTCCTTTGGTCACTTGGCTCAATAGCTTTCCGGTTTTATCGTATTGGTAAATATGGTTCCAGCCATCTTTTTCGCTGGTCCAGAAAAAACTGTTATTGGCAAGAAAGGTCAAGTTATCAGTGATATCTACATACGCCTTATCCTTTTCCTGAAGGATAAGCTTTGCCGAATTGTCTGCAGCATTCACAAAAACCAGATCTACCACATCTTGATGTCTATTGGTAAGTTGTACGCTAACAATATTGTTTTCTTTGGTCCACAGTAATCTGGGGATATAATAGCTATTGAATTTTGAAAGATCGATTTTAGAGGTTTTTTCACTCTTCAGGTCATATATTTGGAGCGTTACTACCGAATTGTTTTCACCTGCTTTGGGATATTTAAAAGTCTGGGCGTACGGATAAAGATCACTTCCATATACATCCATGGAATATTCGGGAACTTTGGATTCATCAAATTTGATGTAAGCGAGTTTATCTCCCTCCACACTCCATTCAAACGCCCGTACAAAAGCAAACTCCTCTTCATAGACCCAATCGGTAATCCCATTGATTATATTATTTTTTTTACCGTCGGCAGTAATTTGCTTTACTGCTCCAGTCTCAATATCCTTTATATAAAGATTATTTTGGAAACCATAGGCAATCTTGGTTCCATCATTACTAAACGTAGGCTCTTGGATCTTATCCGTAGAAACCAAGCTTATTTTTTTTGTTTTTACGTCGTATACGTAAAAGGTCCCTCGTGTGGACCGACGGTAAATGGGATCCAAATCGGTTGAAAAGAGAATTTTAGATTCATCCTTATTAAAGTCGTAGGTCAATATATCGCTGATACCCGCTAGCTCGGCACTATTTAATACTGTTCGTGTTTTTTGGCCGTCTTTGTAACTATAAACATCTACGGTTGAAACCCTCGTGCGGCGATCATAATTAAGGACGGAATATTCCTTGCCGTTGTTAAGCGATCGTAGCTCGTCCAAGCCATCCGTACGGAAAGCACCACCCCAAATTTCTTCAAGGGTTATGTTTTTTTGTTGGGCAGTTATGGGAGAGAAAGCTGTTATAAACAGCAGTAAAAAGGATAGGGAAATGAGTCGATTCAAAATGTTAAATTTTTGGCATGCCAAGTTTACTAATTTTTTACGAGAGCACGGGCGGCTTTTTTGTTAAATAAGGATTCACGCCAGTTTTCTTTAGATCCGCTCTCTTTTACTCAAATAAAATCATTCCCAATCGAGAAGTATTTATACCCTACAGTTTTTTAAATTTTAGTTAAAAAAAAGTTTCTTCATAAGTGAAAATACATCCCTGCTACTGATATGCAAATAGGAATATCTGGGAAAATATTTTTCATCTTTATTCTTTTTGATGATTATCCGATTAAGATTTCATTATCCGTCATAGTAAAGTCTATAAAAACATAAAATGAATTGTTTTAAAAGACTTTCTTTAAACCAATATCTAATTTCTTCTACCCAACAATCCAATCCTACATTTTCATTCCCTTACTATCCAAGTCATGCTTTTAGATTCTAGATTAATAGCGTCCTAAACATTTTTACCAATTTCTTCAAACACCTTATTTTATTGATGATTCTCGAGGTTTTATGCTTTAAGGGGATGAAAATTAAAGGTCAAAACGGCTATCGAAAATTTATCGTGAAATTTGAAATGCGAGCAGCGTTAAAAATTTTAGGCTGTTTGAGCCAGTCAGAATAGTGACAAAAGCACTACTTATAAAGGCGAGTTCCTAAAATTAAGCCGCCGAAGGATAAATTTAGATAAAAGTTTCGTCAGCCTAGACTTTCCTGCCCGTCCGGCAGGCGGGTTTGTTTCTTTTTTGGGCGATGCAAAAAGAAAAGAGGTTGAAAAAATTTATAATGGATAACAAAATTTATTTAGGACAGGATTGATTCTAGATCAATAATGTCCGGTTAAAACGTTACAAATTTCTGTTGAGTCAATGATAATGGCTGTTTAGAACCTTTTTATTAAGTGACAGCTTGCTATTTAGTTTCCCATCGGAATTTAATAGTTAAAAAGCATGCTTAATCAATTTAACTTAATTATCAGGCTATTATGGAGCAAGTCTTATGTCTTACGTCTTATAGCGAAGCGGTCTAACATCTCAGTCGGACACGACCAATTCTAGATGCAAATCGCCTGCGTCCTTATATCTTTCTCAACCAATATTTGTTAGTTTTACAGATTTCCTAAATGCTTGGGCAGCATTTTTGTTTATATATATATTTTGTTACTTAGTAGAATCCACCGCGACTATGAAAAATTTCCCAAACCAGCACCCTGCAGATATTGCCGAACAACTAACAGAAATGGACAGTGCAGAAAGAAATTTGTCCTTTTTGATGCTTACCTCCGAAAAAAAAAATTTGGTATTTCCCTTTCTGAAACCGCTGGTGCAAATGGAAATAATCAAATCCTTGGGAAACATAGAACTCTCGGAAGTCCTTAATAACCTTCCACCCGATGACAGGACTAGACTGTTTGAGAATTTCCCCGATCACCTGATCAAGAGGTCCATCAATCTTTTGAACAATGAAGAAAAGGAAATTGCCCTCACGCTTATCGGATACAAGAAGGACAGTGTTGCCCGGCTAATGACACCCCATTATATTCAGACCCGGCCGCACCATACCGTAGCCGAAGTACTGGCACATATCAAAAAGGTGGGAAAGAAAGCTGAAACGCTCAACTTTGTTTATGTAGTAGATGAAAATAATGTACTGATAGACGATTTACGGATCGGTCAATTGCTAATGGCCGAATCTAGCACCACCATTGCGGAGTTAATGGACCGGCACGTGTTGGCCATTACCTCAACTACACCTATTGAAGAGGCAATTGAAATCTTTGATAAATATGACCGTTCCGCCCTTCCCATTATTACGGAAGCCGGCGTTTTGGTTGGCATTGTAACTTTTGATGATATCCTTGACACCATTCAACAGCAAACCACCGAGGATATCCATAAATTTGGGGGAACGGAAGGTCTGGATATGTCCTACACCCAATCTTCCCTCTCCCAATTGGTCAAAAAAAGAGCGGGATGGCTGGTGATCCTATTTTTTGGCGAAATGCTCACCGCTTCTGCCATGGGATATTTTGAAGGAGAAATAGAAAAGGCCGTGGTGCTTGCGCTGTTTGTACCCTTGATTATCTCAAGCGGTGGTAACTCCGGCTCTCAAGCGGCTTCTCTGATCATTCGTGCAATGGCCCTAAAAGAACTGAAACTCAAGGATTGGTGGTACGTTATGAAAAAAGAACTTTTTTCAGGCATCATATTGGGCGCCATCCTTGGAACCATCGGTTTTCTTAGAATTCTGCTCTGGCAGAAAACGGGAATCTACAATTACGGCGAATTCTGGTTGTATGTAGCACTGAGCGTTTCGGTGTCACTTGTTTTTATTGTGCTTTGGGGTACGCTATCCGGCTCTCTTATCCCTTTTATTTTAAGATGGGTGAAATTGGATCCGGCCACTGCCTCCGCTCCATTTGTAGCTACGCTTGTGGACGTTACGGGAATCATTATCTATTTTTCCATCGCGGCATTTTTCCTTGCGGGGAAACTATTGTAGAAAATCAATGAAAAAGTGGGAGGTCGGTGGTCGGTGGTCGGTAGTCGGTAGACGGTAGTCGATGGTCGATCCGTCGGAATGCCTATGGCATAGTTAAAAATCATTCATTATTGCTTACTCAAAACTCATAGCCAAAAGCTTAAACTCCTAAATGCTCAAAATTCTGCATTCTGAATTCTGAATTCTGAATTCTGAATTCTGAATTATCATAATTCATAACTGGGAATTAGTCGTTGGTCGGTAGTCATTAGTCGGTAGTCGGTGGTCGGTAGTCGGTAATAGCTAGCCACAATCTTCCATCCTTCATCACTCATAATTGTAAAAAAGTCGATGGTCGATCCGTCGGAATGCCTATGGCATAGTTAAAACCATTCATTATTGCTTACTCAAAACTCATAGCCAAAAGCTTAAAACTCGTAAATGGTCAAAATTCTGCATTCTGAATTCTGAATTCTGAATTATCATAATTCATAACTGGGAATTAGTCGTTGGTAGGTAGTCGGTAGTCGGTGGTCGGTAGTCGGTAGTAGCTAGCCACAATCTTCCATCCTTCATCACTCATAATTGTAAAAAAGTCGATGGTCAATACGTCGGAATGCCTATGGCATAGTTAAAAACC
>Ga0208014_1000063_pt1 | contig 78659 bp, 64 predicted proteins | sample 25_taG_FD_184099 | JGI IMG/M metagenome (GOLD analysis project Ga0208014, IMG submission 184099) | Marine viral communities from Cariaco Basin, Caribbean Sea - 25_WHOI_OMZ (SPAdes) (version 2) | ecosystem: Environmental > Aquatic > Marine > Oceanic | place: Caribbean Sea: Cariaco Basin...
GCAGAGTTTTGAAGAGGAAGATATGTTGGATCAGGCATTCTTTGTAGAGGATAATAGCCGATTAAGTTGCCAAATTCCCATTACGGAAGATCTGGATGGTCTGGAAGTTAAATTAGCACCGGAGTCTACTTAGAAAAAACAAACACAACAGCCAGTTCTTTAAGAATTGGCTGTTGTGTTTGTAAGCAATTCAATTTCACGTTCTATACCATCCCATAGGTCGATTCGGGCGTCTAGAGCTTGTTTGGCAATGGCTTCAACTTCCTGCCATTTGTCGGTATCTTTTCCACAAAGGTGTTCAATCATTTCAAAGGCCATCGGCCCATGTTCATCATCATCCAGTTCTATGTGGCGGTCAAAGTAATATTTGAATAATTGTAAGTCTTTTTCAGGAAAATTCTTCTGGATATTTCCGATGATAGAAGTAAACATCCCAGGGATTAATCCTTCCCTTCCAAAGGTAAATGCAGAGGCTATTTTGTGTGGTTTGCCTTCAGAAATGGTTTCAAAAGTAAATTTTAAAAACTGTTTGATACTCCAGGGTAAATCACTTGCTGCAATAATTAAGTATATATCGGTACCATGAATGACCTGATCTAAAAAACTATGGATTTTGGTTGTATTTGCTCCTGCTTTTTCCATAGCATCAATGTACATCTCGTAATGGCTTTGGTGTTTTCCGTAGAAATTAACATCGGTTTCCTCGGCCAGGACAATTTCATTGATTAAATATCTGGTTTCAGGATTCCCAACCGGGAACCAGGGGTTAGTAGTTTTAGTGAGATTTTGCTGTAAGGCCTTTAATAAAGACATAAAATCCCAAACAGCAAAAACGTGATGCTCCATAAATACCTGCAACTCTTTTGGAGACCTTACTTTTGAATATAGGGAGTGGTTTAATAAAGTTTCTACCTGTGGTTTTAGGGCTTTATTGATGTCTTTAATCATAACTTGACTTAAATTTGCCGCAAAAATACTTGCTGGCAAGGGATTTTAAAATTGTAACAGTCTTTTTACAGATTGTTAATAGCAAATTTCGGTAATTCTGGTTAAATTGAAAGGTATTATGATTGGATTAATTCATTTTAATATCATTATTTTTTATTCTGAGAAATCTAAGGATTTTCTTAGGGTAGAAGGGGTAGTGCCTAAAAAGCAAATGAAATTAAAAACCAAATGCTGCGAGAAATATAAAAAGGGCAAGCGTTGTAAGCGTTGCCCTTGTTTTGATCTTTTATGATGCTATTTTATCGAAATTTGATCGTCATAGGGGAAAGTGTAATGGATAAGCATTAGAATTTTAAAAAGCGGAGTGCCCCGTAATATCCATTCCCGTAATCAAAAGGTGAATGTCGTGAGTGCCTTCGTAGGTGATAACACTTTCCAGGTTCATCATATGGCGCATAATGCTGTATTCTCCTGTTATGCCCATCGCTCCTAAAACCTGCCGAGCTTCCCTGGCAATTTTTAAGGCCATATCAACATTGTTTCTTTTGGCCATGGATATTTGTGCTGAAGATGCTTTTCCTTCGTTTTTAAGCGTTCCTAATCGCCATGCTAATAACTGGGCCTTGGTAATCTCAGTAATCATTTCAGCTAATTTTTTCTGCTGAAGTTGCTTTTCCGCGATAGGTTTTCCAAACTGGATTCTTTCTTTAGCATAACGTAATGCGGTATCATAACAATCCATGGCAGCTCCAATAGCGCCCCAAGCGATTCCATATCTGGCAGAATCAAGGCAGCCAAGTGGTGCGCCCAATCCGCTTTTTTTGGGTAAAAGATTTTCTTTTGGAATTTTTACATTATTAAAAATAAGTTCACCAGTGGCGCTGGCACGAAGCGACCATTTGTTGTGAGTTTCTGGAGTAGAGAAGCCTTCCATGCCACGTTCCACAATAAGTCCGTGTATCCTACCTTCTTCGTTTTTGGCCCATACTACTGCTATATCTGCAAAAGGTGCGTTAGAAATCCATAATTTTGCTCCGTTAAGTAGGTAATGATCTCCTTTATCCTTAAAATTGGTGAGCATTCCACCGGGATTCGAGCCAAAATCTGGTTCGGTTAGACCAAAGCATCCTATCAATTCTCCGGAAGCTAATTTAGGAAGATATTTTTTCTTTTGTTCTTCAGAACCATATGCGTAGATGGGATACATAACCAGAGATGATTGTACTGAAGCGGTAGAGCGTATGCCGCTATCACCCCTTTCGATTTCTTGCATTATGATTCCGTATGAAATCTGATCTAAGCCGGCGCCACCATAATCTTCAGGAATATAGGGGCCAAAAGCACCAATATCAGCTAAACCTTTTAGTAAAGTTTTTGGGAATTCTGCTTTTTGAGCGGCATCCTCAATAATAGGGCTTAACTCTTTTCTTACCCAGGCGCGAGTGGCCTCTCGTACCATTTTATGTTCGTCGCTTAGTAAGTCGTCAAGATTGTAATAATCTGGTGCTGTAAAAAGATCTGGTTTCATTTGCAATGTGTAGTTTCATTAAATGTAACCAAGTTTTTAATAGGAATCAATAGAAATTACATTTTCAGGTAGAAAGGGGCGACTAGTTTTTCATAGGGTGTGGTATATTGATGTCTTTCATGTTCAATAGTTAATTCATCTTTTAAAACTTCAATAGGTTCTAACCCCAATAGAATAAGGCATCTTTTTATTTCAGAAGTAGGAGTTCCTTTTACATAAGTAATTTTTTTAGGGAAAAGATTAAAATCACCGGCGAGTTCTAGAAAATCCTGTTCCTGGCTTTTAGGAATAATAACGGCCAGTCTACCTTTTTCTGAAAGAAGATAAGTTGCGCCTTCTAGCAAAAGTTGAAAAGGTAAAGCGTCCTGAAAACGTGCCATATCGCGTGCTTCTGAAGCAGTTTTATAATCTGAATTGTAGAATGGTGGATTGGAAATAATCAAATCGTATTTTTCTTCGTCCTGCATTTCTTCTACAAATTCACCAAACTCGGCGTGATAACAAAAAAGACGATCTCCCCAGTCACTATGTTCAAAATTTTCTACAGCCTGTTCATAGGCATTTTCATCTATTTCAATAGCATCTATAAGTTGCGCTGAGGAACGCTGTGCCATCATAAGGGCAATGACACCGGTACCGGTGCCCACATCCAAAATGCTATCTGTATCTTCTAAAAGATCTACCCATGCGCCTAAAAGTACACTGTCTGTTCCTATTTTCATAGCACAGCGATCCTGATGGATTTCGAATTGTTTGAATTTAAATGGTTTTGACGACATAGAATTAAAGAGAGACTATCACTATCTAAAAAGTCAATTTTTGCCAGGTTGTTCCGATAGTCATCGGAATTGTTTAAGGATGTTTTGGATACTTTTTAGACAGCTATTTTGTTAGAAAATGATTTTTATTGTTGTTACCTATACCAATCTCGTTATAGGGAATCGAATCATGGGAGCATGTAATGCTCGCTTATCGAGTAAAATAAAAAAACCGCTTCAACTGAAGCGGTTTTTATCAATATATTTTTCTGAAGAAATTATTCTCCTAAAGCAACTCTTTCAAAAGCAACAACAGTAAGATCTGCATCTACAGATTTTACATATTCTGCAACAGTTTGCTTGTTATCTTTAATAAACGCCTGGTTTACCAATGTGTTATCTTTAAAGTAACGCTTAATTTTACCTTTAGCGATGTTATCTAACATGTCTTCAGGTTTACCTTCAGCTCTTAGTTGATCTTTTGCGATCTCGATTTCTTTCTCGATAGTTGTTTGATCAACACCTTCTTCGTTAAGGGCTACCGGGTTCATGGCAGCAGCTTGCATAGAAACATCTTTTGCAGCTTCTTCTGCTCCGGCTACGTTTTTAGAAAGACCTGTTAAAACAGCAATTTTATTACCAGCATGAATATAAGAACCTACGAAAGGAGCTTCTAAAGTTTTGAAAGATCCGATCTCGATTTTTTCACCGATAACACCTGTTTGTTCAGTTAATTTATCCTGAACGGAGATACCGTTATAATCTGCAGCTAATAATTCTTCTTTAGTAGAAACCTGAAGCGCTAGGTCTGCAAAATCATTAGCTAGTTTTACGAAGTCATCGTTTTTAGCTACGAAATCTGTTTCACAGTTTAAAGAAATAACAGCGCCTTTAGTAGCATCTGCATTTACTTTAGCGATAGCAGCACCTTCAGAAGATTCTCTATCTGCTCTTTTGGCGGCTACTTTCTGTCCTTTTTTACGAAGAACTTCAATTGCTTTATCAAAATCACCATCAACTTCTACAAGAGCTTTTTTACAGTCCATCATTCCTGCTCCCGTAGCTTTTCTCAATTTATTTACTTCAGCGGCGGTTATCTTTGCCATAGTTGTTTTAGTTTTTAATCCCTCATGGAGGGTTTAATTCCCCGAGGCTAGCCTCGAAATTGTATAAAAAGTTTTCAGACTCATACCTCGCTGGTTTCCCTTGAGGTTCTTGATATTATAAGTCGTTTAGTTATTTTGTAAAGAAATAAACTAAACGACTTATAGAGTTTACCAAAATGTTATATTTTATTCTTCTTCGTTAGAAGAGGTCGCTTTCTCTAAAGTTTCCTGTTTAGACTCTAGTTTAACATCTTTCTTAGCCTCTTTCATGGCTTTTTTGTCTGATGCATCTTTAGATGGAACTTCTCCTTCTGCTTTTGGCATTTTTGGAGCTTTTTCGCTTTTGCTTTCTTTATCCTCTTTTTTAGAATCTTTGTTAGATTTTCTATCAGATAAACCTTCTACGATAGATTCTGATACATAAGATACTACTTTATTGATGGATTTTGAAGCATCATCATTGGCAGGAATTACATAATCCACTTCACGAGGATCTGAATTCGTGTCTACCATAGCAAAAATTGGAATGTTTAATTTTTGAGCTTCTTTTATAGCAATGTGTTCACGAGTGATATCTACTACAAATAATGCCCCTGGAAGTCTGGTCATATCTGCAATAGATCCTAAGTTTTTATCTAACTTAGCTCTTAAACGATCTACCTGAAGACGTTCTTTCTTAGAAAGAGTATTAAAAGTACCGTCTTTTTTCATTCTATCGATAGAAGCCATTTTCTTAACAGCTTTACGGATAGTAACAAAGTTGGTAAGCATACCACCTGGCCATCTTTCAGTGATGTAAGGCATATTTGCTTTTTCAGCTTGCTCAGCTACGATTTCTTTTGCTTGTTTTTTGGTAGCAACGAAAAGTATTTTTCTGCCGCTGGCTGCTATTTTTTTAAGGGCTTCACCAGCCTCTTGCATTTTAGCAGCACTTTTATATAGGTTGATGATGTGAATACCATTACGCTCCATATAAATATAAGGAGCCATGTTTGGATTCCATCTTCTGGTAAGGTGTCCAAAGTGTACACCTGCATCAAGTAATTCTTTAACTTCTACTTTATTTGCCATTTTTGTAATAGTTTACTTTCTGTTGAGATAGCAACAATCAGGTGGCTACTTGTTAAGTATGGCCCTAATTGTTTAGATGCTAAACTAACTCTCGATAACCAAGATCGAGATAACAACAAAATTTTTAATTTAAATGAACTTAATCGGGTAAATACCCAATATATATTAACGTTTAGAGAACTGGAATTTCTTACGAGCTTTCTTCTGACCAAATTTCTTACGTTCCACCATTCTTGGATCTCTTGTAAGTAATCCTTCTGGTTTAAGCGTAGATTTGTTCTCCTCGTTAAGCTCTACCATAGCTCTTGATAACGCAAGACGAATAGCTTCTGCCTGTCCTGTGATTCCTCCACCGTACACGTTGATTTTTACATCAAAAGTTCCTGCAGTTTCGGTAAGATTGAAAGGCTGATTTACTTTATACTGTAATGTACTTGTTGTAAAGTAATCGTTAAGATCTTTTTTGTTTACAGTGATGTTTCCTTTTCCTTCTGAAACATATACACGTGCAACAGCCGTTTTTCTACGGCCAATTTTGTGAATAACTTCCATTACTTAAGATCGTTTAAGTTAATAGTTTTAGGTTTTTGAGCTTCTTGACCATGTTCTGATCCTGCATAAACCTTTAAATTACGGAAAAGAGCTGATCCTAATTTGTTTTTAGGAAGCATTCCCTTTACTGCTTTTTCAACAAGACGCTCTGGCGCTTTTGTAAATAATTCTGAAGCAGTTAAACTTCTTTGTCCACCTGGATAACCTGTATGACGGATGTATTCTTTAGCATCCCATTTCTTTCCAGTTAAGTTGATTTTTTCTGCGTTGATAACAATTACGTTGTCTCCACAATCAACGTGTGGGGTGAAGTCTGGCTTGTACTTACCTCTAAGGATTTTTGCAACCTTAGAAGATAGGCGGCCTAAAGTCTGTCCTTCAGCATCTACAAGTACCCACTCTTTGGTTACTGTCGCCTTGTTGGCTGATACTGTTTTGTAGCTTAATGTGTCCACACTAAATAAATTTACTTAATAATTAAACATTCCATTCCTGATCCCAAAGTCGTAGCAAGGGAAATTCAGGGGTGCAAATGTACAATTATAAATTTATATAGCAAACAGCATTTTTATTAAAAATTTGATGGAAAGATTTTGATAGTCAAAGTTATAAGATATTACCGAAATCACGATAAAAGTTACGCTAGCAATTTTAATCGTTTGCTAGTTTTAAAAATATAGTTTTTTTGGGTACTAAGTTTGTCTGGGTTCTGAGAGATGTTATCAATGCGTTATTTTTCTTAAAAAGTTAAAGTTTAACAATATTTAATTTTCAATAGAGGTTTAGTGAATGCAATAAAAAAATGTTAAAAAATCTTACTTTTTTTTAATTAAATGGAGTAAATTTAATTAAATGTAAAAATATATTCATATAATAATTTAATATTTTGTTTTAATATATTTGTTTTAACAAAAAAACTATTAATATGATAAAAAAATTACTGATTTACTTCATGTTCTTGATTTCTTATGTAGGCCTTGCTCAAGAGAAAGAAATTACGGGGATAGTTTACGATGAAAATGGGATGGCTGTTCCGGGTGTGAATGTTACAATTCCGTCCATTAATAGAGGTGTTCAAACCAACTTTGATGGAGAATATTCTATAAGAGCTTCGGTTGGACAAAAACTTGTATTTTCATTCGTTGGATATGTAACAAAAGAAGTTACAGTAGGGAATTCCAATCAAATTAATGTTACTCTTGAGACCAGCAATGAGGTATTAGATGAAGTGCTTGTTACTGGCTATGGAGGAATACAATCAAAACGTGAGGTTACTGGAGCTATTTCGCAGGTTAAAGGAGACGAGATTTCAGATTTAGTTACTCCAAGTTTCGAATCGCAGTTAGCAGGTAGGGCTGCAGGTGTTCAGGTAACAACCCAGAGTGGAATTATAGGGGAATCTCCTCGTTTTAGAATTCGCGGTATTGCTTCAATTACTTCAGGAACCTATCCATTGATCGTTGTAGATGGAATTCCAATTTATACAGGAGATGTAGGTGGTTATGCTTCTACAAACGCACTGGGGGATATTAATCCAAATGATATCGAATCCATAGAAATTTTGAAAGATGGTTCGGCTACGGCAATTTACGGTTCTAGAGCTGCGAATGGAGTTGTTCTTATTACCACTAAATCTGGTCGTGAAGGTAGAGTTTCCATCAATGTAAATTCCACTGTAGGTTTTGCATCACCAGAAAAATTTCATCTTCTTGGTAGTCAGGAATTTGTGATGATTTCAAATGAGAAGAGATCAAATAGGGGTCAGGCAGATTGGGCTGCAGGAACAGAATTCGATACAGATTGGCAAGATGCTGTGCTAAGAAGTAGTGCGCTACAGCAGGATTATGGTCTATCAGTTTCAGGAGGAACTTCAAAAACCAAATATTATTTTTCTTTAGGATATACAGATCAGGAAAGTGTTGCTAATCCTAACGAAATGACTCGCTATACACTTAGGGCTAATTTAGACCAGGAGGTCACTAGCTGGATAAATGTTGGTATGAATGCTGGTTTTACCAGAACAGAATACACTGGTTTAAACACAGGAAGTAACTCTCTTTCTGGAAATATTTTTAGTGCAACAAGACAGCATCCAAACGTGCCTATATACAATCCAGATCATCCTACAGGCTATAATATTGATTTTGAATTTGATAATCTTGTGGGGCGTTGGGATAATATAGGTTTAATTGGTGACAACCTTCCTAATATTATGTATCCAATAGAAAATAATGATTTCTATTCTAAAATAAACAGGTTGATTGCTAATGTTTATGCTGATGTTTCGCCTATTGACGAGATCAATTTTAGAACTCAGGTAAGTGTTGACCAAATAGGAACCAATGGCTTCTTATACTATAGTCCAGTGCATGGCGACGGGCAGGGATCAAATGGTCGAGTTCAAAATAGTAATAACGACAGAGTACGTTGGAACTGGCAAAACATCTTAAGCTATAATGAAACTTTTGGAGAAGATCACAATCTAGGTGTGGTTCTTATCACAGAATATCAAAAACAGGAAGATCGCAGCTTCTTCGGCTCTGGTACAGATCTTTCAAACGAGTTTTTCAATAGAAACCTGATAAGTGGTTCATACGGAATTCAAGGTTCTGGGGGAGGTTTTTCTGAAAATGGATTTATTTCCTACGCAGGAAGAATTAATTACAATTTTAGAGAGAAATATTTTATACAGGGGAGTTTAAGACGAGATGGTTTGTCTTCTTTACCTGAAGCTAATAGATATGGTACTTTTCCTGGTATTTCAGCTGGTTGGACCATTTCTGAAGAAGGCTTTATGGATAACTTAGGCTTTATTTCAGATCTTAAAGTACGAGGTTCTTATGGAAAAGTAGGAAACGTTTCTATTGGTAACTATCCATATCTGGGTCTTTATGGTTCTGCGCAATATGGAGATGCTAATGGTATCGCTTATGCTCAGTTCGGAAATGATAATTTACGTTGGGAAACCAGTATCAAATATGATTTTGGGTTTGATCTAAGAATGTTTAATAACAGAGTGAGTCTTAATTTTGATTATTTCTTAAATGATACAGATGATCTGATCCTTGATCTTGAAACTCCAATGTCATTAGGAATTCCTGGTAACAGCTATAGTTCTAATATTGGAGCCATAGAAAACAGTGGTGTAGAGATCGCTCTCGAAGCAAGAGTAATTTCAACCGATGATTTTACATGGAGTTTAAATGGGAATGTCTCTTTTGTAGATAATGAAGTAAAATCTTTAGTAAATGGTCAGGATAGAATTTCTGGAAATAATTACACCATCACAAGAGAGGGTGAGTCTATAAATTCTATCTACGGTTTTAGATACTGGGGTGTAAACCCAGAGAATGGAAACCCGGTATATTATAAAGCAGACGGTAGTTTGGTGCAGGGAAATATTCAAACTAGTAGTTATGCTCAATTCGACCCATCTAATCCTGGTGATGTTTCTCAATCTGCAAGTCTTAGTTCTGCAGATGATAGAACTATTTTAGGAAATAGTATCCCCAAGTTTTTTGGTGGTATTGGGTCTAATTTTACCTATAAAAACTTTGATATGGGATTCTTGTTTAGATTTAGCGGAGGTAATAAGATTTTTAATGCTACAAGAAGAGATCTTTTAAACCAGAACTTTACAAATAACAGTACAGAAATTCTTGGAAGATGGCAAAGTCCTGAAAATCCTGGAGACGGATGGACCCCAAGATTATGGGCAGCATCAAACACTTTTGTGAACTTAAGCTCTAGTGCTACAACACGATTCGTGGAAGATGGTGATTTTATCAAATTAGATAATTTAAGTATTGGTTATTCTCTACCATCAGAAGTATTAGAGGCGGTAGGTTTGACTAAAATGAGAATTTACGCTCAGGGTCAAAATTTTTGGATAATCACAGATTACTCGGGAGCAGATCCAGAGATGGAAGTCAATGGAGTAGATCTTAACTTAACGCCAAGATCTTCAGTGTTTTCCCTAGGTGTGAATATAGGATTGTAGAATTAGAAAATAACTATGAATATGAATAATAAAAAATATATGATTCTAAGTTTAATGAGTAAATCAGCGATTGTTGCCTTACTGCTGCTTTTCGCTTCTTGTAATGAAGAGAATGTCTTAGATCTAGAGCCCTATAACCAGATTTCTGAAGATGCAGCGTTTTCGACGCCGGGATTAATAGAACTATCTGTTACGGGGATGTATAATGCTGCTCAAAGAGGTGATTATAACGGAGCTGGTCGTGGTTATCCATTTGGTGCTGCATTTGTTCAGCAAGGAGATAACCGTGGTGAGGACGTAGTTAATGTTGCTACTTTCTACCAATTAACCTATACCGCTACTTACGATCCAACAACTGCAAATAATATTTATTATTGGAGCGATACTTATCGTTTAATAAATAGAGCTAATATTATTTTAGACGGAGTTAACACTGCAGTAGAGAATGGAGTGATAGGTTCTGATTTAGGGGAACAATATGCAGGGGAGGCTTATTTTATGAGAGCAATTTCTCATTTAGAATTAATGTTTCATTTTGCACGTCCTTACGATGACACTCCAGATGCTAGTCACTTAGGTGTGCCTTATAGAGATGTTCCTTTTACTACGGAAGCAAATATAGCGGAAGGCTTAATGCAGGGAAGAAATACGGTTGCTGAGAATTACACCCGAATTCTGGAAGATCTTAATACAGCAGAATCTTTATTGCCAAGTCGCGATGAACGTGGAGGAACGGCCGGTCTTATTAGAGCAACTCAAGAAGCAGCAATTGCATTTAAAGTAAGAGCATATTTACATATGAAGGATTGGGCGATGGTCTTACAGGAAGGTGAAAGATTGTTAGCAACTTATTCATTGACCGAAACTCCTGGTGGACCATTTGAAAATGGATATTCTAATTCTGAATCTATTTTTTCTATAGAAAACACAGCTAATAACAATCCCGGGGTAAATGCTGCGCTTGCTTCTCAGTATAACAGAAGAGGCTTGGTTGTTGTTAGTCCTATAATTTGGAGAAATTCATACTGGTTAGAAGATGATCTTAGAAGAGAAGAGGGGTCTTTGATTTCTACAAGATCTGGAGTTAAATATACTTTAAAGTATAAAGACGATGTAACTTATACAGATCCTTCGCCAGTAATTAGATTTGCTGAAACAGTGCTGAGTATGGCTGAGGCTTCTGCAAGATTAGGGCAAACAGATGATGCTATTGACTATCTAAATATGGTTCGGGATCGTGCATTAGCTAATCCTTCAACTCAAAGCTATACAACTTCAGATTTTGCGAATACAGATGCTTTGGTAGAGGCTATTATTGCAGAAAGAAGAATTGAGTTTTTAATGGAAGGTCGTCGTTGGCCAGATATTCATAGGCTACAAAACGATGAGTATATAGATTATAACGGAATTCCTCAGAAATATGCCAACTCTGTGCCTAGCGAAGCAGATTATCAGTTAGGTACTCCTTTTACAGGTCCTTACGGTGTGCAGACTATTCCTTACTCAGATTATAGATTTTTATGGCCAATTCCACAGCAGGAAGTTAACAATAATCCAACCCTAGCCAAACAACAAAACCCAGGATGGTAATTTGAATTAGACCTCTTATTAATATTCGAAGTTTGGAAGCTCCTATCGAAAGATGGGAGCTTTTTCATTTATCTTAATGCGCTTCCAACCAATCCTGTCCAACCCCTAAATCTACATCTAAGGGTACATTAAGCTGATATGCATTTTCCATTTCTGATTTGATGAGTTTTTTTACCTGATCTAATTCAGGTTTGTAGACATCAAAGACCAGTTCATCATGAACCTGAAGAAGCATTTTTGTTTGTAGTTTTTCTTCTCCCAGTTTTTTATGAATATTAATCATCGCGATTTTAATAATATCTGCCGCACTTCCCTGGATCGGTGCATTTACGGCATTACGTTCAGCAGCACCTCTAACTACAGCGTTTTGCGAATTAATATCTTTTAGATATCGCCTTCTGCCTAAAATAGTGGATACATATCCATGTTCTCTGGCGTAGGCGACCTGATCTGCAATGTAATTGCTAAGTTTAGGGTAGGTTTTGTAGTAAGTATCGATCAATTCTTTAGATTCAGATCTGCTTAAACTTGTTTGATTACTTAAGCCAAAAGCGGATACTCCATAGATGATCCCGAAATTTACTGTTTTTGCATTACTACGTTGTTCACGTGTTACTTCTTCTAATGGAACATTAAAAACCTGAGAGGCAGTCGAGGCATGAATGTCTTCGCCGTCTTTAAACGCTTTGATCATCGTTTCTTCCTCGCTTAATGCAGCGATAATACGCAATTCGATTTGAGAGTAATCGGCAGCTAGCAATACATAATCGTCACTTCTTGGGATAAAAGCTTTTCTTACCTGTCTTCCACGTTCGGTACGTATAGGAATGTTTTGCAGGTTTGGGTTGTTGGAGCTCAACCTTCCTGTTGCTGCAATGGTTTGTACATAATCGGTATGAACACGACCGCTGGATTTTTCTACCTGCCCCGGTAATGCGTCTACATACGTATTTTGAAGCTTTACAAGACCGCGGTAATCTAAAACATGCTGAACAATTTCATGCTCGGGCGCCAGATAAGAAAGTACATCTTCACTGGTAGAGTACTGACCGGTTTTGGTCTTTTTTGGTTTTTTAACCAAAGCGAGCTTTTCAAAGAGAATAACGCCCAGTTGTTTTGGTGAACTAATTTTAAATTCCTCACCACCTGCTTCATAAATTTTAGCTTCCAGTTCCTTGATATCACGATCTAAAGCTTCCGATAGTTCTTTTAGGAATTCTAAATTCAGATTAATTCCTTCAATTTCCATATCGGCCAGGACTTCAACCAGTGGCATTTCAATGTCGTTAAAAAGCTTGCGCGTCTTGGCCTGGTCTAACTCTTTTTCGAAAAATTCTTTAAGCTGAAAGGTGATGTCGGCATCTTCTGCGGCGTACTGGGTTTGTTGGGTTAAGGGCACCTCGCGCATGCTTTTTTGATGTTTCCCTTTCTTGCCAATTAATTCGGAAATCGGCTGCGGAGTATAATTAAGATAGGTTTCAGCCAAAATATCCATATTATGGCGCATATCCGGATTTATAAGATAGTGCGCGATCATGGTGTCAAAGGTGGGGCCTTTAATTTTAATTCCGTATTTATCTAAAACCTTAATATCATATTTTAAATTCTGACCTATTTTTTCAATTTCAGGGGATTCAAAAAATGGTCTAAGCAATTCGATCAGTTGCTGGGTTTTTTCCCTATCATCTTCAAAGGGAAGATAATACCCTTTACCGCCTTCCCAGGAGAATGCGATCCCTACTAATTGCGCTTCAAGCGGATTCAAACTGGTTGTTTCAGTATCAAAACAAACCGATTTTTGTTTCATTAATTTCTCAATGAACAAGCGTAATCCCAAACCGGTGTCTACTTTTTGATAAACATGCGGGGTGTCTTTTAAGGTTTTTCTGCTATTGGTACTTTCAATTTTTTCAGAGGAGTCCCCCCCGAATAATGAAAATTGGCCTGCCCCGGCCGTCTGTGCGTTTTTCTTAGCCGAGGCAGAATTGCTTACCTGGGGTTGATTATTGTTCTCTTCCCCGCTAAATAGTTTTATAAATTGATCTTTTAAACGTCTAAACTCAAGTTCGTCAAAAAGTTCCTGTACTTTTTCAGTATCTGGCATTGATAGTTCATAATCTTCTGCATGGAATTTTACATCACAATCGATAATGATCCTAGCGAGTTTTTTAGAAAGTATGCCCTGCTCGGCATTGGTTTCAACTTTCTCTCTCATTTTCCCTTTTAACTGATCGGTGTTGGCTAAAAGTTCTTCCATAGAGCCAAATTGTTTCAGGAATTTTTTAGCGGTTTTTTCTCCAACACCGGGTAAGCCTGGGATGTTATCCACGGCATCCCCCATCATTCCTAAAAAGTCGATGACTTGTTCTGGGCGCTCTACTTCAAATTTTTTCTGCACCTCCGGAATCCCCCAAATTTCTATTCCGTTACCCATTCTGGCCGGGCGGTACATAAAGATATTTTCAGAAACCAATTGCGCAAAATCCTTATCGGGGGTGACCATGTATACCTGGTAATTTTCCTTTTCAGCTTGCTTTGCTAATGTCCCGATAATGTCATCGGCCTCGCATCCGGGTAATTCAACCACCGGAATATGCATTGCTTTTAAAATATTTTGGATGTAAGGAATTCCTTGTAAAATAGGCTCTGGTGTAGCATCTCTATTGGCTTTGTAATCTGAGAAAAGTTCCGTTCTCACTTGGCTACCTTCTTTATCAAAACAAACCGCTAAATGATCCGGCTTTTCTCTTCGAATCACATCGAAAAGTGAATTCATAAAGCCCATGATTGCAGAGGTATCAAAACCTTTGGAGTTAATTCTTGGGTTTTTGATAAACGCATAGTATCCACGGAAGATCAATGCATAAGCATCTACTAAAAACAGTCTTTTTTGAGCGGCCATATGTTCTGGAAAATTTATGTGTATCTTCCCAAAACTACGAAGATAATGTTACACAAAAAGAAAACCGCCCATAAAAATGAACGGTTTTTATATATATTATTGATCTTATTCGGTTTAAATCTCTACCTGTCTTTTGCGGTTTATAAATCCGTAGAAGAAAATATAGGCATAGGCCACCATGACTAAAACAAAGGCGATACTAAAGCCAAATCTATCGGTTAAAAAACCAAAAGAAGGAGGTAAAACAGCTCCGCCAACGATCATGGTACATAACACACCGGATCCTTGTGGTTTATCATCACCCAAACCATCTAAAGCCAAACTAAAAATAGTAGGGAACATAATAGAGTTGAATAAGCCCACGGCAATGATGGTCCACATCGCGATGACACCAACAGAGAGATTGGAAATATTCACCATTAAAATAGCAAAAGCTGCAAAAGCGCATAAGACTACGGCAGGATTGAAAATTTTAGTCAGATAAGAGCCTATAAACCTTCCAATCATTGCGCCGGTCCAGTAAAAGGTTACAAATACTCCTACCACAGCCATACTGCTCGCATTTTCTAAACCAGTATCTAAGATCCACTGGGCGATATTGCGTAAATACGGAGTCGATTTTATAACTTCTGAAAGCTCCAGGGTTAAGAAATAGTTTACCATATAACTTCCCAGTGCCACTTCAGCTCCAACATAAAAGAACAATCCAACTGCACCCAGCATTAGATTTTTGTTTTTAAGCACTTTTCTGTAATCGTTAGATGCTGCAGTATTACCTACTTTGGGCAAGTTTACAAATGCAAAAACCAGTGCGATAACCGCTATAAATATAGCGATCCCCAAAAACGGTTTTTGAACCGCTCCGGCTTCGGCGATGTAATAGGCTTTTTGCTTGGCTTCAGATAAAGCATCAATTTCTGCGGTGCTCATTACTTTGTCTCTTAGGATAAATAGTGCGCCAATTGCCGGCGCAATAGCAGTCCCTAAAGAGTTGAAAGCCTGGGAAAGGTTAAGCCTGCTTGATGCCGATCTTTCCGGGCCTAAAATGGTAACATAAGGATTGGCGGCTACCTGTAGAATGGTAATCCCGCCGGCCAGTACAAAGTATCCTAGCATAAATACCCAGAAAACTCTGAAGGAAGCTGCGGGCCAGAACAGTAAACAACCGGCCGCCATGGTGCTTAAGCCTAAAATGATCCCTTTTTTATAGCCGATTTTGGATAATATATATCCTGCAGGAATCGACAATACAAAGAATGCCCCAAAAAAGGCAAACTGTACCATCCCCGCCTGAAAATAACTAAGGGTGAATACTTCTTTTAATCTTGGGATTAGTGAATCTACAAGTACCGTAATAAATCCCCATAAAAAAAACAGAATGGTTAAAAATAGAAATGCGGTGCGGTAAGATTTATTGGTGTTTTGTGCTGTGCTCATAAATTATTGAACCTGTAGGTTACAGGTAGCTTTTACATTGTACATTTTTGTTTTCGCCGTCTTGGTATTTAGCGTAAGAGAATCCTTTATGAATACTATATCCGCCAACTTTACCATCTTTATTAATAGCTATAAAACAGGCCTGGAAATCATTGTAATTATCATTCTTTCTTACAATTCTTTCTATAGCTTCCTTACAGGCTTCTTGCGGAGATTTTCCGTTTCTCATTAGTTCTACCACCAGAAAGCTGCCAACACTTTTCATAATGGCTTCTCCCATTCCGGTAGCAGCGGCGGCTCCAACTTCGTTGTCTACATATAATCCAGATCCTATAATTGGGGAATCCCCAACGCGACCGTTCATTTTATAGGCAAGACCAGATGTTGTACAGGCTCCTGCGATATCTCCGTCTTTATCAATACAAAGCATCCCAATGGTATCATGGTTTTCGATATTGATAATAGGTTTGTATTTTTTTTCTTTAAGCCATTCTTTCCAGGCCTTTTCAGAATCTTCAGTAAGAAGATTTTGCTTTTTAAATCCGTTTTGAATGGCGAATTGAAGAGCACCTTCGCCGGCCAGCATTACATGTGGAGTGTCTTCCATCACTTTTCGAGCGACAGAAACCGGATGTTCTATATTTTTAAGATAGACCACAGAACCCGCGTTTCCGTTAGGCGCCATGATACAGGCATCTAGCGTTACATTCCCGTCACGATCTGGAGCACCACCATTTCCTACGGTGGTATTTTTTAAATTGGCTTCTTCAACCATTACGCCTTGTTCGACAGCGTCTAAAGCCGATGTGCCATTGTCCAAAAGCGCTCCGGCTCTTTTGGTAGCTTCGTGAAAATTCCAGGTAGCAATGGCAATGGGAAGTGAAGATTTTTGCGTGTTTGAAATTTCCGAAATGTTCTTTGCAAAAATTGAAGGTGTAGTTCCTAACACAGCCCCCGTTATTCCTGCTTTTTTAATAAAATTTCTACGTTTCATGATTCGTAGCTATAAGGTTTTAGCTGAGTATTTTGTCGGAAAGGTAGACTTTAAAGCGTAAACTCGCAATTTTAAGCCTGTTAATTTTATGATTTTATAATGATTGGGCTAGTGTTTACGGGCGTTACTACGTTAAATTAGTTCTAAAAATAACGATTAAAGATTTGATTAAAAGTACCTTCGCTAAATAAATTACTCATTTATGCGCTGGCTGTTGTTTATTGCCTTTTATCTGCTTATTGATATTTACGCTTACCAGGCGCTTAGAAGCCTTAATCGTTCCTGGTGGGTTGGAGGTATTTATTTTGTAATTAGCCTGGTGGTAATTGGTAATTTTATTTATCAATGGCAGAGCTCTGGAGGTGGATTTTTTAGTGCGATAGGATTTGCTTTTGGGATCGTTTTGGCTTTTTTGCTGGCCAAGCTTGTGATAGTTCTCTTCATGTTTGGAGAAGATATCGTTCGTTTTTTTATAGGTATTTTCCATGCGGTTTCGGATTCGGGATATAAGGCGCCGGGAAGACGAAAGTTTGTAAGCCAAATTGCACTTGGGTTGGCGACCATTCCTTTTGTTTCGGTTTTGTACGGAATGTTTAAAGGAAAGTACGATTTTAGGGTATTGAATTATACCTTATACTTTGAAGATTTGCCCAGTGCTTTTGACGGATATCGGATAGGGCAGATAAGTGATGTGCACAGCGGAAGTTTCGATAATCACGAAAAGGTAGCTTATGGAGTAGATTTGCTAAATAAGCAAGGGACCGATGTGGTCTTTTTTACCGGTGATTTGGTGAATAATAAAGCTACTGAAATGGAAGACTGGAAATCACTTTTTAGTACGGTGAAAGCTAAAGATGGAGTGTATTCGATTTTGGGAAATCATGATTATGGTGATTATGTAAATTGGAATAGTGCTGAAGAAAAGGAGAATAATCTTGATCGGTTAAAGGCAACCCACGCCGAGATGGGCTGGGACCTGTTACTAAATGAACATCGTTATGTAGAGAAAAATGGTGAAAAAATCGCCATTGTTGGTGTTGAAAACTGGGGAGGTGGTCATTTTAAGAAAGCAGGAGATCTGGATTTAGCCGGTAAAAATGTTGCTGCTGATGACTTTAAAATACTTTTAAGCCATGATCCTTCTCACTGGCAGGAAAAAGTGAAGCAAAACGACAAATTTTATCATTTAACTTTAAGCGGTCATACACACGGTATGCAATTTGGAATAGAAATCCCCGGTTTTTTGAAATGGAGTCCAGCGAAATATCGTTATAAAAACTGGGCAGGGATTTATAAAGAGAACAATAAATATATAAACGTAAACAGAGGTTTTGGGTATTTGGCTTTTCCTGGAAGGGTAGGGATATGGCCAGAAATTAGTGTAATAGAATTGCGAAAAGGTAGCGCTCCTGCTTAATTGTAATTAATTGTTATATTTGGTTATAGCGTTTGGATTGCAAAAAGGAGAATGTTTTCTCATTAAACAATTTTATTCTCTTCTTTAATTCGAAAGAATCGAAGTATAAAACCTCAAATATCGAGTAAAGCTCAATTTTATGTCAAAATTTGGAGAATTAGTAGGTTTAAATGTACCGGTACTTATCGATTTTTATACGGAGTGGAATGAGGCTTCAGTGAAAATGCATCCTGTTTTAAGAGATGTAGCTTCGGCTGTAGGAGATAAAGCCAAGGTGATTAAGATCGATGTAGATAAGAATACGCAATTGGCTGAAGCACTTCGGGTAAAAGGTTTACCAACGCTTATGATCTATAAAAACGGGGAGATGCTTTGGCGTAAAAGTGGAGAACAGAATGCGGAGTCGATAATCGCACTTATAGAGCAGTACGCTTAAGTTAAGGTTTTAAACTTCCAGGCCTTTTGAGAGTATTCTTCCAGAAGTTTTGGAAGGATATATTTTAAATTCTTTTCTGCTTTCAAGCTGTCATGAAAAACAATAATGCTGCCTGCCCTTATTAAATTCAGGGTGTTTTTAAGGCATTTTTCCGCATCATAGTTTTTATCATAATCACCCGTAATCACATCCCACATCACGATCCTATAGTTAAGCTTGGTGATTTTGGCTGCTTGTTTGTTTTTGATTTTTCCGTAGGGAGGTCTAAATAATTTTTCTTCAGAACTCAATGTTTTCTCGAGCTTAGATTCGATAATCCGTTCTGTTTTCCTGAAATTTTCCAGATAGTCTGAAGTGGAAGTTTTCCAGCCATTTAAATGATTGAAGGTATGGTTACCTACAGCATGGCCTTTATCTTTTATTTTTTTAAATATTTCGGGATGTTTTCGAATATTATCTCCAATACAGAAAAAAGTGGCTTTTGCGGAGTACTTGTCCAGTTGTTCCAGAACCCATGGGGTGACTTCAGGAATAGGCCCATCATCAAAACTTAAAAACAACGTTTTTTCCGCAGCCACCCTTGAAAGTCTTTTAGGGTAGAGCTTTTTTAAGATCCACGGATATTTAAGGATAAAGCGGTTCATAAAAAAAAGCCTTAAAACATCGAAAATCGATGTTTTAAGGCTAGATTATTATTGATCAGCATTGATAGCAATTGAATCCTGAGCGGCTTGTCCCTGATTAAGTTCCTGCTCTAATTGTTGTTGTCGTAATTGTTCTTCGGGAGAAACTTCAGGTTCAATACCTTCTTCTTCCGAATAAAAATGCTGAAATTTTTTCAGGTAATTATTAAATTCTTCTGCTTTTTCTTTTACGATCTCTTCATCTTGATTTCTAACAAGAATATCTATGAGTCCGCGGTAGCGTTCAACATCTGTAAAGATCTCTTCAGCATAACGGCGCTGTCTCTGGAAGTCCCAAGTGCTATACCAGTCTAGATTTTGCTTATATTTTTCAGCTACTTTATTCCAAAGTTCTCTTGCCTTTTCGTCTTCGCCAACTTTATAGTAACCATCAATAAAGGGTTCTAAAAGGGTGTAATATTCATAATAATCTACCGGCATATTCTTCATACCAAGATCAAGAATTTCTTTAGCACGCTCTTTATCGCTATCATTAAGAAGGTTTTCGACCAGGCGGGCGAGGTTGCTCCTGTAAGTGATCGAATTCTTGCGGGTTTCCGGATCATGGTAAATATTAGGATCTCCCATGTTGCCCCAATCCCAATGGGTTACGATATCGTACATTTTATCGGTGTTAAGCCTTCCCATATCAAATGGGTTTCTTGGATTAACCGGAGTTTTGATAGGAACAAGTTTATAAGCAACACCTTCTAATTGAAGATAATCTTTCATCCATAGATAGTCATCGTCGCCATAGCTGCCACCGGTAAAATAAATTGGACGCTCCCAGTTATTGTTGGCAATAATGTCTAACATTAACAGACGGTTTTTATAGATCAGATTAGAGCCAATTTCGATATCGATATGATCTACGATTTGATCGGCTTCGCTAGGATCTACAATTCCGTTTTTCAAAACAGCTTGCTTGTCTACAGGGATTCTTACATGTTTAGATGGGTAAGTGTTGAAAGTTTCGTCTTTAGAGTATTCCAGCTTGGTCCTTGGATCGTCACTTTCAATGTAATTCATCCATTGTTTGATATTTAGGGTGTCCTGAGTGATCTCTCGGCCTACCACAATATCGTTTTTACCACTATAAAAATCATGCTTTAATTGCGAAGGGATAGGATCACTATCAAAAGCTTTACGCTTCATCTGGTCGATATACCAATCTGTTGCAAATAAGCTGGTGTTTATAACTCTAACATCAAGCCTGTATCGTTCTATTTGCTGTGCATACCAAAGTGCGAAGGTGTCGTTGTCTCCAATAGTGAAAATAATTCCGTTTTCATCTACCGAGTCCAGATACATTTTAGCCATCGCTAAGGCCGAATATTTATCTGATCGATCGTGATCATCCCAGTTTTCTGCAGCCATAATTCCCGGGACAATAAGTGATGCTATAATAACAATTGGTGCAGCAAGTTTTGGGGATAGGTATTCTTTTAATTTGTCATAAATCGCGTACACCCCGAAACCAATCCATATCGCGAAGACGTAAAAAGAACCTACCAGTGCATAATCTCGCTCTCTTGGTTCAAAAGGACGCTCGTTCAGGTAAATTTTTAGTGCTATACCAGTAAATAGGAAGAATACTAATAGCACCCAAAAATTCTTTTTGTCCCTGTTTAAATGAAAAAAGAATCCAATAAAACCTAAAATAAACGGTAAAAAGTAATATGTGTTTCTTGCCGGGTTGTTTTTTACATCGTCGGGTAAATTATCCTGTGGCCCTAGATGCCATTCATCTATAGGTTTTATTCCGCTCAACCAGTTGCCATGTAAGTCGGTGTATTTTCCCTGAATATCATCCTGTCGTCCTACGAAATTCCACATAAAATAACGCCAGTACATATAACCAATCTGATATTCCAATAAATAAGAGAAATTAGCAGACGCAGAAGGTTTTTCAACATTGATGTAATCACTGAATTGTTGAAGAAATTTATGATAGTCGGAATTGTCAAGTTCGCCGTTCGAGTATCGTTGTTTAAATTGAGAAATAGCCTGCATTAAGCGTTCCTCGCCCTGGTATTCCTCTTTAACGGTAAATTGAAGCGGACCGGTAAGGTCCATATAGTTTGCGGCATGCTCTGTACTCCACATTCTTGGAAGGAAGGTTTTGTGAGCATCGTCCAGGTTTTGCTTGGTATTCTTCCAGTCATTTATAATAATATATTTACCGAGCTCTTCATTTTTCTCATACTTCGGTTTTTTATCACTATATGGATTTTCTGCATCTAGGCCAGCATACATCTCAGACCATTGCGGGCCGAAGAAAAGGTGCGTCTCACCATATTGCTCCCTGTTATAATAGGCCAGTAATTCTCTGGCGTTATCTGGGCTGTTTTCATTAATTACTGTGGGGGCATTGGATCTAATGGGCAGCATGATCCAACACGAGAAACCAATTAATATAAAAAGAATACAGTGTAGGAGGGTGTTTACTTCGGTTTTTTTGTTTTTAATACTCCAATTAATTCCGAAGTAAAAAATAGCGATCATTGCTAAGAACGCTACAATGGTACCGGTGTTGAAAGGCATTCCCAGGGAGTTTGTAAAGAAAACCTCTGAAGCAGAGAAAAAGGTAAGTGTATAAGGTAATAATAGTTTAAAAATAAAGAGCAGCACGGCTACTACTACAATATTGGCAATGATAAAATTCTTAATAGTAACTTTAGGATAGTTTTTAAAGAAATATAAAAATCCGATGGCTGGGATGGTAAGAAGACCCATAAAGTGAATCCCGAAAGTGAGCCCTGTGACAAGAGAAATTAAAATTAACCATTTATTACCGCGGGACTCGAACATATCGCGTTCCCAAAGCAGTCCTAGATAAAACATGATAGACATTAAGCAGGCTGCTGCTGCATAAACTTCGGCTTCAACGGCGCTAAACCAAAAACTATCTGTAAAAGTAAAAGCTAAAGATCCAACTGCTGCACTTCCCAAAACAGCAAGTTTTCCTGAAAAACTCAGACTTTCAGCAGGACCCGAAATTTTTCTTACGAGAATTGAGATCGACCAAAACATAAAAAGAATCGCAAAGGCACTGGCAAGGCCAGACATAAAGTTTACCATTAATGCGATATTTGAACTGTCTGGGGCAAAAGTAGAGAAAAAGGCACCTAACATCTGGTAAAGTGGGGCTCCCGGGGGGTGTCCTACTTCCAGATTGGCAGAAGTTGCAATGTATTCTCCCGCATCCCAAAAACTTGCGGTAGGCTCTAAGGTCGAACTATAAGTAAAAAGTGCGATTGCAAAAACCACCCAACCGGTGATAATATTCCACTTTTTAAAGCTGAATTCTGTCATTTGTTATATTCTTGAATCTTGTGTGGCGAATTTAATAATAAAAATATTGAACGCCTTAATAACGCTGATGTAAAGTGTTTTATTTTTTGTGATTTCAGGTGAGAATGATGATAGCAATGCTTCTTTTTAGCTATTTTAAAATAAATAACGAGAAAAATAGCGATAGCTTTAGCTTGTTGATATTCTGTATTTTGAGGAATTACTTGTTTTTTGAACTGAAAAAAATGTGAGGGATAATTAAATTTTTTTTGAAAAATATTTGTGGAAATGAAACTTTGTTTTAAATTTGCATCCGCATTACAGCAATGGCCTATGGTGTAACTGGCAACACGTCTGGTTTTGGTCCAGAAGAGTCTAGGTTCGAGCCCTAGTAGGCCAACAAGAAAAAGCCCTCAATTTTGAGGGCTTTTTTATTTTGATCAGGCTTAGGATTATTTATCTTTGATTTTTGGAAATACTAACTATAACCTGAAATTTCATGTCTGTAGGGGCAATCATAACACTATGTGTTATAGTTTGTGCAATTATACTTTTTGCAACAGAACTTTTATCTATTGACCTAGTAGCCTTATCGGTTATGTTGGTTTTAATCTTGACCGGAGTTATTTCTCCACAGGAAGGAGTGAATGGTTTTAGCAATAAAGCAACGATGACCGTTGCATTTATGTTTGTTCTAAGCGCAGCCTTATTGAAAACAGGTGCTTTACAAGTAATGGCGCATCGATTATCCTCGATTTTTAGGCATCGTTTTAATATGGGGATTGTTTTAATGATGATTTTAATTGCCGGAATTTCCGCTTTTATAAATAATACCCCTGTTGTTGCTGTTTTTATCCCGGTGGTGATTCAGATAGCTCATTCTTCCGGGCAAAGTCCTTCAAAAATGTTGATACCTCTTTCATTTGCCTCGATTTTTGGAGGTAGTTGTACTTTAATTGGAACTTCCACAAATATTCTGGTGAGCAGTATCTCTGAAGCAGAATCTGGCATCCCAATCTCAATGTTCGACATGACCCCCCTGGGTTTAATTTTTATGATTGTGGGGATATTGTACATGATACTTATTGGAGTTAAACTTTTACCGGATAGGAAAACAAATAAGGATCTAAAAGCAAAATTTCAAATGAGCGGTTATTTGACCGAAATTGAACTTTTAGAAGATTCGGGCTCCATTGGCAAAAAGATTATGGACTCTGGTTTGGTAAAGGAACTGGAAATGGATATTATCGAGATTCGTAGAAATGGACAAAAATTTACCTTACCGGCCGGGGATTTTATTTTGCAAAGTGGGGATGTTCTAAAAGTAAGATGCGATGTTGGAAAGATAAAATCTTTAAAGGACAGGGCGAAAATTGTTGTTGGTACGTCCATAAAGATTGGGGACGATGATCTAAAAGGAACTAATTCTACTATAGTAGAATTGGTTTTAACCGCAAATTCTGAAATTGATGGGAAAACCCTTAAATCTATGGATTTTAGGAGAAGATATAGAGCTATTCCTTTGGCGATCAGGCATCGGGAAGAAGTAAGACACGATCAGCTTTATGATGTAAAACTGAAGGCCGGGGATGTGGTTTTGGCAGAGGTTAAAACGCATTATGTAAAAGAGTTAAGGAAAAAAGGGAGTGCGCAAAACGCTCCTTTTATAGTGCTTTCTGAAGATGTGATTACAGATTTTGATAAAAAGAAATTCTATACCGTGATTAGTGTTATATTGGGAGTGGTATTATTGGCAACCTTTAATATTTTAGATATTATGGTAGGAGCTATAACTGGGGTGACATTGTTGGTGTTACTGAAAACAATATCGATGAAAGAAATGTACCAGGCGATTAACTGGAAAATCATTTTTCTTTTAGCTGGAGCATTAAGCATGGGGACTGCAATGAATAATACCGGTTTAGATCTAAGTATTGCGAATACACTTATAAACACTTTAGGGGGCTGGGGGCCGGTAGCTATTGTATCGGGACTTTATTTGCTAACATCAATGCTCACAGAAATTATGTCGAATAATGCAGCTGCAGCTTTGCTGACTCCTATAGCAATTGCAACTGCCGTTAATTTAGAGCTTAGTCCTATGCCGTTTTTAATGGCAATCATGTTTGCAGCATCCGCAAGTTTTATGACTCCTGTAGGCTATCAGACCAATACCATGGTGTATAGTGCGGGGCAGTATAAGTTCTTTGATTTTGTAAAAGTGGGGACGCTGTTGAATATCTTATTTTGGATCATCGCCACACTTTTGATTCCCTTGCTTTATAAGTTTTAATAAAATCTATGTTTAAAAAGCTTAAATTTATTGTGTTTTTAAGTTTTTTGAACTTTTGGATCAGAGTTCTGTAAAAATGAAAAATTTTAAAGTAAAGATTTATTGCTTTATTGAAGAAATTGTTTTAGCTAATTCAGCATCTCTCATTTTTACGAGAATGGGATTATTTTTATCTTTAAAACTGTGACTAGTTTTTGTATCTAGGATTGAAACTTTTTGACAGATAGCGATTTTAATGATAAACTTTTGCATCCAGAGTATTCTATTAAGTTACTAGGATTGGAATTCATCTGATTAATTCCATTATTTTATTTATATCACAGACAATTAAATATTTCCTGATAAGTGGATAATGATGATGCATTATTATCGTTTATGACTAAAGATCGAGATAACTAAATTTGTTGTATAACTATGGTTCTAAAATTATTAGAAAAAAGGAATCAAAAAATCTATCAGCTAATCGGTTGTTTCTCGTTCAGTAGGCAAAAGTTTAGAAATATCTCTTTTTGTATGATTGCGTAGTGCTTCACGCATAGCAACTTTAAGTACAATCTCATAATCAGTACCTGTAATGTCTGCGGTATTCAAGATATTTTCTAAGGTTAATTTTCTTGGATCATTATATCGATCGACCATTGTTTCGTAGCTTATACCTAGGGCAAATGGCATCCCGGTAGAATATGTACTGGAAACTTCTTTCATCGAACGAACATCGCCAGTAGTAAAACGAGACTTAAGATTTCTCAAGGCTTCGTTCATTGTATTTGGGTTTACTCTTTTCTCGTATTTTGCTGAATTATTTTCTTTGGATTTATGTGCATTTTTAGCCATAATAGTATGATTTCTATAAATTCACTCTAAGATGACATCTTGACTAATACATTCAAATAAATATCACATTATACCAAATAAATATCAGAAAAAATATGATAATTATTTGTTTTATTTGTATAATATGGGTAATATTGTATATGAAATTCAAGTTAATTTATGATATATAATAGATTATATCATAGAAGAATTGAAGAAAATCTGTGTTAACAAAGAGTCTCGACCGCAAATTCCGACAATTTGTAATCAGAACGAGACGGTAGGTTAATGCCCAAGGTGATATTTTGTGTACATTCGTACCGCAATAGCACTAAGGGCTCTATCGTAATTCCGTTTCTGATAGGCGTCGGAACCTCGCGGTACGGTTGATAGAGCCTCCCTGCTATTTTTTTGTAATGGCTCTATACATCCAAAGAGACTCGTTTTCAACTTAATGATATGAAAACGAGTTTTTTATTTTACACAAATCATGCGACCAGTAAGCCATCTTTTTACGGACTGTCTGTTGCTGAGCGACTATTTCCGATTAAACCCAAGAATCCGATATAGTTATTGGAACCTGTTGTAATTTTTATTAAAGAGCACATGGAAACCCTGCTCTTCATCTGCTCATATTTGTCAATTTAATATTATAGGTGTAGTTCTTTTTTAGGCGAGTAAAACCTATAATTTAATATGATAATACTGGCTTGTTAATAGGGATTTATCTTTTAATAAACAAGTAAAGTTGTAATATGTCCCCGTTGTTCGGTATTGATATTTAATATTAACCTAAACTAGAAATTATAAGAAGAAACGAAACCAGATTGAATTGGCTTAAACTAGACCTTCCCCAGGAGATTGGAGTCGATTGGGGAAGGCTAAGGTTTGATTAACTAATAAAGTAACACAAAACCACAGCGAAATTATGAAAAATTTTTACAAGTACTGCAAATTTGGAGTGCTTATACCCCTATTATATATATATCTTCAGCTAGAGATCGGTAAAGTCTATAGTCAAAAAATTCAAAATCAGCAGACTGTTTCCGGTATCATTAGTAATCAAAATGAACTTCCTGTTCCGGGAGTAAATGTTCTTATTAAAGGTACCGCTACCGGAACCATAACCAATTTAGATGGCTATTACAGTATTCGTGCATCTGTTGGTGATACCCTAGTGTACTCTTATGTAGGCTATCAAACCATAGAAAAAGAGTTCACGCGCGGGTATATGGGGGATATAATAATGCAACCGGCAGCCGATGCATTATCCGAGGTCATTGTTAACGCCGGGTACTATAATACTACTGGGCGAGAGCGAACGGGGAATATTTCCAGAGTTACTGCGGCCGAAATAGAAAATCAGCCATTGGTAAATCCCTTGCAAGCCCTTCAGGGTAGAATGGCAGGGGTGGAGATTTCACCAGCTAGTAGCCATCCAGGAGGAGCAGTTCGAATACGGATAAGGGGAATTAATAGCTTGCGCGAAGAAGGAAATCTTCCTTTGTATATTATAGATGGGATGCCGGTGAATTCTACCCCAATCGAAAGTAATTCACTTATAGGCAATCGAGGTATTGATCCACTTAATAATTTAAATATTTCAAATATTGAGAGTATTGAAATCCTTAAAGATGCTGACGCTACTGCAATCTATGGCTCTAGAGGAGCAAACGGGGTTGTTTTGATTACCACAAAATCGGCTAAAAGAAGCAATGGAACCGGATTGGAAATAAATATGTATGCAGGAGTAGCTACTATGCCTAATCGTTTAGACCTACTGAATACGCAAGAATACTTACAAGTTAGAAATGCAGCTCTTGAAAATGATGGTCAGGGAATAACCGAAAGGAATGCTTATGATTTGTTGGTTTGGGATCAGGATCGATACACCGACTGGCAAGATTTTCTTTTCGGTGGATCTTCAGAAACATTGAATACCAATTTGAACTTCTCAGGAGGTGATGATCTCACGTCCTACCGAATTGGAGGATCTTTTTTTGATCAGGGTACAATTTACCCTACTGACTATGAATATCAGAAAATAACTGGAAATGTAAACCTGAACCATCATTCTAAAGATAATAGGTTCTCTATAGCTGCGGCGCTTAACTATGGTGTGGATGATAATACCTTGGCCGGTAATATAGACCTAAATGCTTCAATTTTCGCATTACCACCTAATGCCCCGGAGGCTTTTAACTCAGATGGGAGCTTAAATTGGGAGGATTGGAATTTAGCTGGATTAGATAATCCATTGGAGGGATATTACAATTCCAATGTGACCACTTCTAATAATTTGATTTCTAATATAAATTTTACATACGAACTTTTTAAGGGGTTACAATTAAAAGCAAATTTAGGATATACTCACTATAGCAGTGAAGAACTGTGGAAATTACCCGCACGATCTAATAATCCGCAGGATTCCTATATAAGTTCATCCTATCATTTAAGTAATGGAAGGGAGTCATGGATAGCGGAACCACAACTTATTTATGACAATAAATTTAGCAAACTAAATCTTCAGTTTATACTTGGTTCCACCTTTCAAGAAAATACATCAGATCAAACATCCTTTCAGGGCTATGGATATGCATCTGATAATTTGATTGGTAATATTGCTGCCGCTGAAACTATTCTCAACGCCAGAAATGTAAATTCTATGTACCGCTATAGTGCTGTATTTTCTAGAATAGGGATTAATTGGAATAGAAAATATTATCTGAATCTTACAGGTAGAAGAGATGGGTCTTCCAGATTTGGTTCCAATAATAAATTTGCCAATTTCGGGGCGATTGGTGTAGCCTGGATTTTTAGCGAAGAGGAGTTTTTGAAAAAACTCAATTTTCTGAGTTTTGGGAAGTTGAGGAGTAGTTATGGAAGTACAGGAAATGATCAGATAGGGGATTATGGATATTTAGATGCTTATGAACCTACGGTTGGACCGGGAGGACTTATTCCTGTAGGCCTGGCCAATCCAGATTATTCCTGGGAGGTAAATAAAAAGTTTGAAGCAGGATTAGAACTCGGTTTTTTCCAAAATTGTTTAGAAACCGAAATAAGCTTTTATCAAAATCGGTCTTCAAATCAGCTTGTAGGTTATCCACTTCCATATATTACTGGATTTAATTCAGTTCAGGCGAATTTACCAGCAACGGTAGAAAATAAAGGTTGGGAGTTTGTGCTGCATACCAGAAACATCGAAAATTCAAATTTAGCCTGGAATACTTCTCTAAATTTCACTATTCCAAAAAATAAGCTTGTTGCTTATCCTGATATTGAGGAATCTTCCTATGCTAATACATATAGAATTGGAGAACCGCTTAATATTTCTCTGTTATATGAATATACCGGAGTAGACGCCGAAACAGGGCGCTATAGTATTAGAGATGTAAATGAAGATGGAAGATATGATTATCAGGATCAAATCATTGTTTTTAATGCAAATAGGGAGTTTTATGGAGGTATTAATAATTCTATTGAATACAAAAACTTTTCACTGCAGTTTCTATTTGAGTTTGTAAAGCAAAAGGGGACACTTAATTTGTTTAATGCAGGACCTATAACAAATGTACTGGACGATGTCCTAGTAAATAACAGATATCAACAATTTTCACAAAGTGTTGCATCACAAACAGCCTATAGGAATATGTCAGAGAGCAATTTCACAATTACAGATGCTTCTTTTGTGCGTCTAAAAACGCTATCGCTTAATTACTCGTTTCCAGAAGAAATAACGAAATCCCTAAGGTTTAAAGAGCTTCAATTATATATACATGCACAGAATCTTTTCACCTTAACACCGTACGAGGGGTTGGATCCTGATCGTCCAAATACGGGTACATCATTTACTAATTTAAGAAGTATTACCGGTGGTTTACGTATTAATATCTAAAAATCATAAAATGAAAAAATATACACATAAAGGCTTCATTTTTATAGTAATGTTGGCATTTCTAATACTTTCCTGCGAAGATTTCCTAGAAATAGAAACTCCGAGAAACAGAATGGTAAGTGAAGAAGTATTTTCTTCAGAAGAAACGGCTCTTAGTGCTATCCAAGGCATTTATAATGAACTATTTGTTTCTGCATTTAGTAGTGGAGGAAGGAATAGTGTCACTTTTCTAACTGGCCTGTCCAGTGATAATTTAGAGGGGCTATCATCTTCCAATATTCCCAGAGTTCAATTAGATGAACATGAAATAACCGCCGATAATGAACTGATTTTATACCTGTGGACGAGTGCTTATAACACGATCTATATGTGCAATGCTTTTCTTGATGGGATTGCTAATTCTGATGAGCTCAATATGGAACTTCGAGGTCAATTGCAGGGAGAGGCTTTGTTTATCAGAGGATTTACTTATTTCTATCTAGTAAATTTATACGGAGATGTCCCTTTGATTACCTCTCCAAACTATAGCGAGAATGCCGTATCAGATAGAACTAATTCAGAAGAAGTGTGGAAACTTATATTCGAAGATTTAGAGACTTCTTTGAATCTGCTTCCGGAATCATATAGAAATAATGAGCGTACAAATCTAACGAAGTATGCCGCACTTACTATGTTAGCCAGAGCTTCATTGTATAGGGAAGATTGGAAAGGAGTGGAGAATTATAGTACTCAGGTGATAGAAAGTAATCGTTATGACCTATTAGAGGATCACAATGATGTTTTTCTTGCCAATAGCAATGAGGCAATATGGCAGATTAGTCCGTTAGGAAATGGTCAACAAAGCTCACAGACTAACGAAGGTGGTCTTCTGATCATCGATTCTGTCCTTTATTTTGTAGCAGTAGCGCGTTTAAATGAAGACTTTTATGAAACATTTGAAGAAAATGATTTGCGTCGTCAAAAGTGGATAGGCTATAATGAGGCTATAAATGTATATTTTCCTTATAAGTATAAAGTGTGGACAAGTAATGATTTACCTCCGCTTGAATATTCCATGGTATTACGCTATGCGGAACTGTATTTAATGCGAGCAGAAGCTCAAACACATTTAGGAAATTATACCGAAGCCCTTCAGGATTTAAATGTTATTCGGGAACGATCAGAATTGCCCTCTATTTCAACAGAAGATGTAGTAAATCAAACCGAGATATTAAATTTTATTATGGAAGAACGCCGAAATGAATTTTTCGCAGAATGGGGCCATCGATGGTTTGATATGAGGCGAACGAATCGTCTTGAAGAAGTGTTCGGAGAAAGACAAACCTGGCAAGCTACAGATGCATTGTATCCAATACCCAACGAGGAACGCAGGAAAAATTTAAACCTAACTCAAAATCCTGGTTATTGATGAGTAAAGAAAATAGAATATACATAACGTTTTTATGTCTTATAGTAGCATTTGAAAGTTTAATTGCACAGACCAATGTTGGTAATAGGCCTTTAACACTAGATAGTAGTGTAGTGCATGGGGAATTGGAGAGTGGAATGCAGTATTTTATAAAACCACTTAAAGATCAGAATAAATTGCAATTACACTTAATAGTAAAAACCGGTTCCTATTTTGAACATGAAGATGAACATCAATTTGCTCATCTTATAGAACATTTAGCCTTTAAAAAAAGTATCAACTTACCTGAAGGACTTAAAGAAAATAAGGTATATCTGGATAAACTAAATATGGATTCTTATGATCTGATTGGTAATACCGGAACTAAAACAACCAACTATTACTTTAATGCACCAGCTGGGAATATGGAAGCCATAAAAGCTGGTTTACTTTGGTTTCATGAAATAGCGAAGAACGTAGATCTATCAACAAATAGTATTGATCAAGAGCGGGGAGTACTACTTCAGGAATTTTCAAGAAGTGAACATGTATTAAAATATAACTTCTTAGCGAGCAAGTTAGATACAACTTTGTTTCCCTGTTCAAAATTAACTACTGATGCTGTAAATCATATGCAAAGCTTTCCAACTGAAAAAGTAAAAGAGTTTTATAAGAAATGGTATAGACCTAACCGAATGGCAATCCTTATTACAGGAAATGTAGAAGATACTCACCAATTAAAAAAAATGATCAGCGAACAAATGAGAGACCTTCCTATATCAAGCTCATTACATTTCGACAGGTATTGTGATTCCTTATATTTTTTTAAGAAAAATCAGACTGAAGTATTGAGATATCAACCTAATAGTGAGGAAGTAGTTCAAACATCTCCTTTGCAACTTAATCTCTATTTTAAAGATCCAAAAACATGGCATTTTATAGGGAGTATGAGAGGATCATTTAGGGAGATAAAGATGAATCTTCTCTTATCCATATTAAATAAACGTTTAGAGCAGATAGGAGCAGAGTATAATTTGAATGTTTCAAGTCAAGTGTACCATACAGCCTTGGCAAATAATAAACAAAAAGGAAAACCAGTAAGCGCTTTAAAAATTATATTTTATTCAGACCCTGGAAATGAAGAAAGAGGTATTAGGAATATGTTTACAATCCTTAATCAAATAAGGACTTACGGCGTTTTTTCTGAAGAACTAAGAGTTGAAAAGGAAAATTTACTGAAAAGCTTTTCTGAAGAAAAGAATCATTCCATCAGATACTGGGATGAAGAAATGGGAGCGTATTATATGGGATTTGGTGCATTGCCTGAAAATAAATTGGAATTACTTAGAGCATATATTAATTCGGTTACAAATAAGAATATACTTGAACTTGCTAAAGAAGTGTTCAATAAATTCCCGGAAGATATCGGTATTATTGTTCCGGAATCTTATAAAGGAGTTTTAGATTCCAAAAATGTAGCCGCAGAATTTATCGATGGGCAATTTAAAAAGAAAGTAAAATCATATGCACTAGAAAATAAAGATTATAAAGTTTTAATTGCGAATAATTTTGATTCATCAGCAATGTTAAGCATTCCGACTCGACAACCTGGGCTTTTGCAAAGTTCAGAATTACATCTCAGAAATGGTCTGCGTTTGATTTTAAAACCTCAGTCAGGTGATCAATCAAATAAGGTTAAGATTCATGGATTTCGAGAATTTGGAGCTGCTCATTTAGATAGGGAAGATTACTATTCAGCACTTTATATGCCAAAGGTTATTACACATATGGGGTTTGGTCATTTAGATAAATTTGATTTAAATGAATTATATAGCCAAACAAATACGCTGAAGTTAGGTGTGAATCCTTATATTAATGCGTTAGAATCTGGTTTCAAATTTTCGGTATCACCGGAAGAAACCGAACTTGGATTTCAGTTAATTAATCTGTTCATTAATCAGCCTAGAATAGACCAATCTGCATTTGTTGATTGGAAAGATTCCAGTATGAAATTCACAGAAATAGGGAGTGATGCTTGGAATCATTTTCTTGATAGTATGAATGAGTTCTCAGGAGATACTCTTAACATACCATATTCTGTAAAAGCTTTGAATATGATTCCTAAGGTTAACTATTCCAAAATTAAATTAATTCATGAACAGGTATTTGCACATGCGAATGAATTTACCTTTGTTATTACCGGTGATTTTCAAGAAGAAAAAATTATTAAACTAGCAAATAAATATTTAGGAAAACTTAAAAATGCTTCTCATCAAACGAATTTAAATTGTGAAAAGAGGTTTTCTAATTGCAGTGGTGTTAATGTAGTCGAGATTCCAGAATTTTTTGATACTAAAAATGCTTTTTATGGAATAGAGTTTCTAAAAGATCATGAAGCTTTTAGTTGGAAAAAGGAAATAAGAATACAGCTACTTGGTATTTTGGCGAATGAATTATTGAATCAGTTTCGAATGAATGAAGGTTTTTCACTCTATGATTTTGGAGCTACCGGACAGTATAATGATGAACTTAGTAGATATGAAATCCGGTTCGTATTTTCAAGTACACCTGAGGAATTGGATCGATTGCGTTTGAGAAATAAGAAAATAATTACAGACTTACAGCATGGTTCCTTTCCGTCAAATTATTTGTCTGTAGCTAAATCAAAGATAATTAAGTTTTTAAATTATAATCAAAACCCGAGTAAAATGCTTTATAGCTACTACCGTTTTGAAAAACCTGTAATTGAAATGGATAAAAAATTAGAATTATTGGAAGGAATAAATTTGGAGGATATGGTTGAGACTGCTCAAGAAATCTTTAACAATGGTCAGGAATGTGAAACAGTCTTGATAAATACTCATGATCTAAATAGTGTACATCTTTAGATATATTGTTTAAAGATAGATAAAATCAAGCAGAGGGAGCTATATAGCATTTATTCTCTAGCATACGATCATATAAATTCATTTTTGATTATTAGTCTGTTAAATTAAAAAGCACATCCCAAAAAAGGATGTGCTTTCTTTTTCAAACCCCTAGAAATTTAATTCTATAATATTGGGGTTTTCCGAAACACTTGTTTTTCGCGTGTCCAAATCCATTTCATCGTAAACGTCGAAAGTGGGTCCATTCACGGAGGTACTTACCTGACAGGTATAGGGGTCATCTTCTTGATTAGAACAATTTTGCTCATCAATTTCAAGCCAAGAATTATTTACTCGGATATAATCACTGGCCTGCTCTTTAGTGTTTACTGTCGTAAACGACATTCCGATAGTACTAACAAAGGCTAGTGCTGGTAATAAGCTTTTAAATTTCATAATTTTAGAATTTAAATGGTTAAACAAATGCCTACTTTTTTCTACAGGTGTTCGGCTAATTCCCTGATCTATCGCGATAATTTTTTTGGTGGAGAAAGTAAATAAATACCGGACAGAGCGAGCGCTTCGCTAAACAGATTAAATAGGAAATGCTGCTTCCAACTCATTTCTGCTAATATTCCACCACAACTACATGGTTGTTGCATCGGAAATATTACAATCCATCCGGTATACATTATGAAAACAAAAATTAAAATCCCCGCACATATAAGCCCAGTATATCTGAATTTAGAAAAGCACAGGCTCAAGGCCGTTGCAATTTCCACAGCCGGAAGTCCCCAACTTATTATTAAAGCCAATGACTTTCCGAAATAAAGTGGTGTGTTCCTTAAACTGGTATAAAGCGGATCAATATCAATGAGTTTAGATCCTCCCGTATAGGCAAACAGCAATATGAAATAACAAATTATCCCGTACAACAAGTTCTTCTGTTTCGAATGCGCTAAGCCCGACCATTGTGTTTTTTCTTCCAACATTCCTTCTTACTTTTAAATCTTAATCTTTTTTATAATGGATTAAAATTATATATAAATACATTTTAATGAGGAAGATATGTTTAGTAATTAGGATTTATCATCTAGTTTTCGAAGTTCTGAAGGACTAATCCCATAGGTCTTTTTAAATAAGGCAGAAAAAGTTGAGGTGTGTGGAAATCCGAAGAGTGTTGCTATAGTATCAATATTTTCATCGGTACTACTAAGTATCATTCGAGCATGATGCAAACGCTCCTTACGGTGATATCTATAAATAGTATCATTATATAGTTCTTTAAAGCCTTTTTTTAATTTATCCTGATTCATAAACATTGCTGAAGCCAGTTCTTCTATAGTCGGTAATTTTTTCTGTAAGTGTCGATCAATATAGAATTTAAGCTTTTGAATCGTTTCAATGTCCTCCTTGGTTTTTAATATTTTAAGGGGAGTTTCCTTTGCTTTCTTATTTTGTAAGACTTTGCGCTGCTCCTTACTTATCATTAATGGGTTAGATTCAATAATCTGTGAGCCCATAATTAAATAATGATCTTTTAGTTTGGGATACTGAATATGGAATAAGGTGCAAAATAGTTCCTGAGATAAGCCTTTATTAGTTGTGAAGCTCATGCGAAAAGGACAGCTTTGTCGCTTGCTATTAGGGAAGCTTTTGAACTCTTTTCTGAGGACCTCAAGATCATCCTGATGAATTAAATCGAATATCGATGACTTTCCCGGAATAATGGTATGAGGTATCGGAAATGAAGTTGTAATTAATTGGTATTGAGTGTTCAATAGAAAAATATACTGCACAATACAGCGCTTTATTTCAGATCTGGTGCCAAATATAAATGGATTATAGGCGTGACTAAGATCATCGCTAAGCATATTTATAGAGCTAATAATATCTTCGATATTATCGTTATGATCAGATCTGGGTATTCTGTGGGTAAAGTTACCCGACCCCATTAATAGCAATACTTCCTTAATTGCCTCAAGCCGTTTTGTATTTTCAGGTTGGTTCATGGTATTGTGATTTAGGTTAGGTTACAGCTGGTGTATATAAGCTTTTCCCTCAGTAGGATCTCTAAAAATCCGTATGGGAATACCAAACTTTCGGCTAATTTTATAATAGCGTGCAAAGGTATCTGTGCGATGCTCCTCAACAATAAAAGCAATTGCGATAATTCCCCAAACTCCTTCTTTGGTCAGGTATATTCTGGCATCATAATCCACTTTTAAAAGTCCTCGAATATCACAATAGACGGCATATTCCCTCGATTGCTGAAACTGAAGTCGATCCGCAACAATTTTTTTGGCGCCCTGGAGGTTAAGTATAGTATTTGGTTTAAAAATTACATAAAGAATATGATCTTCAATCCAGAACTCCGCATAAATATTCGAGTAATGCTTCTGCATTTGAATATAATTTGGGGGGAGTTAAGATTCTAAGTTAATGAAATCGCTTTAAATGTAATTATCAAAGAAGAAGTGATTCATATATAACAGGAATTAGTTATGCAGAAGTGTTTTTATAAACTGATCCTGGTTTTAATAGTTATAGGAGTGGGTAAGCCAAACTTTTTTAGTAGGCTCCAATGCATTGAACACTTTATAAGTTCTGAGTATAACAATGGCGATACAATGCTTTGTTGGATGTTTTAATACTCATTACTAAATCGTTTGATGTATTTTGACAGGCAGTCACTTTGATGGTAGAAGAAAGAAACCATGAGTAATAGCTAAGTATTCGCAACGCCTATGGGGCAGGGGAGAATACTAATATGCATCTAGGTTACTTAAATCTATTCCTCAAAATAAAGGTCAAAATCAATTTGTATTTCTTTTTTTACTTTTATCAAGCCAAAGACTTTTTTAGGAGGTTCCAGTTTAAAATCATCAATATTTAAATGAATTATTCCGGTATAATTTGACTTTAAGTTGTCAATTTTTACCGGAACCTGATAAGATTTTTCAATTCCGGCAATTTCAATATTTAATGTAATTAAAGCAGAGTGCTGAGTTAGGAATTTAAGTTCTTGCAGATCCAAAAAAATAAATGGATATTGTTCAGATTTAATGAGTGCTTCAAAATCCCGGTTTATGGGTCGGCTTCCGCAATCAAATGCCTTCGCATTAAGTTTTAGAGAAGTGTCTTCGAAAAATAGTGTTTGGTTGTTCCTTCTAAATCTTGTGCTTAGTTTTTCGGGCAATTCTTGCGGATTAAAAACACAGGTGAAACTATTGATATTGGTATCTCCACTAATTTTTAATTGAGATTCTTTAGAAATCAGTAATGTTTTTTGTTCCAGATTTTGCGAGGAGAGTATAGTACTGGTTAATAGAGTAAATAGAAAAATAGCTATAGTTTTCATTGCAAGGGGAATTTAATGAAACCTTCATCTAAAATTAAACTAGAAATAAGAAAAATAGGAGAGCGATTCCTTCGCTCTCCTATTTGTAATTTGAATTTATTTAAAAGCTAATCACTGCTTCAACTGTTGCGCCGTTGAATTTACCGTCGTTTAAAATACTTGTTTGGCTAAAGTCATCATAGTTTTGAACTACATATTCAGCTTTTAGTAGAATGTTTTTGGTCATAAACCATCCTGCGGCTGCTTGAAATCTGTTGATGTTTACATCTTGTCCAGAAATATCTTCAGCGTCAACTACATTGTAACGAGCACCGATGTACATATTTTCATCAAGTCCAAATCTGTAAATTAACTCACCTGCATATTGGTTAGCAGTTCTGTCATCAACTTCAGCACTGCCTTTTCCTGTAGCAGTTTCAATGGTTCCAAAGAATTCAAGACCTCTGTATTTCACGAAAGGGTTAATCATTATGGCAGTTATTTCGTTAGATAATTTAGGGTCGTATCTTGAAGCTCTGAAATCATCGCTTTCACTACCTAGTGCTTGCATTACATTATAATATCTGGCACCTGCTCTATCTGCGCTGTATAAATAAGTGTTAGGAATATAGCCAGTGTTATACATAGAACCAGTAAGGCGTACTCTTAAATCATTATTAATTTGTTTGTCATAACCTAATTTTGCAAGGAACGATGCTCCACCGGTTTTGCCATAATCATTTTCGCTAACAGATTGATTCAATTTACCATTGGTAAAACCTACCATACCTATAAATCCGTTACGACGATAGTATAGCTCGGCTCCTACTTCGGTAGTAAAAGCATCCATAATTAGGTTTCCTACAAATGGATTGTAGATAGCTTGTGCGTTATCTGATCTACGGAAGTGAGCATCACCATAGTTATTTTCCATATGACCAATTTTAATAGTGGTGTATTTCATAACATCCTCTAAAAAGTTTTTGTGCACAAAGTCTAATTTATCTACCAACAAATATCCCCCTTTTACATAAGGTTCATTGTGGTGTCTGGAAGACAAGTAAGTACGTAGGTGCATTCTAATCCCTTCGTAAAGCGCAACGTCTATATCGAAATTGGCAGTAGGAAGGTTAAAGTTTTCACCTATACCTTGTATTTGATACCCCTCTAAATTAGCATTTTCGTTATCTAAAGCCTGGAACTGTAAGGCGAAGGCTCCACCAATTCTAACTTTCAATCCATCGAAGGTAGAAATGGTATCTTTAGGGGCTTCAAAAACATTTATACCATCCTTGTCTGGTTCACGATAATTATCAAGATTTCTGTCGTTTTGTGCTTGTATATTACCGATTCCAAGGAATAAAAAGGAGGCAATTGCGAAGATTTTAAATATAGTTCTCATATTAATAGTATTATGTTGTTGATTATTGGTTTACTTGAAAATTAAAGTTTATGGTTACTTCTTCCCCTGTTTTAATGGTTCCCATAAGTGCTGTTGGAGGTTCAACACCGTAATGAGTCATGTTTATCTTGTATTTTCCTGAAATCTCTATGCTTTCACCAGATTTTTTGGTACTTACTGGAATAGAAACTGTTTTGGATTTTCCGTTAATGATAAGATGACCTTTTATTTTACTGGAACTTACTTCTGTAGAGCTGAATTTTATAGTGGGGTAATCATCTTCGTTAAGTGCTTTGTAAGCATTTTTGTCCATTCCTCCTTTTCCGCTTTCCAGGGATTTAACGGGGATTTCTATTGAAATTTCAGAAATAGTTCCGTTGCTGCTTTGAACAGTTCCTACAGCTTTTTCTGAAGTCATTTCCCAGTCGTGAATGTTGGAAGTGCCTTCGACAAGGATTTCAGTTTTAATTGGTTTTAGGTTCTGACTGTTTACTGATGCTCCTACAAAAAGAAAAGCTAGTAGGACGAATACTGCATAATAATTGAGGGATTTTGTTTTCATGGCTTTATTGTTTTTGTTTGGTACAAATGTCCCCCAATAGGTCAGTTTAAATTATGATTATTATCATGTTTCGTAAAAAATGCGGTCGATTGCTGAAGACTTTTTAACTATAACGCTGTAGTTTTGATGTGGTTTATGCATATCGGTAAATGTTCGTAATTAATTCCCATGTGAGCACAAAATCGGATGAAAACATTTATATTTACACCTTCAAAATTCAGATAAACTAAAATTTTTAGAAAACCCCAGGATTTGTTTTTTTAATTTCTTGCCCCAGTTTAGTTTTGAATAGTTAATAGTTTTTGCTATGCCCTGGTATGTGATTTATACAAAACCAAAATCAGAGATTAAAACGGCCACACGTCTGGAGAAAATTGGGGTGGAGGTTTTTTGTCCTGTTAAGAATGAAATAAGACAATGGAGTGACCGTAAAAAAAGAATTACAGTTCCGTTATTTACCTCTTATCTGTTTGTTAGGCTTGAAGAAAAAGATCGTGCAATAGTGTTTGATGTGCCATGGGTGAATAATTATTTATTCTGGCTAGGCAAGCCGGCGACAGTTCGGGATAGTGAAATCGATATTATTAAAGAATGGATTAATGAGGACGCCGTAGAGGATATACAACTAGTTCATTTAAAACCCGGAGATCGTCTTGTTATTAAAAAAGGGCCTTTTAAAGATAAGGAAGCGGTGGTGCAGAAAATAGGTAAAAGAAAATGCAAACTGGTATTACCTACTCTGGGAATACTACTAGAGGCTAAACTAAATGAAGTTTATGCTTCTGAAAATTACTAATTATAAAAAATAGAACCTGTGTAATTACAGGATTACTATTAAAGTGAATTGTTTTTTGTAATTAAAATAATAGTAACAAAACCTTAAATTTGTCTTGTCTAAATTAACATTTATTTATAGGTTAGTGTGCTGTAAATAAATAGATTTGGCGTTCGATTTTATGAGAAAATAATTAAAAATTTAAGAAGATCTAGGTCGTTGGTATAAACAATGCGGGATCTTTTTTCTTTTTTTAATGAAGCTGAAAATCAGATCATGGGAACTTTTATATGTGACTCCTTCGGCGGAGCCGTGGAAAATTTTACCTTTAAAGCAAACTAATTAAAACAATCTATGAGTGCGACTTATCATGTAATTCTTACCGGAGGTGTAGGTAGCCGTTTATGGCCACTTTCCAGGAAATCACAACCTAAACAATATCTAGAGATTTTTAAGAATGATTCTTTATTTGAACTGGCGATAAAAAGAAATCAGAAGTTCTCTGATGGATTAATTGTAGTCGGAAATAAGGATAACAGGAGTTTGTCTATTAGTAGTTTAAATAAACTTGGAATAAATAGCTATCATGAGATTGTAGAGGCTACTCCAAGGAATACGGCACCGGCGATTGCTTTTGCGGCTTTTCAGGTAAAACCAGAGGATATATTGGTGGTGACTCCGGCAGATCATATTATAAAAGCTGATAAGAATTATGATCATGCAGTTTCAAAAGCAATAAAATTAGCCCAAGAGGGTAATATTGTAACTTTTGGGGTTACACCAACAAGACCGGAAACCGGATATGGCTATATAGAAAGTGAGGGACAAAATGTAGTTTCTTTTCGGGAGAAGCCTAATTTAGAAACTGCAAAAGATTTTTTACATAAAGGCAATTTTCTTTGGAATAGTGGGATGTTTTGTTTTAAAGCAGGCGTTTTTCTTTCAGAATTGGAAAAATATGAACCAAAAGTTTTTAGAGCATCGAAGGAAGCTTTCGAGCAGTCGGAAGAAGGTAGGTTAGATGAAGCCTTATCCATGGAAATTCCTTCCATAAGTGTCGATTATGCCGTAATGGAGCGTAGCGAACTTATTAAAGTGGTAAATGCCGATTTTGAATGGAGTGATATGGGAAGCTTTGAAGCGGTTTATGATTATTTTGTAGAATCGGGGTATCCAGTAGATCAGGATGGTAATATGGTGATAGGATGTGATAAATTTACTGCCTTTGTAGGTTTGAAGAATACTATTTTTGTAAATACCAATGATGCTATATTGGTTTTATCCAAGGAGGCATCTCAAGATGTAAAAGGAGTTTATCAGCAATTAATAGATGAAAATTCACCTTTAATCCAATAGATTTATTTAATTCTACTTTTGTTTTTAAGTTGCCAGCTTTTTGAGTAGAATACATTAATATGAGTAATATTATTCCGCATACATATGAAATCACAGCTGAGAAAAGAGCTTTGCAGAAAAAGCAAAAACCTCTTGTAATTTGGTTTAGCGGACTCTCTGGTTCCGGAAAGTCAACCCTGGCAAATCTTCTGGAAAAGGAATTGTTTGCTGCAGGATTTCATACCTATGTATTAGATGGAGATAATATTCGCCTGGGACTGAATAAGGACTTAGGTTTTGATCAATCCTCAAGGAATGAAAATATTAGAAGGATTGCTGAAGTGTGCAAATTATTTTTGGATAGTGGATTGATCGTAATTGCGGCATTTATTACGCCTAAAGAAATAGATCGAAGCATTATAGAGTCCGTATTAGGGGAACATTATATTGAAGTTTATGTGGATACTCCTTTAGAACTCTGTGAAGAAAGGGATGTTAAAGGATTATACAAAAAAGCACGAAAAGGGGAAATCGCTAATTTTACCGGTGTAACCTGTGAGTTTGAGAAACCTTCAAATCCAGATTTGCATATAGAAACGCAAAGGGAAGAAATAGAAGTAAGTATTCGAAGAATATTTAAGTATATTCACGACCGAATAAATGAAAATTGAAAAATGAAAAAGTATTATCTGAATTATTTAGATGAACTTGAGTCAGAAGCAATATATGTATTGCGCGAAGTTTGGGCACAGTTTGAAAATCCTGTGATCCTTTTTTCCGGAGGGAAAGATTCTATATTAGTCACTCATTTAGCTAAAAAAGCCTTTTATCCCAGTAAGATCCCATTTTCTTTATTGCATGTGGATACGGGGCATAATTTCCCGGAAACGATAGCTTTTAGGGATGATCTGGTAAAAGAGCTCGGGGTCAAACTATTGGTAGGTTCTGTACAGGAATCTATTGATGAAGGACGGGTACAGGAAGAAAAAGGAAAGAATGCAACAAGAAATGCCCTGCAAATTACGACGCTTTTAGATGCAATTGAAACGAATAAAATTGATTGCGCGATTGGAGGTGGTCGAAGGGATGAAGAAAAGGCGCGTGCTAAAGAACGTTTTTTCTCACATCGGGACGATTTTGGACAATGGGATCCAAAGAATCAACGTCCGGAATTATGGAACCTCTTAAATGGTAAATATTTTGAAGGCGAACATTTTAGAGCCTTTCCTATAAGTAACTGGACTGAGATGGATGTTTGGAACTATATTAAGCGTGAAAATATTCAGATTCCATCTTTATATTATGCGCATCAAAGAGAGGTGGTTTGGAGAAATAGCTCATGGATCCCTGTTTCAGATTTTCTAAAATTGGAAGAAAACGAAGAAGTCCTTACAAAGAAAATTAGATTTAGAACACTTGGGGATATAACAATTACCGGAGGTATAGAATCTGAAGCAGATACTTTAGAAAAGATTGCCGAGGAGGTCTCTACCATGCGTAAGACCGAAAGGGGCGATCGTTCAGACGATAAACGATCTGAAACAGCCATGGAAGATAGAAAGAAACAAGGTTATTTTTAAGTAAACAGGTCCTTGACCTTAAGAAATAAATTACAATGGAAATTAGTAATAATCAGTTATTACGATTTACAACGGCAGGTAGTGTAGATGACGGAAAGAGTACGCTAATTGGTAGGCTTTTATACGATTCAAAATCTATCTTCGAAGATCAGTTAGCATCGGTTACCGCTACAAGTTCAAAAAAAGGACATGAAGGTGTAGATTTAGCTCTTTTTACAGACGGATTAAAAGATGAAAGAGAACAGGGCATTACCATAGATGTGGCTTACCGTTATTTTACAACTCCTAAACGAAAATTCATTATTGCCGATACTCCCGGTCATATTCAGTATACAAGAAATATGGTTACCGGAGCTTCGACGGCTAATGCAGCAGTGATTCTTATTGATGCCAGAAATGGGGTAATCGAGCAAACTAAGAGACATTCTTTTATAGCATCTTTATTAAATATCCCGCATTTAGTAGTGTGTGTAAATAAAATGGATCTGGTAGATTATTCCGAAGAAGTTTTTAATAGAATTACGGCACAATTTGAAGAATTCAGTAGTAAATTATTGATGAAGGATGTGCGGTTTATTCCAATTAGCGCTTTAGAAGGTGATAATGTGGTGAATAAATCAGAAAACATGAACTGGTACTCAGGAGGTACGCTGCTTAATGTTTTGGAGACGCTACATATTAGCAGCGATATCAATAAGATTGATGCCAGATTCCCTGTACAAACAGTTTTAAGACCCCAATCTGAAGAATTCAGGGATTATAGGGGTTATGCAGGTAGGATCGCCAGCGGAATTTATAGAAAAGGGGATGACGTGGCTGTTTTGCCTTCCGGTTTTACTTCAAAAATTAAATCGATCAATACAGGAGAAGATGAAATTGAGGAAGCATTTGCCCCGATGTCGGTTGCCCTTACTCTTGAAAATGATATAGATATAAGCCGTGGGGACATGATTGTAAAGAAAAACAATCAACCGGAACCCTCTCAGGAATTTGATGTGATGCTTTGCTGGTTAAATAATGATGCAGCAAAACCCAGAGCTAAGTATGTAATTCAGCATACCTCAAATGAAGAAAGAGCCATGATTAAGTCGGTTGTTTATAAAGTAGATATCAATTCTTACGAACGTGAAGAAGGAGATGATAGTTTGAAGATGAACGATATTGCACGAGTAAAAATTCGTACTACAAGAAGGTTGATGATAGATTCTTATCGTGATAACAGAAATACCGGGAGCATTATCCTAATTGATGAGGGGACAAACGAAACTGTAGCTGCAGGAATGATTGTTTAAGTTGGAAGATCAATATTTAGAGATAGCGATTAAGGCAAGTTTTAAAGCAGCCAAAGAAGTAATGTCAATTTATGATTCAGGTGAATTTGATGTTGAAATGAAATCGGATAATTCACCATTGACCATAGCCGATAAGACTGCACACACAATTATTAAAGAAGAGCTGGAAAAAACAGGAATTCCAATTCTTTCAGAAGAAGGACAACATTTGCCTTACAAGGAAAGAAAGCACTGGGATAAACTATGGATTGTGGATCCTATAGATGGGACTAAAGAGTTTATCAAAAAAAGTGGAGAGTTCACCATAAATATCGCTTTGATCGAACAACAAAAACCAATTTTAGGAGTGATTTATGCCCCCGCTTTAGCTGTTTTATATTGGGGAGGTCAGTGCGGATCATTTAAATTAACTGAAGTACAGGGTTTTAAGGAGTTTGAGTATAAATGGGATTCCAGAGAAAAGCTGCCTTTAACGCATACAAATGAAACTTTTACAATTGCTGCCAGTAAATCACATTTAACCAATACCACCAAAGATTTTATAGATCAGAAAAGATCAGTATATAGGGATGTTGAAATTATTTCAAAAGGGAGTTCGCTAAAAATATGTATGGTGGCAGAAGGTGTTGTGGATTGTTATCCAAGATTCGGGACTACCATGGAATGGGATACCGCTGCCGGGCATGCCGTGTGTGTTAATGCTGATGCCGAGATAACTGATTTAAATCAAATACCATTACTATATAATAAAAAAGATCTAAGGAATACGGATTTCCTTTGTAAAAGTAAAATAATTATAGAGTAACTAACGAAAAATTTTAGAAATGAAAATTAAGAATATCTGCTGTATAGGAGCCGGGTATGTTGGTGGTCCAACAATGTCGGTTATCGCTCAGAAATGCCCGGAAATAAATGTAACTGTGGTAGATCTTAATGAAAAAAGAATCGCAGCCTGGAATGATGAGAATGTAGAAAATATACCGATTTATGAACCAGGACTTTCTGCTGTGGTAGCGGAGGCAAGAGGGCGTAATCTCTTTTTTTCTACAGATGTTGATGAAGCCATCGATAGAGCAGATATGATTTTTATTTCGGTAAATACACCAACCAAAACCTATGGTATTGGTAAGGGGATGGCGGCAGATTTAAAATGGATTGAATTATGTGCGCGACAAATTGCAAGAGTAGCTACTTCAGATAAAATAGTAGTGGAGAAATCTACATTACCTGTAAGAACTGCTCAGGCACTTAAGAATATCCTTGAAAACACTGGTAATGGTGTGAATTTCCAGATATTATCAAACCCTGAATTTTTAGCAGAAGGGACTGCAGTAGATGATTTGTTAAATCCGGATAGGGTCTTAATTGGTGGGGATATCGATACTGAAAAAGGAAGGGAAGCTATGCAAGCTTTAGTTGATGTGTATGGACATTGGGTGTCCAATGATCATATTTTGACCACTAATGTTTGGTCTTCAGAATTATCGAAATTAACGGCCAATGCTTTTCTAGCTCAACGAGTATCAAGCATTAATGCCATGTCGGAATTATGTGAAGTGACTGGCGCCGATGTCAACGAAGTCTCTAAAGCCGTAGGGATGGACTCCAGGATAGGAGCAAAATTTTTAAAAGCCTCTGTTGGTTTTGGAGGTTCCTGTTTTCAAAAAGATATTTTAAACCTGGTCTACATAGCTAAAAGCTTTGGTTTGAATGAGGTCGCTGATTATTGGGAGCAAGTGATTATTATGAATGATCATCAAAAAAGACGCTTCGCTGCTAATATTGTAAAAACCCTGTATAATACGGTTTCAGGGAAGAAAATTGCGATGCTGGGTTGGGCCTTTAAGAAAGACACAAATGATACTCGTGAAGCAGCATCCATATATGTTGCCGATTATTTGCTAAGTGAACAGGCAGAAATTGTTGTTTATGATCCAAAAGTTACTGAAGAGCAAATCTATGCAGATTTGGATTATCTAGGTTCGAGAACGGGAGAAGAAAACAGAAAATCGGTGAAAATTGTTAATACGGCGAAGGAAGCCTGTCTTGATGCTCATGCCGTGGCATTAATGACCGAATGGGATGAATTTTTAGATCTTGATTGGGAGGCTATATATGAAAAAATGTTAAAACCGGCATTTTTATTTGATGGAAGGAAATTGCTGAATAAGAAAAAAATGATTGATTCCGGCTTTAAATTTTACGCTATAGGGAATTAATTAAACAATGATATTGGATAATTCATTTTATCAATAATTTTAGTTATCAATAGTTAGACTTAATATTTAGACATGGATAAAAACTCTAAAATATATTTAGCTGGACATAGGGGTATGGTTGGTAGTGCAATTTGGAGAGCATTAGAAAAAAAAGGTTATGGTAATTTGCTTGGACGAACAAGTGCTGAATTAGATCTTAGAAACCAAGCCGAAGTGAATGCTTTTATTGCTGATGAAAAACCAGATGTAATTATTGATGCCGCTGCTCGAGTGGGAGGGATTTTAGCTAATAATGATCATCCCTATACATTTTTAATGGAGAATATGCGAATCCAAAATAATTTGATTGAAGCAGCTCATCACTTAGAAGTGAAAAAATTTATATTTCTCGGGAGTTCTTGTATCTATCCAAAATTTGCACCTCAGCCATTAAAAGAATCTTATTTGCTAACAGGGCCTTTAGAACCTACTAATGAATGGTATGCGATCGCCAAAATAACTGGGGTTAAGGCATGTCAGTCGATTAGAAAACAATTTGGTAAAGATTTTGTCAGTCTGATGCCTACCAATTTGTATGGTACCCATGATAATTTTGATCTTAAAACTTCGCATGTTTTACCTGCTATGATCCGTAAGTTTCATGAAGCTAAAGAGAATGGTAATAGTACTGTTCATTTATGGGGAAGTGGTACACCTATGCGCGAATTTCTTTTTGTGGATGATATGGCCGCTAGTGTGGTATTTGCGTTGGAAAATGTACTTCCAGACCATTTGTATAATGTTGGTACCGGTATTGATATCACCATTAAAGAGTTGGCTGAAACAATTCAACGAAGGGTTGGTCACACAGGCGATATTGCTTGGGATAGTTCGAAGCCAGATGGAACACCTCGTAAATTAATGGACGTTTCCAAAATGCATGATCTGGGATGGAAACATAAAGTCGATCTAGAAGAAGGAATAGAGAGAACATATCAATGGTTTCTTGAAAATATTGAAAACTTTAAGGAAGTGAAATTATAAGCTTATAATAAAATTAATAAGTAAGAAATATATTAATTATGAAAGTCGCACTAATCACGGGAATCACAGGTCAGGATGGATCTTATTTAGCTGAATTGTTATTGGAAAAAGGTTATATGGTTCATGGAATTAAAAGAAGAGCTTCTTTGTTCAATACCGATAGAATTGATCATTTGTATCAGGATCCCCATGATCCTAATCAAAGATTAAAGTTACACTACGGTGATTTAACTGACTCTATGAATCTTACCCGTATTATCCAGGAAACTCAACCTGATGAGATTTATAATTTGGGTGCGATGTCACATGTAAAGGTATCTTTTGATTCTCCTGAATATGTTGGTAATGTGGATGGATTAGGTACTTTAAGAATATTAGAGGCAGTGCGCTTATTAGGGTTAGAGAAAAAAACCAGGATCTACCAGGCTTCTACTTCAGAATTATACGGAGGTTTACCAGAAAATAAGAATGCTAATGGATTTTATGATGAAACCTGCCCGTTTTATCCAAGATCCCCTTATGGAGTAGCAAAAATATACGGATTCTGGATTACCAAGAACTATCGTGAAGCCTATAATATGTATGCTTGCAATGGAATCCTTTTTAATCATGAATCGCCAAGAAGAGGGGAAACTTTTGTAACGCGAAAAATAACTCGTGCCGTAGCAAAAATAGCCCTTGGATTACAGGAAAAAATATATTTAGGGAATCTGGAAGCCCAGCGCGATTGGGGACATGCGAAAGATTATGTACGCATGATGTGGATGATTTTGCAAGCTGATAAAGCAGAAGATTGGGTTATCGCCACAGGTGTAACTACAACGGTAAGAGAATTTGTTCGTATGGCTTTTGAAGAAGTTGGTATTGCATTAGAGTTTAAAGGAACAGGGATTGATGAGAAGGCATATGTCGTAGCTTGCAATGGAGACTATAAAGTTGAAATTGGTAAAGAGGTACTTTCCGTAGATCCTTCGTATTTCCGTCCTACGGAGGTGGACCTGTTATTAGGAGATCCTTCTAAAGCAAAAGAGAAGCTTGGTTGGGTTCCTGAATATGACCTAAAAGGATTGGTAAAAGATATGATGAAAGGCGATGTTAAGCTAATGAAAAGAGATGTTGATCTTTTAAAGGCAGGGCATAAAATTTTAAAGCAGGTTGAATAAGGACTGGTCAAATTTTAAAAATTATTAGAAAAATACTTTATTATATTAAGCTCAGTACTGTAAATTAATAAGTATCTATTTTATTTAGTTGTCATAATTTAAAGAAATATGAAAGGAATTATTTTAGCCGGAGGTTCTGGTACTAGGCTTTATCCAATTACGAGAGGGGTGTCTAAGCAATTATTAAATGTTTATGATAAACCAATGATATATTATCCTTTATCGGTTTTAATGCTGGCTGGTATTAGGGAAGTTCTAATAATCTCCACGCCAGAAGATCTCCCCGGATTTCAGAAGCTGTTTGGCAATGGACAGGATATTGGTATGCACTTTGAATACAAAGAGCAACCTAGTCCAGATGGATTGGCTCAGGCTTTTATCATAGGTAAAGAATTTATTGGCGATGATGATGTTTGTTTGGTATTGGGTGATAATATATTTTATGGACATGGCTTAACCGAACTTTTAGCGAATTCCATTCGTAATATTACCCAACGAGGCGATGCTACGGTTTTTGGATATTATGTGAGTGATCCTGAACGTTATGGAGTGGCTGAGTTTGATGAGAATGGAAATGTATTGTCTATTGAAGAAAAACCGAAATCCCCCAAAAGTAATTATGCTGTAATAGGTTTGTATTTTTATCCAAATGCTGTAGTAGAAATTGCGAAAAATGTTAAGCCTAGCGCTAGGGGAGAATTAGAAATAACCTCTGTTAATGAGGAATTTTTAAATAGGGGAAAATTAAAAGTAGAATTAATGGGACGTGGTTATGCCTGGTTAGATACTGGTACTCACGAATCGATGCTTCAGGCTTCTAATTTTATCCAAACTATAGAAACAAGACAAGGATTAAAAGTAGCTTGTTTAGAGGAAATTGCATTCGATAAAGGATATATCGGAAGAGAAGAGTTATTGAAGTTGGCAGAGCCTCTGAAAAAGAATGCCTATGGCCAGTATTTAATAAAAAGAGCTAAAAAATCAAAATAGGATATGGAATTTGAAAGATGCGCTATTCCTGACGTTGTAATCTGTATGCCAAAAGTTTTTGGTGATGATCGGGGTTATTTTATGGAAACTTTTAGACAGGATGAATTAGAGTCTTTTTTAGGCTTTAAATTAAATTTTTGTCAGGACAATGAATCTAAATCTTCTTTTGGGGTATTAAGAGGTTTACATTATCAAATGCCACCATATACTCAAACGAAACTTGTTAGAGTAACTGAAGGGAAGGTGTTAGATATTGCTGTAGATATTAGAAAAGGATCTCCTCATTTTGGAGAAAGTGTAGCTGTTGAATTAAGTGCAGAAAACAAGAAACAGCTGTTTGTTCCAAGAGGTTTTGCGCACGGATTTGTTGTGCTTTCGGAAACTGCTACGTTTGCCTATAAATGTGATAATTATTATATGCCGGAGTATGATCGGGGTATACTCTTTAACGATGAAGCACTAAAAATTGATTGGAAAATTTCGGAATCAGAAATGAAACTATCTGAAAAGGATAGCGAGCAGCCTTTATTGAAAGATGCTGAGCTATTTGATTTTAACAATAATCTATATGAGTAAAAAGATATTGGTTACCGGAGCTGAAGGACAGTTAGGTTCAGAAATTAAGGAATTATCCAAAAATTATGCTTTTGAATTTTTCTTTACGGAGGTAGAGCAGTTGGATATTACAGATAAAGGTGCCATTACTAATTTTGTAATGGAGAACAAAATAGATAACATTATTAATTGTGCTGCTTATACTGCCGTAGATAAAGCTGAGACAGAAAAAGATTTAGCCGATTTAATAAATCATAGAGCTGTACATAATTTAGCGGAAATAGCTGTTAAATATGAAATTGCTCTTATACATATTTCAACGGATTATGTCTTCGATGGTAAAGGATTTCAGCCTTATGTCACAGATCATCCAACATCCCCGGTAAATCATTATGGGAAAACAAAATTAGATGGAGAAAAGGCTATTTTAGGTTTTAATCTTAAAAATTCATTCATTATTAGAACTTCTTGGGTGTACTCTTCTTTTGGTAATAATTTCGTAAAAACCATGTTGCGTTTAGATGAGGAAAAGAAGGAATTAAATGTTATTAACGATCAGGTTGGTGTTCCTACTTATGCTGCGGATTTAGCCTTATTTATTTTAGATCATTTAGTAGAGGCAAAGAATGACCGGTTGGAAATTTATCATTACACCAACGAAGGAGTTTGCTCTTGGTATGATTTCGCGAAAAAAATAATGAAACTGGGGAACCGAGATTGTAAAGTGAATCCTGTGCCAACAACATCTTATCCAACACCTGCTAAACGACCTTACTACTCCTTAATGGATAAAGAACCTTTAAAGAAGCGTTTTAATATAGAAATTCCGTATTGGGAAGATAGTTTAGAAAAGTGTGTTGAAAAATTAAATAAAGTATATAGTAACTAATATTAGCCAGATGAATAAAGAAACCTTATTAATAACGGGAGGTGCGGGGTTTATAGGATCTAATTTTATAGTTAATTTTCTAGAAAGCAATCCTGGTACTAAGCTGATTAATTTAGATTTAATGACCTATGCAGGAGATAAGACAAATCTTTTGGAAGCAGAAGGGAATTCAAGATATACTTTTATTAAAGGTGATATTTGTGACCGAGCTTTGGTTGAGAAGCTTTTTACCAATTACAAAATAAATGGTGTAATCCATTTTGCTGCTGAATCACATGTAGATAATTCTATTAAAAATCCTGGAGTATTTATAGAGACTAATGTTCGTGGAACATTTACATTGATAGATGTCGCTTATAAATACTGGATGGATAAACCATTTCAGTATAAAGATGAATTCCGTAATTGTCGGTTTTTACATATTAGTACTGATGAAGTTTATGGTACTCTCGGAGAAACTGGTTTGTTTACGGAGAAAACTCCATATGCTCCTAATTCCCCATATAGTGCCAGCAAGGCGGGTTCTGATATGATTGTACGCAGCTATCACCACACCTATGGTTTAAACACAATTATTACAAATTGTTCAAACAATTATGGTCCTAGACAGCATGATGAAAAATTAATTCCAACTGTTATAAGAAAAGCAATTAATAATGAGGAAATTCCTATTTATGGTGATGGGAAAAACGTTAGAGATTGGCTTTATGTTGATGATCATTGTAAAGGAATAGAATTGGCTTATAAAACCGGAAGGGCTGGAGAAACCTATAACATAGGCGGTCGTAATGAACGAGATAATAATTATATCGCCCATAAAATTTGTGAAATTTTAGATGGGCTAAATCCAAAACGAAAGGGAAGTTACCATGATCAAATTACTTATGTAGAAGATCGCGCAGGGCATGACCGTCGTTATGCCATAGATGCTACAAAATTAGAAAATCAATTGGGTTGGAAAGCTGATGAAAATTTTGAAAGTGGGATAAAAAAAACAATCCAATGGTATTTGGAGAAATATAATTATTAATTTAAAATTAAAAAGAAATATGCTTAAAATAGCTATAATATGGGCAAACCCTTATAATAAAAATTTTGGAGTAGCTGCTTTAGGTTATTCTTCTTTGGCCTTAATAAATGATTGCTTAAAAGAGAATAATCTAAAAGGAGAATTTACTTTTATAGGTAGTTCTGAGATAGGGAAAGACTCAATATCTATAGGCAATAATATTATTGAATTTAATAATATTATGGGATTAGATTATTTTTCGAAGAAATCATGGTTAAAAATGATTTTACAGCCCAAAAAGTATGGTACTTTTAAACTTTCTAAATTTGATTACATATTTGATATTGGAGAAGGAGATAGTTTCTCTGATATTTATGGTATAAAAAGATTTAATAGAGTATATAGCTCCAAGGTTTTTTTAAATTTTTTAAAGAAAAAGCAAATAATTTTACCTCAAACAATAGGCCCTTTTAAAGATATTGAGATTAAAAGGAAGGCGGATGCGATAATGAGTCAAATGGCTTATGTTTTTAGTAGAGATGAAAAAAGTTACCAATATACAAAGTCAATTTTGTCTGGAGACAAAATAGGTGAATTTATTGATGTGGCATTTTATATGCCGTTTAATCAAAAATCCTACAATGATGATAAAGTACATGTAGGAATTAATGTTTCTGGACTATTATGGACAGGTGGATATACAGGTAATAATCAGTTTAATTTGAAGTTAGAATATAAAGATACATTAATAAAGATTATAGAATATTTTCTAACTAAGAATGATGTTCTTGTTCACATTATTTCGCACGTAACTCCAGATAAACCCATTGAAGATGATTATGAAGCTGCGATGGAAATTAAAAAAAGATTTCCAAATATTATCGTAGCTCCCAAATTTCAGAGTCCAATAGAAGCTAAAAGCTATATAAGTGGAATGGACTATTTTACAGGGGCAAGGATGCACTCTTGTATAGCTGCTTTTTCAACGGGGGTCCCAGTGATTCCTATGGCTTATAGCAGAAAATTTAATGGACTCTTTGTTGATACGCTACAATATGATGAACTTGCTGATTGTGTAAATGTAGATGAAAAGGGTGTTATAAGTAAAGTGAAAGAGGGTTATGAAAACCGGAAAATTTTGAAAGAGAAGATACATTTTAGTAATACTAAAATAGTTATACCAAGATTGGAAATTTTGAAAAATAAAATATCTAATATATTGTCAAATGAAAAAAATTAAATCTCTGATTAGATTATTGATATTTATAATTCCTAAAACGGTTATAGCCTTTAAATATGACTTGTTCCGTTGGTTGAGGTTTTCATTACGTGATAGTGATAGAATTACGAAACAGCAACGACAAGCTAAGCTTCTGTTAAACTTGCACGCCTTAGAAAAGGGGCTGTCTTTTCCAGATCCAAGAGAGGGCTGGGGTTATCAAAAAGCATTTTTATTATCTAAATACACTCACAAATATATTACTGATTGCGGTATTGATGATTTGGCACGGTTAAGTGTGGGAGTTTTGGATGCCTTTATCAATGATCCATTAACAGGGAAATCTGAAACCTTAATTCATAATGTGGAATTGTTAAAGCAAATAGGGATTGAAAAGAAAGATTTGATAGGGGGGGTAAAATTTGTTCAGAAAGATTTAATAAACTTCAATTTCCAAGAACTCTATAATGTTGCGTCACTTAGATCAAGCGTTAGACATTATTCTGAAAAAGATATTACCTCTCAGGAAATTGAAAATGCAGTAAAGTATGCTCAAACGGCACCATCAGTTTGTAATCGCCAAGCATGTAAAATCCATGTTTTTAGTGATAATTTCAATGATATTTTAGATGTTCAGTTGGGTAATCAGGGGTGGGCTCATAAGGCAAATAAATTATTTGTTGTAACTGCAGACCTAAATTTTTTTGGCTCGGTATATGAAAGAAATCAACCATACATTGATGGAGGGATGTTTGCTATGCAATTTGTTATGGGTATGCATGTACAAAAAATAGCAACTTGTTGTAAAATGTACATAAGAAAACCAGATTTAGATAAAAAGTTTTATATAGTTACAGATATTCCTAAGAATGAAATTCCTATAATGTTGATACTAGCTGGGAATTATTCTGATGAAATAATTAAAGTTCCTCATTCTTACAGATTTAGTTCTACGAATAGGACCGTAAATCATTAGTATGAAAAGAAATATAAAGGTGAAAATTTTAATTGAACTCTATAGTATAAAGAATTCTAGAATTAGAAGATTGATTAGGTCAAAAATCGCTAAAATTGAAGGTGGAGTAATGTGGTCTAATTCTTTACGACATTTAATAAACAAATATCACAAAATCCAGATTGGCTATGGTTCATATGGCGCTATGTTTTCAGATGTTAATAGTTTTAAGCCTGGAACTATAATTGGTAATTATTGCTCTTTTGCTAATAAAATTAGTCATTTCAATGCTAATCATCCTTATGATAGCTTTACTATGCATCCAATTGTTTACAGTCCTTTATATGGAGATGTAAATAATGAAAGATTACAAAGAACAAAATTGATTATAGGAAATGACGTATGGATTGGACAAAATGTTGTCATATTACCTAATGTTAGCCATATAGGGAATGGTGCGGTAATCGGTGCGGGAAGTATTGTAACTAAAAATGTAGAAGCATATAATATTGTTGCTGGTAATCCTGCAAGGGTAATTAAGAAGCGTTTTAATAGTACTGTTATTAAAGATTTAGAGAATATAAAATGGTGGGAAATGGATAAAGAAATACTGATGAAAAAAAGAAAAGATTTGCAGCAAATAGTTGAAGATTAAAAATTGTTAGTAGGTGTGTAAAGTATGATGAATTGTTCTAACGTATTAATTTGTGATTAAACTAAAGAATAAATTAGTTTCAGATTCTTTTTGGGGGATTTTAGCGAAAATTATTGATGCCGGAGCAAAATTTTTCACAATCCCAATGTTGGTTGGATATTATGGGAAATCAGATTATGGTTTGATAGCCTTGGTGTTCTCTCTTAATGCTTATATGCGTCTAATGGATATGGGTATAAATATTGGATCAATTCGTTTTTTCTCTCTATGGATAAAGGAAAGTGATTATCAGCAAATAAGCGAAGTTTCTAGATCTAGTGTGACTTTTTATGGTGTACTAGGGGTTATTAATGCAATAGTATTTTTCATATTAGCCAATTTCGGTGTAGAGCTATTTGGGATTAACGAATCGCAGGTTGATGTTTTTAAATCTATTATGTATATATTGGCAATTACTACCATTTTTGAATGGGCTTCCAATGTAGTAAATCAATTATTAATAGCTAATGATAAAATTGGTTGGGTTAGTAGGGTTAAAATATTCAGTAATGTATGCATGCTGATTTCAGCGTTATTAGCAATAAACTATTTTTTTAGTCTTGAATTATATTTCTTTTTTTATACGATTTCCATGCTTATAATTATACCTCTTAATATTTATAAGCTTAATAGTTATCAGTTACCATTATTATCGTTAATATTACCTGGTTGGAATTGGTATCCATTTAGAAAAATTTTAAAATATAGTTTAGCAATATTTGCTATGGGAATTTTTCAAATGACAGCGAATAATCTACGACCACTTTTATTAGGAAGATTCTCTAGAGATGGGGTGGAAGTTCTTACCGATTATCGGGTTATACAGACAATAGCCATGCTTGTTATAGCAATTGGAGGGGTTTTTATGCAGGTTCTACTTCCTTCTACTTCAAAGCACTACGCCGATGGTAACCAAAGAAAACTGGATGAAATCGTTTATGATGGTACTAAGTATATAACACTCCTATTATCCTTAATTGTTTTTATATTATGTTTAAATGCAAAATTGATATTATACATATATATGGGGGAAGGTTATGATGATTTGGCACTGTGGTTAATTATTTGGTTGATTACTGTTTTACTTTCCATGCATAATGCTCCAGTCGCTAGTTTAGTTTTAGCTACAGGTAAAACTAAATTTCTAGTTTATTCTTCGGCAATAGCTTGTGTAGCTTCAATACCAATAACAATAATTCTTGCATACAATTATAATGTCGGAGCTGCTGTTATCGGTTATGCCGTATATATGATATTCCAGATTGGATTTTACTATTTCTATTACACTAATAAAGTTTTGAAATTTAATAGTAGGAGGTTGTTTTTTCAAAGTTTTTTTCCGCCAGCCTTAATAGGTACAGGTAGTTGGGTATTAACAGCATTTGTTTTTAGCATAATAAAATTAGATAATATTTATTTTGAGCTGTTATTGCGTTCTGTTTTATTTGTCATATTGTTTCTAGTTTTCAGTTTTAAATTAATAATAAAACCGAAAGATTTAAAATCCTTGATCAGGAAGCAGTAATGAATAGAAAATGCACTTAATGTAATTTTTAAGAGGTAAAAGTGATTAAATTTATATGAAAAAATCTACCTTCCTATTTGTATCATTATTACTGAGTTTTAGGTTTTGGTATCTTTCCTTTATACCCTTAAATAGGGATATTTTTTTGGTTTTATTTATCTTATGGGGATTTCTTGGTTTTATTTTTTTTCCAAAAAAGCAAAGAAAATCACTATATACAATTAAATATAAAAAGTATTTTTACTGGATTTTAATAGGTGTTATGATTTCTATGTTTAATGCTGATTTATTCTGGGATCAAAACTTGTTAACTACTCTTATAGCTCAACGCTTTATTTATGCTTTTATTTTTTTAATTCCTCTATTGTATATTCAACCAAGTGAAGAAGATATATTGAAAGCTTTAAAATGGATTTCTTTTTGTACGTTTCTTGTTTGGCTTTTAGGGGTTTTTAATCCGGCACTGTTAGGTAAAGGTGCTGATGATGAGGTTGTAAAAAGTCAAACGGATTTTGGATATTATGTTAATGGTATTCATTTCGTAGTTTTTTATTTTTATTTTGTTGTGCAGAAATATATTGAGAAATTTAAATGGAAAGATTTTCTGAAAGCCATGCTATTATTCTCATTCTTATTAATTTATCAGAATAGAAGTATTCTTATAGGAGCAGTCATTGTAGTCTTTTATTCTTTATTTAGGTTTAGATCAAGATATAAAGGAGGACTTATCCTATCTATAGCCGGCATTTTATGCTTTATTGTAATATATACTCAAGAAATTTGGTTAAATTTAATAGAAGCTACTGAACATCAATTAAATAGTGATAAATATAATCGCTGGAAATCACTCTATTATTATTTTAATGAATATTCACCCAATTGGTTTACATATTTATTTGGTAATGGAATGCCTAGTGGAGGAAACTCTAAACTTGGAGATTTAATGTGGAATAATTTTACAAAAGGTATATACGCTAGTGATCTCGGAATGATTGGTATGTGGACTACATATGGATTAATTCCTTTAGTTACTATATTTGCTGTTATCTTTAAAATAATTTATCAAAAAAAATTTCCATTATATTTAAAGTTTATTTGTTTTCATATTATTGCTGTTCCTACAATTTTTCAATTTTGGTTTAACCCTGGAGTTTACCTATTTATTATAATATTTTATATGTACGCTTATCATAATGAGAATAATAGATCTATAAAAGAATGCTATCAATAATAATAGTTAATTATAAAAATGAGCAACAAACTATAGCTTATGTGAAATCTGAATTAAGCAAAGTTACGTTGGAGCATATAGTGGTTGTGGTAAATAATTCAGCAACAGAAATTTCGAATGAAATTCTTGCAAAGGAATTAAATGCTAAAATTGTTTGTAAAAATGAATTGAAAAATACTGATGAAAAGATTTTTATTATACCACATTTAGATAATCTAGGTTTTGCAAAAGGAAATAATTTGGGAGCTGAATTTTCTTTAAGATATTTTGATGTTGATTTTTTTATTTTTAGTAATAATGACATTCGATTTTTGGACGATAATGTTGTCGAAAAAATGATTATGAAGATAAAGAAATTACCTCATGTTGGAATACTGGGACCTAAAGTTGTAGGTTTGGATGGTAAAAAACAAAGTCCAGAACCATATTATTCATTCGTGCACCGCTATTTCCTACGCTATTGGGTTTATCCTTTTTTTCCAAATAAAATAAAGCGGAAATTACTTAAGATTGAATATACTCAATTAGCAGTTGAAGGAGAATATTATAAGGTTATGGGATCATTCTTTTTAGTGAGAGCTTTAGATTTCGTTAAAGTAGGAATGATGGATTCTAATACATTTTTGTATGCTGAAGAAGCAATTTTAACAGAGCGAATGAAAGCAATTAATAAGTCCGTTTATTACCTCCCCACGGTAGCTGTATTACATGAGCATGGAGCAACGATTTCGAAAAATGCTAGTTCTAAGGCAATGAAAAAGTTTCAATTTGAGAGTGAAAGTTACTATTATCATAAGTATAGAGGCGTTCCGAAATGGCTAATTTCAGTAGGGGAGAAATCTTTGTCTCTATATAGTTATTTGAAATCAAAAAAATGAAAATATTATTCATTACTAATCACGTACTTTCTGGTAATGGGGGGGGGGGTTCGCATCTAGAGCATACATAAATGCCTTTTCTGAAGTTGCAGACCAATTTCTACTACTTTATCCGGATAATGGCATAAATGTATCTGAACATTTTAGTTTAAAAAATAAGATTATTTTCAAGGGAGTGCCAAATAAGAACTCAGATTTATCAAAATTATGGGATATTTATATTGGTAAAATAAATAGATTTTATGGTCAATTCGATGGATTAATAGATGACTTTAAACCTGATATGGTCGTCTTTGACAATAGTAGGGCTTCAGCTGGGCTTCTTACTATAGCTAAAAAAGCAAAAATAAAAGTAATAACTATTCATCATAATTATGAGATGGAGTATTATAAAGGAACTCCACCAAATATTCTTTGGAGAATACCTTTATTACATTTTATGCGAAAAGCCGAAAGAAGTGCAGTTCTGCTTAGTGATTTAAACTTAACTTTAACGACGCAGGATACTTCGTTACTAGAACATACTTATGGTTCTGGTCAGAATACTAATTTTCAAGAAATTGGTGTTTTTGAGTATAGGAACAAACAGGTGGAGAAATTTAATTTTGTAAAGCCAGCATTTAATGAAAAATCAATTAAATTTATTATCACCGGTTCCTTAGGTTCCTATCAAACAGAAGCTTCCATTATTCCATTTTTAAAATTCTATTTTCCTTTGCTTATAAAGGAATATCCAGATTGTAATTTAATAATTGCTGGTAAAAATCCTTCTAAAAGGTTGAAGGAATTATGCGGAAAATTTAAAAATATTAATGTTATTCCGAATCCTAAGCGAATGGAAGAGGTTGTTTGTAAAGCAGATATTTATTTATGTCCTACATCTATTGGCGGCGGACTAAAGCTAAGGATTATGGATGGATTTCGTTTGGGTTTACCCGTTATAAGCCATAAGGTTTCCGCTAGAGGTTATGAGGTTTTTGAAAAGTATGGTGCATTGAGAGTTTATAAAGATCAGGAATCTTTTCTAGATGGCGTTAAAAAAACCAGTCTGTATCTTAAAAATAATAATATAGATAATGAATTTATAAAGGATCTTTATGATAAAAACTTTTCATTTGAATCTGGTTTGCGAAGATTGAAAAGTATATTATCTCATTCCTTCAAATTGTAAACGAAAATTAAATGAGATTAGCCCCAATATGCCTTTTTACCTATAATCGCTTAATTGAAACAAGAATGACGATTCAGTCCCTTCAACGAAACTATTTAGCCTCAGAAAGCGATTTGATAATTTATTCCGATGGAGCAAAGCATAAGGCTGCTGAATCCGGCGTAAATCAAGTAAGGGAATTCCTGAAGACGATAAATGGTTTTAAATCGGTTAAAGTTGTTGAGTCTAAATTTAATATGGGCTTGGCAAATTCAATTATTTCTGGTGTTTCTCAGGTTTTGAAAAACTTTGATAATGTAATTGTGTTGGAGGATGATCTTATATTATCCAGAAATTTTTTGAATTTTATGAACCAGTCGCTTCATTTATACCAATCCAATTCTATGGTTTTTTCAGTATCTGGCTATTCTCAAAAATTAAAATTTCCTCTAGATTATTCATATGATGCTTATTTTAAAGGACGTGCGACTTCTTGGGGTTGGGCGACTTGGAAAGATAGATGGCAATTAGTAGATTGGAAAGTTAATAAAGAAGAGTTAAAAAAAACCAATTCATTTAAGGAGTTGAATAGATATGGCTACGATTTAAAAAAAATGTTGATCGACCACGTTGACGGTAAAAATGATTCATGGGCGATTCGGTTTACCTACTACCAAATAAAGTCGAACAAAGTAACTGTAGCTCCTGTAATTTCGAAAGTACAAAATATTGGTTTTGGAGAAAATGCTACTCATTGTAAAGATCCTATAAGCGGTGTTAAAGTGGCCTTCGATAATACTAAGCAGAAGAAATTTAGTCTTCCAAATAAGGTAGAAATCAAGAAGGATCTAGAATTACAATTAAGGTCTAGAACAAGAAAGATGTATAGAGTTATTTTTAAGATTTTAAATAAATTACCTTTTAAAAATAAAATAGCGAATAGAATTAAAAACGTAGAATATGTCAATTCAAAATAAGGTGCTTACTATAGGGATTTGGGGAAATTATAATTATGGTAATTGGGGAGATGATCTAATGGCTATAATTATTGCGGAGTATATAAAAAAAAATGGACATAGAACAATTGTTTATAGATTAGACGAAGATCTTTCTAAAGAACATAATATACCTTCAGAAAGGAGTGTTGATAAATTAGTTAGAGATTCCGATTTTTTGCTAATTGGAGGGGGCGGTATGCTTGTAGGGAATAGTTTAGTAAAAAGATTATTAAGCCCTATAGCCAAAAAGTTTGAGCGAGATTTTAAAGATTTAAATAAAAGCTTAAAAGCACATGGTAAGAAAATATATCCAATAACTATTGGAGGGGAGGAAAAAATGGAGGTTAGTTTATCTAAGAGTAGAAGCGATTTCTTCAAATCGGATTCAGTGCCGGGAGGCACATTACGATTAAAAGGGGATATTCCATTTGTTCATACCTTCAATAAGAATTTTATTTATTATCCTGATATACTATTTGATATTAAGAATCAATTCGAATTAGGGAAAACACTTAAAAAACCTGAAAATGAAATTTGGATGGGTGTTAATCTGATTAATAAAAATTTAAAGAATGAAAAATGGCATCTCGATTTAATAGAAATTGCACAGAAAAGAAATAATCTTAAAGTTTTTTTTATAAAAACGCATTTGCCTAAATATAAACAGGATTATGAATTTGTGCCTAATAAAGAAAATGATAACGTCAAAATTCATCAATACACTTCAGTGGAAGGTACTTTGAGTCTTTTAAAAAACTTGGATTTGGTGATTTCTTCTAAATTACATTTAGGTTTAACAGCGTTGTCTCTTGGAACACCATTTTTTAGCTATAAAGGGAAGGGTAAAACAATATCAGCTCTTAATTCAATAGGGGGCAGTAAAGTAATACTCAAGGAAGATTTTAATATCAATAATTTTTTAGAATTTTATTCCAAAAAGGAAAATAGATTACTTTCTGAACTTTATGATTTAGATAAGTATAATTATATGACAAGTGAAAGTAAAAAGCATTATGACTTTATTAAAGAATTAGTTGAAAGACATATGCTTGATAATTAATATATTGAATTGTGAAAAAAATACTTTTTCTATTGCATATCCCTCCTCCTGTACATGGGTCATCAATGGTAGGCAAATGGATAAAAGAAAGTGTTCTAATAAATCGTGAATTTGATTGTGATTATCTAAATCTCTTAGCTTCTAAAGATGTTGGACAGTCAGGTGAAATAAGCTTTGGAAAATTATATACACTATTAATTACATTTTTTAAGTTATTTAAAACGCTCTTTTCAAAGAGATATGATCTTTGTTATTTCGCATTGACAACTACGGGCATTGCATTTTATAGAGATATTTTGCTGGTTTTTCTACTTAAATTATTTGGTGTAAAATGTATATTTCACCTTCATAATAAAGGAGTGGCAAATGCCGTAAAAAAATCATTTCATAAAGACCTTTATAAATATGTATTTAAAAATACAAAAGTGATTATTCTTTCAGAGTACTTATATTCTGATATAGAATTATTTGTGCCGAGAAGTGATATTTATATTTGTCCTAATGGTATTCCTGCAATTGCAGAAAAATTGGAGGTGGATAGATTAAATAGTAGTAGGGCTAAACATGGAGTCAAAACAATTTTATTCCTCTCTAACATGATAGAATCGAAAGGTGTTTATGTTTTGCTGGATGCTTTAAATGAACTTAGTGATAGGGATATCAAGTTTAAAGCAGTTTTTGTGGGGGGAGAAGGTGATGTGACTTCAAACCAATTTTATTCAAAATTAGATAAGCTCGGTTTGTCGGGGAAAGTGGATTACTTGGGTAAAAAGTATGGCAGTGAAAAGGAGAAAATATTTTCTGAAGCAGATATTTTTGTTTTTCCTACATTTTATGAAAAAGAATGTTTTCCTCTAGTGTTGCTAGAGGCTATGCAATATGCTCTGCCAATAGTGACTACGCCTGAAGGTGGTATAATGAGTATTGTTAAAGAACAAGAAAATGGATACCTAGTTAAGCAGGGGGCTTCAAAAGAATTAGCTGAAAAAATAGCGATTCTAATAGCTAATCCCCATATGATTCAAGAAATGGGAAATAAAGGTAGATCGAAATTTCAAAAGGAATTCACTCTTGATTGTTTCGAGAATAGATTGTTCCAAATATTGATGTCAAATTTATAATAGTTCAATAAACCCTAAAATCTTAATGAAAAAGAGACTTATAAGTATTGATATATCTATTAAGCCATACCGAGATTTTATTAAAGATTTAACTACCTTTGCCCTAAACAAAACATCATCTTATACTTGTGTAGCTAATGTTCATATGTTGGTTGAGGCACATAATGATAGGGATTTTGCAGATGTGGTAAATAATGCAAATATGGTAACGCCAGATGGAATGCCGCTGGTTAAAGGTCTAAATATGCTTTATGGCATAAAACAGGATCGGGTGGCAGGAATGGATCTGTTACCAGATTTATTATGTGTTTCGCAAAAGCAAAATATAAATGTGTTTTTTTATGGTGGAACGCAGGAAATGTTAGATAAGACTCAAGAATACTGTGCTGAAAATTATCCAAATTTAAATATTGTAGGTTTAATAAGTCCGCCTTTTAGAGAATTGAGCCTAGAAGAGGAGGAGGATTATACTCAAATTATAAACGAAAGCGGAGCAGGTTTCGTTTTTGTAGCCTTAGGTTGCCCTAAGCAGGAGAAGTGGATGGCTGGTATGAAGGGTAAAGTGAACGCTTGTATGGTTGGTATAGGTGGCGCTCTTCCGGTTATGGTGGGATTGCAAAAACGGGCACCGGTGTGGATGCAAAGAACTTCTACCGAGTGGTTGTTTAGATTGTCTCAGGAGCCAAAGCGTTTGTTCAAGCGATATGCTTATACGAATTCTTTGTTTATATATTTGATGATAATGAAAAAAATAAAAGGATAGAAGAACACATAGTAATATAAACTCATAATAATTAAGTAGTTTCGTGTCTTAGTTGTAAAAAATATGAAGAGGGCTTCTTTAATCATACCTGTTTCAATAATCATTCATCTTATTATCATTAACTTGACGTTATTTACGTTAAGCTATGATACCTATAATGATATTGTTGCAATTGTGTATTATAATCTTAGTTGGTTGTTAATTACTTTTGCTATAGATTTTTATCCTACAAAAAGAAATGAGCGCTTTTTTACTAGTTTTCATAAAGTGCTCGGTCTTTTCTTTATTTTTTCTTTGGCTTATTTTACCAATTTTAGTTTTCGTAACCTTGTAATTTCTCCTACATATCAGCTAAAAGTATTATTGGTCATTTTTTCAACCATCATGATTTATCGTTATATCTTTTATTATCTAAGAGATATCTATCGTGTAGAAGGAGGGAATTTTGTAAGTGTAGTTGTCGTCGGTAGGGATAGGAAGCTTAAAAAGATACGGCAGATTTTTGATCAGCCAGAACTAGGATATAGGTATAGGGGGTATTTTGACAATAACCCCTCCAAAAGTATTACCTATTTAGGGAATATAGATCAGGCGTTTGAATTTATTCGTAATAATACGGTAGATGAGGTCTATTGTATGGTGTCCCGATTATCTTCCGATCAGATTAATGAACTTATTGCGTTTTGTGATAACAACCTGGTTAAAATTAAAATGGTCCCGGACAATAAAGAAATCTACACTCGGGCTATGGATGTGGAACTTTTTGGAAATGTTCCTATTCTTAACTTAAGAAAGTTACCCCTAGACACAGATGTAGCACGTTATACAAAACGTACCTTTGATATTATCTTTTCTTCTTTGGTTATTTTATTGGTGTTATCATGGCTGGTGCCGATCATTGGATTTTTAATAAAAATGGAGTCTCGTGGTCCTGTTTTTTTTAAGCAAAGACGGCATGGTGTAAATAAGCAGTCGTTTTTCTGTTATAAGTTCCGGTCGATGGCAGTAAATAAAGATGCAGATACAAAAATGATGACAAAAAACGATGTTCGTCTTACTAAGATTGGAAAATTTATTCGAAAAACAAGTATAGATGAACTGCCACAGTTTATTAATGTTCTTAAAGGTGATATGAGTGTGGTAGGGCCAAGACCACATATGGAAGCTCATACAAGGGAGTATGAAAGTTCAGTTGATAAATATTTAGTTAGACACTATGCAAAACCCGGTATTACCGGCTTAGCTCAGATAAAAGGTTATCGCGGTGAAGTAGTGGTTAAATCTGATATTGTGAACCGTACCCGCTTGGATATATTTTATGTAGAAAAATGGTCTTTATTACTCGATGTGAAGATTATAGTGAAAACCGTATTAAATGCAATTGGAGGAGAAGAAAAAGCCTACTGATTCCTTCTAATTTTGTAATTATTTTATAATTTATTTTAGTCTAAAATTGATTTTGATGTTCAAACCTAAATTTTTTCTTTACCTATTTTTTGTATCATTGCTATCTTCTTGTGTTTCTCGGGAAGAGATGGTGTATTTTCAAAACTTAGATCGACTTAAGGTAGAAGAAGGTTCTTCTTCTATCTATGATAATTTCGAAATTAAACCGAATGATCAACTCAATATTACCGTATCTGCGGAAGAAATGGAGGCTGCAATGCCATTTAATCTACCTTTTATTGGTAATATGATGGGAAGTCGTATGGGAGAGATGCGAGTAAGTGGAACGCCTGCTTTGCAAAATTATCTGGTAAATGCTGAAGGAGAAATCCAGTTTCCGGTTTTAGGAACTATTAAAGTGGAAGGTCTTAATAGGAAAGAATTATCTAAAAAGCTGGCGGAGGAAATTTCCAAGTATATACAAAACCCTATTGTTATTGTAAAGTTATCAAATTTTCAGGTTACCATATTAGGTGAGGTGAATCAACCGGGAACATTTCCAATTGGTGATGAATATCTTAGTTTGCCAAAGGCTTTAGGTCTGGCCGGAGATTTGACTATTTATGGCAAACGTAAAAATGTATTAGTTGTTAGAGAATCTGGAGATGGGAAGAAAGAGCATGCTTATTTGGATTTGACTGATGCCAGTATTGTCAATTCTCCATTTTATTATTTACAACAGAATGATGTGGTGTATGTAGAACCTAATAGTCCCCAACTGCAATCAGCAAGCTATAACCGTAATGCTTCAGTATATATATCTATAGCTTCAGTATTGGTTTCCTTAGCCGTATTATTAACACGATAATGTACTTATGAATAGCGAATATCAAAATTTTGAGGAAGAAGAAATTAATCTGAGGGAGGAGATCCAAAAATACTTAAAGTACTGGCCTTGGTTTCTGGTCTCGGTATTTGTTGCAGTTGTTTTGGCTTTTATATATTTAAAGTTATCGAAACCGGTATATTTAACAAATGCTACCATTATAATTAAGGATGAAGATACCAAGTCACCAGCTACCTCCGGCTTATCTTCGTTTACAGATTTGGGTATACTTGAAGGGCTTAAAACCAGTAGTATAGAAAATGAGATTGGCTTGCTAAAGTCTAAGAGGATGATGACCAAAACCATTAAGTCCTTGGATCTCAATATTCAATATTTGTCCTATGATTTATTTGTTACGCGTGAGGTATATAATAATGCTCCCTTTAAATTGGATATTTTAAAATTAGACACTGATCAGTTGTCTCGATATGCAAAAGATGCGGAGAATGAGTTTAAAATTTCGTGGGAAGCAGAGGCTGTCACTTTAATAAATAAAGAAACTGGGAATAAGAAAAGCTCAAGATTTGGAGAACCTCTTAATATCGGATTTGCCGAAGTAGTAATAAGAAAGGTTGAAGATTTCAGTGCTGCTGAGGATGCTGAGCCATTAGAGTATGGTTTTAGAATTGTTCCGGTCGAAGCTGTAGTAGCATATTACCAGAGGGGATTGATAGCCGAACTAGTGGACGAAAATTCAACATTAATTCAGCTTGGTTTGGAAGGTGCAGTGCCTACCAAATCTCAGGATGTTTTAGACCAATTAATAGTAGAATATAACAAAGAAGCGATAGTCGATAAGAATTTGGTAGCATCGAATACCGCAGAATTTATTGACGAACGTCTTAAAATTATAAACTTTGAGTTAGACTCCGTAGAAATTGATAAAGAAGCGTTTAAGGAGAGTCGGGAGCTTACGGATATTCAGGCGGAATCAGAAATTTTTCTTGAGAATGCCAGTGATTATAAAAAGAAACGTCAAGAAGTGACAACCCAGGTGCAATTGGCGTCTGCAATGTTGGATTATTTGGAAGAAGGATCTAATTCGGACCTTTTACCGGCAAATTTGGGTTTAGAAGGTGAGGGGGTAAATCAACAGGTTGTGGATTACAATCAATTGGTTCTAGAACGCAACCGCATACTTGAAGCTTCTACGGTGAAGAACCCGGTGATCGTAAGATTAGATCAGCAAATAGAGCAAATGCGCTCAGTAGTTAAAAAAAGTTTGCAGCGGTTAAGGACGAATCTTGATATTTCTATGAAGGAGCTTAATAATGAGGCTAAAGTGATTCAATCACGTATTTCATCGGTCCCTTCAATAGAGCGCCGATATCGCGGGATTGACAGGCAGCAGCAAATTAAAGAATCATTGTATTTATTTTTATTGCAGAAAAGAGAGGAGAACTCACTTTCATTGGCAGTGACAGCACCAAAAGCAAAGATTGTTGATAATGCCTATACTATAGGCTCTCCAATAGCTCCTAAGTCTAAAGTAATTATGCTTGGAGGTTTGATAGTAGGTCTGATGATTCCATTTGGAATTATTTATGGAAAAAATATTCTTAATAATAGAGTTAAGAACAGGGATGATTTGGAGAGAAAAGCTAAGCAGATTCCAATTGTTGGTGAGATTCCTAGAATTGATAAAAAGCAAAGTCATTTAATAACAGAGGCCGATCGTTCTGTTCTAGCAGAATCCTTTAGAATTGCAATTACTAATATGCAGTATTTGCTGATAAATAAGACCGATAAGCAAAAAGGAATTAAAATGTTGGTCACTTCTACGGTTAAGGGAGAGGGGAAAACCTTTACTTCGATAAACCTGGCTTTAACCCTGGCGAACATGGGGAAAAAAGTAATTGTAGTAGGTGCTGACTTACGTAATCCACAGTTACAGCGATACGATGTGGGTTCTAGAAAGCAACTGGGGGTTAGTGATTATTTAATTGATGAAAATTTGAACTTACATACCCTTGTAGAGCAAACAAAATATAATAAGAATTTAGATTTTTTAACTTCAGGAAGTATACCGCCAAATCCTTCTGAATTATTAAGGCATCGTCGCCTGGGCGAAATGCTTAGCATATTGGAAGAAAGGTATGATTACATAATTCTCGATACGGCACCTTGTATGTTAGTAGCAGATACTTTCCTAATAAGCCAATATGCAGATCTGACGCTTTATGTGGTAAGAGCCTCCTATACAGAAAAGGCTTTATTGCAATTCCCAATTGATTCTAAAAAGGCCGGAAAGTTACATGATGTTAGTTTTGTACTTAACGATGTTGATTTGGCAAATTTTGGTTATGGTAATAAGTATGGATATTCTTATGGAGCGGATAAAAAAAGCTTTTGGGAAAAATTTAAAGAGCGTTTCTAGAGACCGAGGCCTTAATTAAATTTTGAATTGAAATGGTATTTTGTTGAATTACTTTGAAAATTTTTTAAATATGGGACACAGCTTAAAATTGTATAAAATATTCCTAATGGGATTTTTTTATTTCATAACTTTTATGATGTATTCCCAATCTGGTTTTCAATTGGATGTAGAATCTACAGCATTTGTCAATGGCGATGATGCCCTGCCATTTTGGTTACAAAGTAACAATTACGGAAGAGTAGGTAGGCAAACAAATGCGTATGCTGTGCTTGCGCCTTCTTACGATTTGTATCTTAATGAAAATTCAAAATTCACGTTTAAATCGGCATTTGCTTATCGAGATAAATTTAGCGAAGTGGGGAAAGCTAAGGATATTTTTATAGATGAACTATATGCTCAATTCGCTTCAGAATATATTATTGCTACAATTGGAGTGAAACATGATGAATTAAAGTATAATGGACTTGCTTCTTCAAATCAAAGTCTTCTTTGGTCAAACAATGCGCGTTCCTTGCCTGGGATAGAGATAAAAACAGCTAAGCCTGTTTATTTTCTCTTTGGTGGACAGCTTGGTTTTGAAGCTTTATTTAGTGAATATTTTTTAAACGATAACAGGTCCACTAAGGATGCTCATTTGCACCATAAGTATTTAGCACTGGTTTACAAATTAAGCAGTGTTTCAACTTTAAAATTAGGAATGAGACATGTCGCTCAATATGGTGGGGAGCCATCTGATCCTAATATCGACGATCAGTCAATAGGTTTTTCTGAATATATAAGAGTGTTTTTTGGTCGCTCTGGAAGTGATAATTCTCTACCTACAGACCGCGAAAATGCTATTGGAAATCATATAGGAAGTTATGAGTTTTCCTATAATAGGAAGCTCAGGGAAGAAGGTGAGTTTGAATTTTTTTATAATAGTATTTTTGAAGATGGCTCTGGAAGTGCAATGAAAAATTTTCCTGATGGTCGGTACGGTGCTTTTTATGATACAGGTAAGTCAGATAAGATCATCAATTCGTTTGTCTATGAGTTCATTTATACAAAAAACCAGAGTCAAACAGCTCCGCACCTTTGGGATAATTATTTTAATAGCGGTGTTTATAGTAGTGGATGGACGTATCAGCAAAATGTAATTGGAGTTCCTTTTATTACCAGTACGTACTTGTCAGATTATGGTGGCAACTATATTACTGTTGGTAATAATAGATTGATTGCGCATCATTTGGGGATTCAAGGTAAATTATATTTTCCTTATGAGTTTAAATTGAGCTATAGGAGAAATTATGGTTTTAATAGGAATACAGGATATTCCAGATACGAACATTATGAATCTAATGATGAGCGCTCTTTATTTAAGGTTCAGCCTGAAGTTGTTTCGACTTATTTTAAAGTTGGCTTACTAAGAAGTTTCATTGATTTAGACGTAATAGGTGCTGCTGATTTTAACAAGGATAGTTCTAGCTTTGGTGCTGCTTTGCGCATTTTCTATTCCATTGATAATAATAATTAATCTTTAAATTTATGACGCAATACGTGAGTGAAAAATTGAAAATAGTTTCTTTTATCTCAATTCTTATGGTCGTTTTGCTGCACGCCAAGAATTTGGATCTTCAATCAAACTCTTCCATTAGTTATGATATTGCTGAATTTATTCAAGATTTTTTTACGGGAGGAATTACTAAATGTGCTGTTCCTATATTTTTTTGTATTTCAGGATTTTTGTTTTTCATGAATTTTAATTTTGATTTAAAAACAATACTGGGTAAATGGAAGAAAAGATTTATGACACTCTTTATTCCTTATTTTCTTTGGTCTTTATGGGGCTTTTTTATTTATTTTCTTTTGCAGAGCCTGCCATTTTCACGAAAATTTTTTACTAACGAGTTGCTTTCTTCGTATTCCATTGTAGAAGTTGTTGATACTTTACTTCTTCATCCAATACCGTATCAATTATGGTTTATCAGGGATTTAATGATGTTGGTATTGTTTTCTCCACTAATCTACTTATTGGTTAAAAGGCTAAAGTTTATTTTGGTTGTTATTGTTTTTATTTTGTGGATAGTTAAATTTGATAACATTAATTTATTTTTTTTTAGACCGGAATCTTTATTATTTTTTACTCTGGGAAGTTATCTAGGCATCTTTAAAAGAAATTGGTTAGGGAAGCATTGGGAGAATAGTAAATATTTATTTTTTCCAATTTTTTGGTTAGTTGTAATTCTTCTTAAAACTATTTTGATGCAATGGCCAATAAAGTTTGACTTATTCATTTATATCCTTCACAAATTAAGTATAATATTAGGACTGTTTTCTGTTTGGATTAGTTATGACTTAATTGCAAAGGGAAAAGAAATTAAAAGTAAATCTTTACTAAGCTTAGCGAGTTTTAGCTTTTTTATTTACGCGGCTCATGAGCCTATCCTGACAATGATAAAGAAGAGTTTGTTCTTTCTTTTCAATGCTGATCATCAAGTTTATTTTGTGGTCTTTTATTTTTTAGCTCCTGTTTTAACTATTTGTATATGTGTTCTTATTGGTAAAGTTTTAAAACAAATATTCCCTAAGTTTTATTCGGTTTTGACAGGCAGTAGATGATAGAAATAGTTGATACTTTTTTAGATTAAAATGATCTTGTTTTATTTCTTAATTGATTAGACTTTAATTACATAAGGATTAATGGTTGCTGCAATTGCCAGTCTCTCGATGAAATGATTATCATACTATTATCTGTTCAGTTTATAGCAGAATTTATCAAGGTAATTTTGTAAATATTTTCCTTTTATTTTATGATATATGCATAGTAATTGTTTGGTTGCATTGCTAATTGTAGTTTGCAGCCATTTTTAACGGATCCTTATGTGGTTTCCCTCCTTGGCTTATGGTTTTTTTTAAATTTCATTTATGCTTACCCCATTTATCAACCTATTTCTACTATCCATCACGGCAGAATTTACAAATAATGTCGGTCCTATATTCTTCTTTCCGAAATCATCGTGAACATGCCCAAAAAGGTGTAGTGTGGGTTTTATGTCCACTACGCGCCTTAATAATTCTTCACAACCAATGTTCTTATAGGTTTGGCTTTCATCTAAAATCCCATAGGGAGGGGTGTGCGTTATGAGGATGTCTATATTTTGTGGAATAAGATTCCATCTTTTTCGAATTGCTCTTCCTCTTTCCAGATTAAAAGCCCAATGCCCATCGCCTGGGGTGTATGGACTACCCCAAATCTTTACGCCTTCAATAGTAATTCCTTTATCTTTTAAATAATGAATATTCTTAGGAATATGGTCTTGTAAGTCGTGCTGGTGTTTTTCTAAAAAGAAATCATGATTTCCGCCAATCAAAATTTTATGGGTATGGGGTTGTTTTGAAAACCATTCTAGAAAATCCAGGGTTTCCGATTTGGTGCCGCCTTCAGTAAAGTCTCCGCAATGAATAAGAAGGTCTCCTTCGGGTAGCTCTAAATCTTTATGCTTGTTATGGGTGTCGGAAATGGAGATTAAACGCATCGATAGTTTTATTCGCCATCTACAATACCGTCTTCCTGCTCCTTGGAAATATAATCTTTATCTGCCGGTAAAAATTTGTTGGTAATTTTGGTAAGTGCAAAGGCAATAATTACGGCGGTAAAAGCAAAGAAAATAAACTTTACCAATAAACTATCGCTCATGGCAAAACTGTAAAATGCAAGAAAAATCTCGGCAATAATAAACAGAATTTTTATGGATAGCTTAAGAATCATTGGTTATTTAGTTATGAATTGCAAATATATATTCTAATTCCGTTTTTTGGTAATCAATCATCAGCTTTGACGTAAATTTAACGCGCTCATTTTAGGGTGGATAAACTTTTTAGTTAAATATTCTTAATCTTGCGATCAGCTGGGGTTAAGTGTCGTAAATTTCAATTAAAAGCCGCTATTTTGAATAAGAAAACTAAAGTGTTTATCCCAATATTAGTTGTTGTAATAGTCCTTCTTGTTGTTGGGCTATTTTTAAATTGCTTTGTCGAGAAAAAAGCGATCAGCTTACTGGAAGAACAGTTGCCGGAACTAAAATTTGATCAATTGGAAGTTCAGGTTTTTAAAAATACTGCAGAATTATCCAATATTCACTTAAAGCGGGGGGAAGTAGCAATTCACTCAGAGAAACTGGAAGTAAGCGGACTTAATTATTGGAAGTTCCTTTTTAATAAGAACATTGATCTGAATACCATCAGAATTAGTGCGCCTGAGATCATCTATCAGGCCCCAGCTAATAAGTCGAATGAGAAACATGCTTCCGCCACAAAGGCCAGTTCAAAGAAAAAAGGGCTGCAGAAGCAGATCGCAGTTGATAGGCTTATCCTGAATCGGGGTAAATTCGCTTTATTGGATAGTGTTTCTGAAGATAAAATCAAGGTGAAAAAATTTGACTTTGAGTTGAATAAATTGCAGATCGATAGTAATAGCATCAAAAATAAAATTCCTTTTGAGTTTGGAGCCTTCCGCCTGGATGCAGATTCCATATTGTTAAAAGTGGATAAAAGACATCAAATGAAGGTGGCTCGTATTGGGATCGAGGAAAATAAAAGTATGTTGCAAGGACTTTTGCTAACATCGGTATATTCCAAACAGGAATTTCAGAAACATACGCCTATAGAGAAAGATCGGTATCAGTTAAGTGCGGATAGTATTGCTATCGATCATCAGGATTTTGGCTTTAGAAATGACAGTCTGAGGTATATGGCTTCACGCTTTTCTATTTATAATGCAGATTTTGAAATTTACAGGGACAAAACCCAACCTGATGATAATACTGTGAAGCCGATGTATAGCGAAATGCTTAGAAAATTACCATTTTTGCTTAAAATCGATACTTTAAATGTTGACAATGCCAGGATCGCTTATGAAGAGCGAATGAGGGCGGGGCGAGAGCCCGGTAAAGTAGTATTTGCAAAAGTACAGGGGGAAATATCGAACCTTACTAATTTTAGCGATTCAACGGAATTTCCTACCACCAGGATTATCGCCAAGGCTGATTTTATGAATCAGGCGGCTTTACAGTTGAACTGGGCTTTTAAAGTAAATAATCCTAGCGATTGGTTTTCTGTTTCCGGTAATATGGGGAGGCTTTCTGCGCAAAATATGAATACTTTTTTAACTCCTGGAATGAATGTAAGGGCAAAAGGGGATATTACGAGTATGGTTTTTAATTTCTCCGGGAATAGAAATGTGGCTAGCGGTGGTTTAAATATGGCTTATGAAGATTTTAAGATTGAAGTCTTAAAAAATGACGGTACGCAAAAAAGCGGATTCTTAACCACTATCGCCAATATTTTTGTAAAACACAATGGCGATAGTGGTGAAAATGTAAACAAAGGCTTGGAGATAGAGCGGGATAAAACCAAATCATTTTGGAATTATCTTTGGTCCTGTATCAAAAAAGGGGCGCTTAAAACCTTTACCTAAATCTTAAAGGTTATAACGGGCCGTTTTGCATGATTGACCAGATCTTCACTAATACTTCCGTTAAAGAAGTGAGCTAAGCCTTTACGACCGTGGGTGCTAATACCTATGAGATCTGCTTTAAACTTTTCTGCGAAATTTAAAATTCCCTTTTCCACACTGACATCATTATAAATATGTTTTTGTACATTATTTAGGTTCATTTCCTTAAGAAATTCATCTAAATCGGCATAAGCTTGTTTGCTTGTGGTAAAATTATTCGGGGTATTTACAAAGAGTAGATGCAACTCGGCCTTAAAAAGTTTGGCGAATTCTATAGCTTTAACCAGTGTGTTCTTATTGTCGATTTCGGTATCTGTAGCGAAAATAAATTTCTCGATATTAAAATCTGGTGTTGCTTCTTTGATCACTAACACAGGAATTTCAGACTGGCGTACCACTTTTTCGGTATTGGAACCGATGAACATTTCCTGAAATCCGCTGCTTCCATGGGATCCCATAACGATAAGCTCACAATTATTATTTTTCCCGAATTCAGTGATCCCTTTAAAAGCATGATTGAATTGAACAGCTTCCGTCACTGCGATGCCTTTTAGGTAATCACTTTCTTTTATTTTGCTAAAATGCATATGTGCGAGCTTCATAAAATATAATGCTTCCGGGACATTCTGGCTGTTTCCCTGTACGGGGTCAATCAGGTTTAAAGGCAGCTCTAGCATATGAAGTAAGTAAATTTCTGCATCAAATTTTTTAGCAATTAAGGCAGCGGTTTTTAAAGCATTTTCAGCTTCTTTAGAAAAATCTGTTGGGACAAGAATCTTTTGCATTTCGGGAAAAATTAATTTTTTTTGTTTCTATATTAAATTTACAAAGATTTTTGCCTAAATGCCTGGTTTTCTTTCTCGGGAATTATTATTATATTTGCAGCGTTGAAACTAAAAAAGTACAGCGAGGGGACATAAAGTCCCCTCTTTTTATAACCGGTATGAAGTTGAAGGAGAACGTAGAAAAGTTGCTACAACAAGCATTTGAAGAAAATAATTCCTTATTTTTGATTGATCTTATGGTAACATCAGATAATCAGATAAGAGTGGTTATCGATGGCGATAAAGGAGTTTCTGTCGAAGATTGTATGTATGTAAGCCGTAAGGTAGAGCATAATTTAGACAGGGAAGAAGAGGATTTTTCTTTAGAAGTGACATCGGCCGGAGTATCTGAGCCGCTACAAATTCCCAGACAGTATAAAAAAAATATTGGAAGAAAGTTGCAGGTTAAAACTGAAAATGAAAAATTTGAAGGAAATTTAATCGATGCTACCGAGTCTGATATTAAACTTCAGTGGAAAGCACGTGAACCTAAACCTGTAGGAAAAGGAAAGGTGACGGTAGAGAAAGAAGCTGTATTAGCATATTCAGCAATTGTTGAAGCAAAAGTTATGATAACATTTTAATTGTTTTAGTATGGAAAATCTCGCCTTAATAGATTCATTTTCAGAGTTTAAGGATGATAAGTTGATAGATCGTGTTACCTTGATGGCGATCTTGGAAGATGTGTTTAGAAATGCTTTAAAAAAGAAGTATGGTGAGGATGATAACTTTGATATCATTGTAAACCCTGATAAGGGAGATTTGGAGATCTGGAGAAACCGTGTGGTAGTGGCCGATGGTGAAGTTGAGGATCCAAATCAGGAAATTTCACTTGCAGAAGCACGTAAAATTGAACCGGATTTTGAAGTTGGTGAAGATGTTTCTGAGGAAGTTAAATTAAAGGATCTTGGGCGTAGAGCGATTTTAGCATTAAGGCAAAATCTTATTTCTAAGATTCATGAACATGATAACACAAATATCTATAAGCAGTTTAAAGATCTTGAAGGAGAGATTTATACAGCTGAAGTTCATCATATAAGACATCGTGCAATTATTCTTTTAGATGATGAAGGAAATGAAATCGTATTGCCAAAAGACCGGCAGATCCCTTCGGATTTCTTTAGAAAAGGAGAAAATGTACGTGGGGTTATTGAAAGTGTTGAATTAAAAGGGAATAAGCCTAGTATTATTTTATCCAGAACAGCACCAGGGTTTCTGGAGAAATTATTTGAGCAGGAAATTCCTGAAGTTTTTGATGGTTTAATTACCATCAAAAAAGTAGTTCGTGTCCCTGGCGAAAAAGCAAAAGTGGCAGTAGATTCGTATGATGATAGAATTGATCCTGTTGGCGCTTGTGTAGGTATGAAAGGATCTAGAATCCATAGTATTGTACGCGAACTTGGTAATGAGAATATCGATGTGATTAATTATACTAATAACGATCAGTTATTTATAACAAGGGCTTTGAGTCCGGCGAAAATTACATCGATAAAAATAGATGAAGAAAACAAAAGGGCTGAGGTAATGCTTAAGCCTGAAGAGGTTTCGAAAGCAATTGGTCGTGGAGGGCATAATATTAGACTTGCCGGCCAGCTAACGGGTTACGAAATAGATGTATTTAGAGAAGGAGTGGAAGAAGATGTGGAACTATCTGAATTCTCTGATGAAATCGAAGATTGGGTAATTAAGGAGTTTGCAAAAATTGGTTTGGATACGGCAAAAAGTATTTTAGAGCAGGATGTAAATGACCTTATAAAGCGTACCGACCTGGAGGAAGAAACCGTTCGTGAAGTGCTGAAGGTGCTTCGCGAAGAATTCGAAGAATAATTTATTGTAGTAATAAACAAAAGAGGTTAATTTAGAGGGCAATTTATGGCTGAAGCAAAAACAATGCGATTAAACAAAGTATTACGTGAATTCAATATTTCGCTAGATCGGGCTGTAGAGTTTTTAAATTCTAAGGGGCATGATATTGAAGCACGTCCTACTGCTAAAATCTCTCAGGAGACTTATCAGGTTCTTTTTAATGAGTTCCAGACAGATAAAAGCAAAAAAGTAGCTTCTAAAGAAGTAGGGGAAGAGAGAAAGAAGGAGAAGGAAGAGCTGCGTTTAGCCCGCGAACGCGAGCAGGAAGAAAAAAGAAAAGAGCAGGAGAAAAAGGAACAGGAAAAGCTCAGGGAAGAGCAAGAGCGTAAAAAGCAGGAGCAGGAAACCCTAAGTACCCGTACAAAACTCTCTGGTCCTAAGACTGTTGGTAAAATAGACTTGGATAAGCCTCAGGTGGAGAAGAAAAAAGAGGAGCCTAAGAAGGAAGAAAAGCCAGAGCAAGCCAAACAGGAAGAGCCAGCCCCGAAACCTGTGGAAGAAAAGCCTAAGCCAAAACCTGATGTGGTTAAAAATCAGGATGATGCCCCTAAAAAAGAACAACCTAAGCAAGAGCCTAAGAAAGATAAAGAACAAACTGAGGTAAAACCTGAGGCTTCTGAACAAATTGAGGAATCTAACCGTATAAAAACCAATTATACAAAATTGGATGGTCCTAACTTTACGGGAGAAAAGATCGATCTTTCTAAATTTAAAAAGCCTGTTAAAAAGAAAGACGATAAAAAGACTGCCGCTTCCAACGATGATAAAAAAGGGAATCGCAAGAAACGTCGTAGAAGAATTAGTAAGGATGTAAAAGGCGGTCCTAATCAGGGGGGTGGAAATAACAATAATAACAACCGTAAAGGGCGTAATAATAAACAACGCAGCAGGCCTGTCACTAAAGAAGAGCCTAGCGAAGAAGAAGTACAAAAGCAGGTTAGGGAAACTCTGGAAAAACTTCAGGGGAAATCCAGTAAAGGTAAAGGTGCTAAATATCGAAGAGATAAGAGGGATCAACACCGTCAACGATCAGAAGAAGATCTTGCAAAGCAGGAATCGGATTCTAAAGTGCTTAAAGTGACAGAATTTGTTACCGTAAGTGAAGTGGCGACCATGATGGATGTTCCGGTAACCAAAGTGATTTCAGCCTGTATGTCTCTTGGTATGATGGTGACCATGAACCAGAGACTGGATGCCGAAACGCTTTCTATTGTTGCCGATGAGTTTGGTTATGAAGTGGATTTTGTAACGGCAGATGTAGAAGAGACCGTAGAGGTGCAGGAAGATGCTCCGGAAGATTTACAGGAAAGAGCGCCAATTGTTACGGTTATGGGGCACGTAGATCATGGTAAAACATCGCTTCTGGATTACATTCGTAAAGAGAATGTAATTGCAGGAGAGAGTGGTGGTATTACCCAGCATATCGGTGCCTATGGGGTGGAATTAGACGGTGGTCAAAAAATTGCCTTCCTGGATACTCCGGGTCACGAAGCCTTTACAGCAATGCGTGCTCGTGGAGCACAGGTGACAGATATCGCTATTATAGTGATTGCTGCTGATGATGATGTGATGCCGCAGACTAAAGAAGCGATTTCACATGCGCAGGCCGCAGGAGTGCCTATAATTTTTGCCATTAATAAATCAGATTTGCCAACGGCTAATCCGGAAAAGATCAAAGAGAAGTTAGCTTCTATGAATTTACTGGTTGAAGATTGGGGTGGTAAAGTACAATCTCATGATATTTCTGCTAAGACCGGAATGGGTGTGAAAGAGTTACTGGAAAAAGTACTTCTTGAGGCGGAGATTCTTGAATTGAAAGCGAATCCTAATAAAATTGCCAATGGTACGGTAGTAGAAGCATTCCTTGACCGTGGTCGTGGATATGTGGCCACAATACTGGTACAGGCGGGTACCCTTAAAATCGGGGATTATGTACTTGCCGGTCGTCATAGTGGTAAGATTAAAGCCATGCATGATGAGCGCGGTAAGGAAATTAAAGAAGCCGGGCCATCAACTCCGGTTTCTATCTTAGGTCTTGATGGTGCGCCACAGGCCGGTGATAAGTTTAAAGTGATGCTAGATGAGCGTGAAGCTAAAGATATAGCTGCCAAGCGTACACAGTTA
>Ga0208014_1000064_pt1 | contig 77881 bp, 56 predicted proteins | sample 25_taG_FD_184099 | JGI IMG/M metagenome (GOLD analysis project Ga0208014, IMG submission 184099) | Marine viral communities from Cariaco Basin, Caribbean Sea - 25_WHOI_OMZ (SPAdes) (version 2) | ecosystem: Environmental > Aquatic > Marine > Oceanic | place: Caribbean Sea: Cariaco Basin...
GATGAGCAGGCGTAGTCGGGCTCTGGGGTTACTCTCAGTCTTTGAGTGTTTGCCAAAGTCATGGTCTTCTAGGTTATGTATTGGTATAGTCATAAGTGGATTATACTATATATTTTGGGTTTGGTATAATAACACAATCAACCTTTGCTAATAATGCATTTTTAATAGAATTTAAAAACAAAATACTAGCTAGGCTTTAAATATGGCAGTTTCATAACGTCACAAGAAAACATTAAACTGTTAGAACCTTAATGAGTTTGCTACTGAAATATAAACTACATCGTTGATAATTTGCATACAGTATTTACAGACATCTTTGAGTAAAAACGGCTTATCATTAAATATGAGTTATCGTTTTTAATTATTACTAATAATACATATGGGAGCTTTATAATGAAAAAGAATATTTTATCGTTAATTTTAGGTACTACGCTTGCATTGCCTACACTTGCAATGGCTATGCCGACCAACAGCAGTGATTCTATGCAATCACGTATGCCAAGTAGCTCTGTCAAAAGCAATGTACAAGTCGGTGTAGAAGGACCAACTGGTAAATTGGGAGCTGCACAGCCTAGCCATGTCAATATCAATGACTCTAGCAATAAGATGAACGACTCTCGTAGTGAAATGAATGATTCGAACAAGAGTATGAACAACTCTGACAACAGAGTGAACGAATCTAATGACAAGGTGAATGATAAAGCTGGCACTATGAGCAATAGTAATATGCCTACTATGAACGGTAACGTGCCAACGACAACGGGTGCAGCCTCTACACAGTCTACCCAACGTACGCAAACGCCAAACATGCAGCATAGCAATGCAGACTATCAGCCTTTAATCGCTGGTGAAGCCGCTTCTAACAATAAAACGGCAAATGCTACTAGTACCTTGCAAGAAAAGAAAAAAGACAACCGTGGTGAGTTATTAGCCACTCAGCCAGCAAATGTACAGTTTAAAGAAAACCGCCGTATTGCTGTAAATCGTTAATATGGCCATTAATATTTAAGTATATTAACAAACATAAAAAGGGCAGCCTATTGGCTGCCCTTTTTTATATTAAACTATCTATGCTAGCTATTTCAATTTTGATTATTTCTTATTTTTAGTCACGCCAGCTTTTTGTAATAAGGCACCAAGTGTACCCATTTTACTTGGGGCTTCAGCTTTATCATTTTTTACTGGCTTACTACGATTGCTCGCGTTGTCTTTATCCTGACGCTTGCCACGTGGCTTAGACGGACGTTTGTCAGCAGCTGGACGGCTATTATTTGGACGGTCACTATTTGCGTTATTATTGCGTGGACGACTGGTTTTCTCACCATCTGTACTAGCTGTCGTAGACTTGGCAGCCGTACGTACAGGTTTTTCAGATTCAGGTTTCATACTAAATCCGATACGACCACGTTTTTCATCGATAGAGATAACACGAACCGAAACGATATCGCCAGGTTTGACACGGTTCATGGGATCTGCGACAAAGTCATTGGCCATCTGAGATATATGGACCAAACCATCCTGATGTACACCGACATCAACGAAACAGCCAAAGGCCGTTACGTTTGTGACCACGCCTTCAAGCTGCATACCTTCGCTCAAATCTTTGATACTATTGACATCATCACGGAAATTGGCCGTTTTAAACTCAGGACGAGGATCGCGAGCAGGTTTAGCTAGCTCTTCGATAATCGCTTTTACGCTGACATTATCATCGTTAGCAGCCAATGTAGTCGTATCAATCGTATTTAACACGCCATCATTACCGATGACTTCTGACAATGGCTTGCCCGCTTGTGCGAGTAAACTATCGACCAATGCATAGCTCTCTGGATGCACACCAGTGGCATCTAATGGATTGCTACCATTATGAATACGCAAGAAACCAGCTGCCTGCTCAAATGTCTTAGCACCTAGACGTGGGACGTTTTTAAGCGCTTCACGACTATCAAATGCACCGTGCTCTTTGCGATAGGTGACAATTTGCTGCGCTACATTGCGGTTAAGACCTGCGATGTGAGCCAAGATAGCTGGGCTGGCTGTATTTACATCCACACCAACGGCATTTACGCTATCTTGAGTTACTTTATCAAGACTGTCTGCAAGCTGGTTTTGATTGACGTCATGCTGATATTGACCAACGCCAATGGCTTTTGGATCAACTTTAACAAGCTCTGACAATGGATCTTGCAAGCGACGCGCAATAGAAACTGCACCGCGTACAGAAACATCTAGATTGGCCAGCTCATCACTAGCAAGTTCACTCGCTGAATAAACAGACGCACCCGACTCATTAACGATGACAGCTTTGGCTTTTAGTGCATCGTTCGCAGCCAAAATCTCTTTGATCATCGCATCTGTTTCGCGACTTGCCGTACCATTACCGATAGCGACCAAATCAACGTTATAAGTACTCAACAGCGCATCGATGACTTTTTTGGCTTCATCCATCTTATTATCAGGTGCAAACGGATACACTGTCGCGATGACAGGTTTCTCTTCGCTGTCTGACATGACATGACCTTGCGCATCGACGATGGCCATTTTTACGCCATGACGGATACCAGGATCGACACCCAAGATTACTTTAGGACCTGCAGGTGCAGACATTAGCAAATGCTGTAAGTTGCTAGCGAACACATCAATCGCATCCGCTTCTGCGGCTAAGCGCTTTTCAGTTAATAGGCGATGCTCAATATGCGGACGCCATTTGTCTTTCCACAAGCTACTAGCTGCCTCTGCCAAAAACTCATGGCGTGCTGCTGGCGCTTTGGCATCGACATCGAAATGATTGATGATTTTTTCGATAAATGGTGCGTCTTCGCCTTCAATTTTTAGACCCAAGACGTTTTCTTGACGTCCGCGCAACATTGCTAATAGGCGATGATTTGGCAATCGAGCAAGGCTTTCGCTATGCTCAAAGTAGTCTTTGAATTTTTCGCCAACTTCGCGCTTTTCTTCGCTCGCAACGCTCGATACGATACTGGCAGTTTTGGCAAAACCACTGCGTAAGTTGTCCAACAAACCCAATGCTTGTGTCCATTCATCAACGATAATCGCTTGTAAACCCGCGAGCTGTTTTTCAATATCGCTAAAATCAACCTCAATTTCATTACCACTGTCATCAGTGATACTTGACTGGACTTGATAATCAGCCAAGGCATCTGTCGGAGTGATTTCTTGGGTCAAAACCGCTTGGGCAGCAGTATCAAGACCAGCGGCACGAGCTTTGGCAGCAGGTGAACGACGACGCGGACGATATGGCAGATAGATGTCTTCAAGCTCAAGCTTAGACGTCGCATTATCGATACGCGTCTGTAGCTCGTCAGTCAGATTGCCCTGTGTGCTTAGCAGCTCAGTAATTTTGAGGCGACGTGTTGCCATGTCACGCTCATAATTAAGAGACTTTTCTAAAGTACGTAGCTGCGCATCATCAAGATTCTGAGTCTTTTCTTTGCGGTAACGCGCAATAAAAGGAACCGTCGCGCCTTCATCATAAAGTTTGACAAACGCATTGACTTGAGCAGTCTTAATGCCAAGCGCGCGAGCAAGCTTGTCGTGAATATTCGCGTGTGTGGTTGCATCTAAAACCTGTGCATTTGTCGAGGTTTGAGATGACGTTAAGGTATCAGTGCTACTCATATACGTATCAATCGTTGAGAAATGTAGCTTTGCATTATAGCAAAAGCTGCATGAATAAAAATCCTTTTTATCTTTTCGTTATTTATTGCGCATTTTAGGACGCAAATCGTTCTATATCACACATCCTATGGACTTGTTAAACAAACGCATACAGCATTTATTATCATGGGTGATGCAATTCTCGGTGCAATCTTATACACTAAAGTATCAATAACACAAATATTGATATGTGCTGACATATTGAACAATAGTTTTTAATTTTATGAAGTGCTTATTCGTAACCAATAATTAAATAATGATAATTAATGGCAGTGTTTTTGCTCATAGCTATTTACTTGTAGTTTCTGATAACAATAATTTTTATAAAAGGATGCCTGTATGACTGATAACAACAGCCCTGACACGTTGACTCAGCGTATTTTAGTCGTCGATGATGACGCTCGTCTGCGCTCTTTGTTGCAACGCTTCCTAGAAGACGACGGTTTTGTCGTTCGTACCGCTCATGATGGCAGTCAGATGGACAAACTCATGCAACGTGAGCTTTTCTCACTAGTGGTATTAGATTTAATGCTACCAGGCGAAGATGGCATCAGCATCTGTAAGCGTCTACGTGAAGACAACGCTGACATCCCTATCATTATGCTTACCGCTAAAGGTGGCGATGCCGATCGTATCGCCGGTCTAGAAGCTGGTGCAGATGATTACTTGCCAAAGCCTTTTAACCCAAAAGAATTACTGGCTCGTATCAAAGCTGTATTACGTCGTCAAAACCGTGAATTGCCAGGTGCACCAAGTCATCAGCTAGAAGTGGTTGAATTTGGTCCATGGACACTAGATCTATCGACTCGTACGCTTAAACGCGATGGTAACGTAGTCACTTTGACGACAGGTGAGTTTTCAGTACTAAAAGCGCTCGTACAGCATCCACGTGAGCCATTGACCCGTGATAAATTGATGAACCTTGCTCGTGGTCGTGAATGGGGTGCGATGGAGCGTTCTATCGACGTCCAAGTATCACGTCTGCGTCGTCTGATTGAAGACAATCCTTCACAAGCGCGTTATATCCAGACCGTCTGGGGCGTTGGTTATGTGTTCGTTCCTGATGAAGCTGAGGTAGAAACCATCAAGAGTGAATAACTTTTGACTGATCTAATTTCTTTTAATATAGGCCGTGTTTGGTTACTCACAAACACGCGCCAATATGATGAGCCTATTTGTGAAAAACCCAATTATTTTTCAAAACATACCCTGCACGTTAGTGACAGGGTTTTTAGGTGCTGGCAAAACCACCGTCATCAATCAGTTACTGGCCACAAAACCTGATGACGAGCGCTGGGCTCTCTTAATCAATGAGTTTGGCCGTATCGGTATTGATGGCGCACTCCTTGCAAGCTCCCAAGATAGCGATCTTGAGCAAAAGAATATCGCCATTCGTGAAGTCAGTGGTGGCTGTATTTGCTGCACCAGTCAGCTGCCCTTACAAATTGCAATCAGTCGCCTGCTCAGTGAACATCATCCGCAGCGATTACTCATTGAGCCCACAGGGTTGGCTCATCCACGTGAGCTGATACTACAACTCAGTGCGCCGTATTGGCAAACTGCTCTAAAGATGAATGCGGTGATAATTGTAATGAGTGGCGAGCAGTGGCAACAGATTAAGTATCGTGATCATGATGGTTTTCAAGCGCATGTCCGTGATGCCGATGTGCTGATAATCAATCGTTATACCCAATTAGATATTAGCGAAAAACAGGTCTTGGTAGAATGGATAACCACGCTAAATTCACAAGTAAAAATTATTTGGGCAGCATCAGAACTAACGGCACCTGAGGCAATAGACTCATCAGATGTCCATTCATCAGATAAATTTGTAGCAAATAAACTTGTAGCAGGTACATACTCGACTACGTTAAACGACCAACTGAATCAGCCCAGCTCTATCATTTCGAAACAACGAAAAGTCAGTATCTCTAATCCTAAAAAATCGATGATTGGTTTACAGTCTCAAGCTAGCTCTTTAGCAACTGTGCCATCATCGAGTTCATCTACCGATGAGACCGAAGCTCAGGCTAGTGCTGATAGTGATCTGCCCTATCGCTACCATGAAGAGCAGCAAGATTTTCAATTGGCTGGATGGCGACTACCTGCACACTACACACTAAACGCTGATGATTTACAGAATTGGTTATTAGCCTTGCCAAACTGGCAACGCATCAAAGGCGTGGTACATACTTCTGATGGCTGGATGCAGATCAATTTTAACCCTGGTAGTCTAACCACCAGAACCATCGACCCACAGACGGATAGTCGATTGGAAATTATTTTGCAATTAGACAATACTGTCGATAAAGCTACAGAAAAATCAGAAACTGAGAATGATGCCAAAGCATCATCGGCCTTGATAGATTGGGAAGAGTGCGATCGCGAACTGATGGCACTGGTTATATAGCAATAAGCATAAAAAGGGCGGGCATTGCTATTTTATCTAGCCATGTCCGCCCTTTCTTTTTTCAACGCAACTAGGGCGTGTCCTCATTTTAAAAATGGTGATAAACATGAGATAAATCGCAGTCAAACAAGGAAAACAGCGCAGATAATATCGAGATATTAGTCAGCTATTTGACGCCGTTTGGCAAGATTTAGCCATTTTTAACCCATTTAGATGACTATCGATTGAATTGAGGACACGCCCTAACTATTTTTTAACGCAATTGACTGTCTTTACTACCACGACGATTAAAAAGTTCTGCCGCTTTTGCTTCTTGTTCAAGCTCCGTCTGACAGCTAACGCAGTGCTGAATACCGGGCACCGCTAGTCGCCTTGCCTCTGGAATAGGCTTACCACATTCGTCACACAGCTCAGCACTTACACCTGTTGGCAACGAACGTCGCGCTCGCTCCAATGCATCATTTACCGTTGCATCCATTTGTTCGTGCTCAGCACCATCTCTTGACCAGCCACCTGCCATAATCTTATCCTATTTTTTGTTCATTATAATTAGACAATACAAATGTCTTTAATAACAAATAGATGGGGCTAGCTATGGTTAATTGCAACCTGCGATAGTGTATAAAACCATCAATAAAGAGTGACGTAATTATTTTGACTCACCTTAAAACTTTGCTACTAGTCTTTAGGTTGTAGCTCAATCACTTGACCGCGTACGGCAATACTTTCATCACTCATCAGACAGACATAGCCTGCCATGATATCTTCAGGTGTTTTTAAGCTCATAGGGTTTTCACCTGGATACGCATGGGCGCGCATATTGGTACGAGTACCACCTGGATTAACACAGTTAAAACGTAGATTGGTTGTGTTCTGCGTCTCTTGAGTAAAGATATCACTCATACCTTCTACTGCTTGTTTAGAAAGTGCATAAGCCCCCCAAAATGCGCGAGGATGCGTACCTACAGTGCTAGAGGTAAAGACAACAGAGCCATGATTAGCATCTTTTAATAGCGGTAATAGCGCTTGAGTCAGCATAAAAGTCGCTGTGAAATTTACTTTCATCACTTGGGCGAAAGTATCGACATCATACATCTCAAGCGGCGTCAGTTGTCCTAATACACCAGCATTATGCAAGATACCGTCTAACTGGCCGACTTCTTTATTGATTAGCCCTTCGAGCTGTTGCATTTCAGCGTAAGTTGCCCCTTCTAGATTCATCGGCAACATAGCAGGCTGCTTACCACCAAGGCTTTCAATCTCATCGTAGACGTATTCAAGCTTGCTGCTAGTGCGTCCTAACAATAAAACTGTGGCACCATAACGAGCATAGGTCAGTGCGGCAACACGGCCAATACCATCCCCCGCACCAGTCACCAAAATAGTCTTACCATCTAAGCAATTACTGGACGGTACAAAGCTACGAATATCATCATGAGTCAAAGGCTGAATAGGACTTTGAACCGTTTTTTTATTGTCTTGTGGATCGACTGGTTGATTATTATTGTCACTCATGGCATTACTCACTACTTATCATTAAATCGTTGAGGATATGTGCTTATGGTTGTAAATCTGGTGATATATAGCAGTCTATAAATACTCAAACTTACCAGACGATAGCAGCAATTTATTTAGCTGCTCAGGCGTATCCGTAATATAGTCGGCGCCCCATTTTTTCAAAGACTTTTGATCTTCAGGTGGAATATATCCATAAGCGGCCAAAATCGTTGGCATGCCAGCAGCGTTGCCAGCTTCAATATCACGTACATGGTCACCGACATAAAGTACGCAGCCTGCAGCCCCTCGCGGAATACCGAGTTTTTCTAGCGCCATGTACATTGGCTCTGGGTCTGGTTTGGTACGTGATACGTCATCTGGACAGACCAAAACCGCACAGCGTTGATCCAGTTGCATCTCACTTAATAGCTTTTCGGCTAAATAACGTGGCTTGTTGGTAACGATACCCCAAGGCACGCCCTTTGCTTCAAGTTCAGTCAGTACCGCTTCAAGCGCCTGAAACACGCAGCTATCGACACAGATATCTGCTTCATAATCATCTAAGAACTGCTGACGAAACTCAAGCAACGCTTCTTCGCTGACTTCGAGTTGATTGTTATGTCTTAGCATCAATTGCACCATAGCTGAGGCGCCCGCAGAGACTTGCTCTCGGATTTCCGCTTCAGGCGGTGCCTGCCAATCATTTTCGAGACTCATTTTACCAATGATACGAACAAAATCAGCAGCAGTATCGATTAATGTCCCATCAAGGTCAAATAAAACAGCTTTTACAAATTGGGTCATAGTGAATGCTCTTGAAATTGATGACGTGTTTAGTGAAAGTATGGCAAATAAATGGCTGCGTGCAGCATTAAACCAATGGCTTTTGTACGGCTATCATATAATTAACATCGACGTTTTGGGCAAGCCAGTAGCGTTTGGTCAGCGGATTATAATGCAAACCGATAATATCCTGACGAACAAATCCAGTATTGAGTGCCATTTTGTCTAATTCTGCTGGCGTAACAAATTTGGCATAGTCATGGGTACCACGATCAAGCAACCGCAGCACATACTCTGCACCAACGATGGCAAACAGATAAGACTTAGGATTGCGATTAATCGTTGATAGTACACAGACGCCGCCAGGAGCCAGCAACTCATAACAAGCTTGCACAATCGAGCTAGGATCTGGCACGTGCTCTAGCATCTCCATACAAGTCACCACATCAAACTGACCAGCATGTGTTTTTGCCAATTCTTCAACGGGTATATGTTGATAACGAAGCGTATTCTCTAACTGGCTTTGCTCTGCATGTAACGCAGCAGCTTTTAGGTTTTCTGTACCTAAATCAACTCCTGTCACATCAGCACCGCGGCGTGCCATAGATTCTGACAATATTCCGCCGCCGCACCCTACGTCGAGTACTTTTTTGCCAGAAAGTCCTTGCTCAGTGGTTTTATTAGCATCGTTTTTATAGCCACGTTTGACGTTTTCTTCTATCCAGTTTAAACGTAATGGATTGATCTCGTGTAGCGTTGCAAACGCCCCTGTGTTGCTCCACCACTCACTCGCCAAGTTATTAAATTTTTCGACTTCGCTAGGATCTACGTTGATGGTGGTAGACTCTGTACTATTGAAAGCGCTATTATTATTTTGATCATTTGAAGTTGATGAAGAATTTAAAGCAGAGCTCATGGTATGTTCCTTGATTGTCACTATCGTTATTATCGTTTACAGTGCATGATTATGTGCTTAATATTAGCATGAGAGTAGCAGTTTTGTCGTAAGCACATCGTCAGCGATTGTGAATAGGCTTAAACTTTACCCTGTTTTTTGGGCAGTATCTTGATATAGAAAAGATACGTATCCTTGTGACAATATCGCATTCTGATACTTTTGAATCTCTTAAGTTCCATATAGAAATAAAGCAGACACTTGAGAAACAGTAGATTCAAAAAGTAACAAGCAATATACCTTAAATAATAGCTAACAGCTTTACAACTATCGGTTAAGAATGCGATTCACAAGTACATACATTTTACGTTATCATAGTCGATACTTTGTTATTGTTCGATTATACTCGACACTGTCTGGTTTAGACGCTTTAAAAGCTATATATTTTAGAGTGTCATATGTTTAACAACCATATAGACACAAACCTCTTAACCCATTCTAAGTCTCCACACCTCAAGGATAAAGTATGAAACGTGTCATCACACTGACTGGTCTAGCCATGGCCATTGGACTTGCCTCTATGGGCGCACAAGCTGCAGACTATGTCGCTGGAAAAGATTACCGTGTGCTAGACAACCCAGAGAAAATCAGCGGTGATGCTATCATTGTTCGTGAATTCTTTTGGTATGGTTGCCCACATTGTAATGTGCTTGATCCGCATATGGAAAAATGGGCAAAGACTAAAGACAAAGATGTTGCATTCTTCAAAACACCAGCGGCACTTAACCCTGTTTGGGAAGCCAATGCACGCGGTTTTTATGCGGCTCAGCTTTTAGGGTTCGAAGACAAAACTCATTCTGCATTATTTGATGCTATCCACAAAGATGGTAAAAAACTGTTTGATCAATCATCATTGAGCAAATGGTACGCGTCAAAAGGCGTGAATGAAAAGAAATTTAACAGCCTATATAACTCATTCGCTGTTGGTACAAAAATTGGTCGCTCACAAGAAGGCGCTAAACGTTATCAGCTTTCTGGCGTACCAGCTGTGGTGGTGCAAGGCAAATATGTAGTCACTGGTGAGAGTGCTAAAGTACCTAAAGTCGTCGACTACTTGGTCGACAAAGCCCGTGCTGAAAAGAAATAACTCAAGCAATAAATACTTGAATAATAGACATAACGCACAGTACATCCGTACGTCATGCACAAAAAAGCCAATCATAAATTGATTGGCTTTTTTGCATCTTAACATTTTAGCTATTCATTTTTTAACTACTAACCTGTCAACTAATAATCTTTCAATTAATAACCTTCTAGCTTGGTGTAGGTATTATTTTTTCAGCTGCGACAAAATAGCCACTTCACGAATATAACTCGCTAAATCTGCTTTAGATTCTGCCAGCAACTCATCGTCTTGCATATGTTTGGCATATTCTATCCACAACAGCAACTGATACATACTGTGGTGCTCAGAAGCTTTATATTGCTTCACAAACTGCTTGAGCGTACCTTCATCATTGATATTTAGACGCTCGTACCAGCTCTCTATTTTTGAGACTTGCTCTTTAGGAAAGAAGGCATCAAATAACGCCTTTATCAGCTCATGGCGATTCTCTTCAATCATCAGCTTGCCAACACGTTTGGTCTGACGATTGCGGGCATTGGCACTGGTAATATCAGCAAGTGCCATTAGCTCCGCCATAAAATAATCACTGGCAGGTAAGGCTTTTAGCTGTTTTTTCGATAAGCTAGCAAGCGGTATAGATAACTGCTGTAAGCGCTCATGGGCTTTTTTGAGTTCTGTGCGCGAGACGCGCATATCCTGTTCTTTCCAGTCAATCATAAAAGCTTTCCAAAATAATAATTAATAAATTAAATAGTATCTGACATCACTACCAACGACTTTTTTCGCGGTGTTTTGCCAATACCTTCACACCTTTAGGCATAGCGTCAGCAAGGCGGCGTTGTAGATGATCAGTGATAAAAACAGAGCGGTGTTTTCCGCCCGTACAGCCTATGGCAACTGTGACCGTATGACGATTATTGTGCAAAAACTCTGGTAGCCAACGAGTTAAAAACTTATCAATGTCATTCATCATTTCTGCTACTTCTGGATAATCTGAGAAGAATGCGCCTACTTCGGTATCCAATCCTGTCGAGTCACGTAACTCAGGGTTCCAATGTGGATTCGGTAAAATTCTAACATCGAATACAAAGTCAGCATCGATAGGACTACCGTATTTAAAACCGAAAGACAGTAGATTGATGACAATCTGATTGTCCATGCCTATATGTTCACGCAAGCTGTCTTTTAATTGATGAATATTTAGGCTACTGGTATCAATCCTAATATCAGCATGACCAGCAATTGGCTCTAATAGCTCAACTTCTTTTTTGATAGCAGCAGGTAAATTAAAGGCTATATGCTTAGCGTTATCACTATCGATATCTTGTGACATCAAAGGATGTACACGGCGCGTCGCGTTGAAACGGGCTATCAGCGTACTCTCTTGTGCAGTCACATATAAAATTTGTACCGCATGAGATCCATAAGTTTCCTTGAGAGAAGCATACGTTACTGCAAAGTTAGATAAATCAGCACGTGGCGTTCGAATATCGACACCCAGCGCAATACGATAAATGCCGCTTTCATTGACCAGTTTATGAGCAGCATTAGGTAACAAAGACAGCGGCAGATTATCAATAGAGTAATAGCCTAGATCTTCTAAGATATTCAATACTGAGGTTTTACCAGATCCTGAACGCCCTGAGACCACCAATATACTGAGCTTATTCGTAGACGTTTGATCCGCTATCGTTGCTGCTGCATTACTATTTTGATCCTGACTTACACCCATGATCTACTCATCCAAGTCTATTATATCTAGTCTACTGCTACGTCATAAAAGCTAATTTACCACTACCAACTGATTGTCTAATAAGCGTGCTCGTCCTAGCCATGCTGCGACTAAAATAACGATGTTTTTGTTTTCTATATTAAAGGTTGTAGAGTCGCTCATAATAGAACCTAACTCATCAGTCTTTATTTCCAAATAATCAATAACAAAGCCTGCGTCACTAATACGTGTCCGCGTATCTACTAATAGCTTATCAAATGCTTGCTGACTAAGAGCCGTACTTTTCAAACTCTGCGCTAATTCTTGCAATGCTTGATGTAATACAGGAGCTACTTGTCGCTCATTTGCACTTAAGTATTGATTGCGCGATGATAGCGCTAAGCCATCATCAGCACGAACAATAGGCGCACCAATGATATTAATAGGATAACTCAAGTCACGTACCAACTGCTTAATGATAGCAAGCTGCTGATAGTCTTTTTGTCCAAATACTGCCACATCTGGTTGTACGATATTGAACAGTTTAGCGACAACAATACCAACACCATCAAAGTGTCCAGGACGTGATTGACCACATAACTGATTGGCAATAGCACCAGACAATACAGCAGTAGGTGGTGGTAATACTGGATACATCGCATCAATGCTAGGTGCAAACACATAATCTGCATCAACTGTCGCAAGCTTAGCCACATCTGCATCTAGTGTACGCGGATAGCTGTCAAAATCTTCCCCAACGCCAAACTGAGTGGGGTTAACGAAGATACTGACCACCACTACATCTGCATGCTGTTTGGCAATCTTTACTAGCTCAAGATGACCGTCATGCAGATTACCCATCGTTGGTACTAACGCAATGCGCTGCTGACGGCCCTGTTTGTCATTTTGCTGACCACGATAAGGCTGCAGCGCTTCACGTAGTGACGAGATATCATGATAAATAATTGGAGACATGATTACTTTTCTTCTATTCAAACGTTCTGTTGTTCAATAGCGTAAATAACTTTAATAACTTCAAAATCAGCTAAATTGGTGCTGCTCAGTCGGGAAGCTACCTTCGCGTACTGACTGCTGATAGAGCGCAAAAGCACCTTCGATACTGTGTGCACTATTGCGATCATCTGTTAAAAAATCATGGATAAAACGTGGCACTCGGCCATGCGCCATACCTAGCATATCGTGCATAACCAATACCTGACCATCAGTATCAGCTCCAGCACCAATACCGATAACTGGCACGGCAACCGCATCTGTCACTGCTTTTGCAAGCACGGCTGGAACACACTCTAGCACTAGCAGTGCAGCACCTGCAGCGACAACTGCTTTGGCATCGGCAAGCAGTTTATCAGCCGCTTCATCACCGCGACCTTGAATTTTATAGCCACCAAACACGTTCACAGACTGTGGGGTCAAACCAAGATGTACACAAGTTGGTGTGCCTGCTTGTGCCAAGGTCGTTACCAATTCACACAGCTCACTGCCACCTTCGATTTTTATGACATGCGCACCTGCTTGCATCAGCGTGCGGCTATTAGCAACGGCTTCTGGCAGTGTCACATAACTCATAAACGGTAGATCAGCCAATATCAGCGCGTGTTTGTTACTACGGGCAATATTGGCAGTGTGATAAGCCATATCATTGACTGTCACAGGTAGTGTTGAATCATGGCCTTGTACAACCATGCCCAAGCTATCCCCAATTAAAATCGTATCAATTTCGGCTTTTTCCATCATTCGTGCAAACATCGAGTCATAACAGGTCAAGCACGTGAACTTGGTACCGGCTTTTTTAAACTTATTTAGAGTAGATAATGTTGTCATATGACCCTCAATTAATCTGCAATGCCTTTGATTATCAATACTGGTACTATTCTAGCTATAATCGAGAAATCTTAGACCAATATCCCAATCACCTATTACTTAGCATTAGTTATTTATAATTAATCGCTTGATAGTAATGTTAAACCTGTCCAATCACGACTTTGTGAACAGTCACTTATCGACTTACCTGCGATGGTTAAATTTGGTGCCAACTCTCGCAGTGGTATTAAAACAAAGTTTCGCTCACTTAAGCCAGCGTGCGGTATCGTCAGTGTTGGATCTGTAATCTGTATCTCACCGTATAGCAAAATATCAACGTCCAGACTACGTTCACCCCAACGGCGTAAACGTGCTCGCTTGGCCATGCTCTCTAACTGCTGACAAAAAGCAAGCAGCTCATAGGGTGTGAGCGTTGTCTCAAAACCAGCCACTGCATTAACAAAATCTGGCTGATCTTGTGGCCCCATCGGTGCTGAAGCGTAAAAAGAAGAGACACTTACCTCACGTATCTGCTCATGTGCTCGCATCATTGCAAGCGCCTGCTGTAAATGATCGATTGGCGAACCCAGCTCATTAGCGAGGTTGCTACCCAAGCCCACATAACAGGTAACCCAGTTACTATTATCTGTACTGTTATCCATATTATGCGCTTTCAGTACTAGGCTGACGGCGGCGGCGCTTCGATGGTACAGGGCCTTTGTTATCAGTGACTTTCACAGCAGGCATCTGATCATTCGTATCTTGCTTCGCTTTAGCAGCCTTTGCAGTAGTTGCTTTTACCGATTTCTTGGCTCTCGCAGGTGCAGCGGTTTTTGTAGCGTCTTTGATATCTACTGCCTTGCTACCTACTTCCTTTACACTTTTAGTATCGCTTTTATCAGTCGATTCAACTGCAGGTTTAGGCGCTTTTTTCGCATACTTCGCTGCTGGCTGTGCTTTGCCATTACTGCCCTTCGCATCGCTATTGCCTTGTACTTCGATATTGCTCGCACTATCTACAGTAGGTTGACGACGGCGACGCTTGTGCGGGATCGGCTCGTTATTCATACTAACTAACGCAGGTGATCTTGCGATCGAGCGAGCCGGTCTAGCTGATGCTTGAGCTTCTGGCTGGCTGGTATTAGACAGCTGAGTGCTACTATTTACGCGCTCGGCTTTAACCGCTTGCTGTGGTGCATCTTGATTAGTTGATGCTTGCTTTCGTACAGGTGCTTTGCTGTGCTTCAACGTATCATCAGCTGACAGTTGCTTCTGTAAAGGTGGCACAACGTTCTCGTGCTCTATAACAAATAACGGCTTAGGCTTTGCCTGTTGACTTGCCGATTGTTTGTTATTAGCAAGAGACAACTGCTGTAGCTGAGCAAGCTCGTTATTGTCTTGCTCTACTTGCTGCACGTTGTGTCTGCTACTGTCATTACGGCCAGCTTTAGACTGGCTGGCAGCGCGGCGGCGACGGGCTGGAATATTTGACGAATCATTTACCATTGTTTGATCATTTCTACCTTTTTCAGCACGGTCATCGGCTTTATCTTGCTTTGTACTATTCTGATTAGGTGTTGCGTTATCAGTAGTCTGTGTTTTTGATTCTTGACGATTACGTCCGCGACCACGTTGCCCTTTTTTATAAGCACCTCGGCGAATATTTTCGTCAAATTCATCAATCGCTTGCTGCTGCTCTTGTTCAGACAAGGTTTGATACGTCTGCCACCAGTCACCCATATCGTTGGTTGACTCTGATAGCGGATGCTCAGCATCGCCACATTGCTCACGCAATAACAAAAAGTCAAAGCCAGCACGGAAACGTGGATGCTCAGATAGCTGAACGATTTGCTTGCTACGCGGGGCTGCAAGTTTTGGCTGCAATATCCAGATATCACGGATAAATTGCTCAGCAAATTTCGGAATAGCGGTTTTAATACGCTGACGGTCAATGACTTTACCAGCAGCATGCATTTGCGCTTCGGCAAACGGCATATTACGTTTCTTGGCTTTTGCTAATTGATGTAGGTAGTTTTCCCACAGTAAGGCAGCATAGAAGAACGCAGGGTTGATACTCTTGCCCGCTGCAATACGTTTATCGGTATTGATAGCTACCTGATTGACTAAAGCACTTGGCTCAGACGGTGGATAGATAATGAGACTATCAATCGCACCTGATTCAAACAATAATGGCAATAGGGGCACTAGATAGCCACCGGTAAACATCTTTTGCGTTTCATCATAGAGACGATGCGGTGATATTTGCTCAAGGAGCGCCCAGTTCCCATCATTAAACTGCTCGGACAACGCTTCATCAAACTCAAAGCCTAACTTGGCTTTGAAACGTAAGGCACGGAGCAAGCGCACAGGATCTTCTTCAATACGTACTGGCGCATTGCCCAATAGACGAATGATTCTATTGTCAATATCATCAAGCGCGCCACAGAAATCATGAACGATGCCTTTGAGCGGTTGATAATAAAGCGCATTGATAGAGAAATCGCGACGGGAGAAATCTTGTTGGATATCGCCCCAAACATTGTCGCGCAAAATCATACCATCTTGATTGGTATTGGCATCACTGGTTGGTGGACCACGGAAAGTAGCAACTTCGATCAGCTCACGACCTGAATATACATGCGCTAACTGGAAGCGGCGACCGATAATGCGGCAGCGCTTGCCAAAGACATCTTTAATCTCATGTGGCTTGGCATCGGTGACAGCGTCAAAGTCTTTCGGGCGCAGACCTAATAAAGTATCGCGCACCCCACCACCGACGATATACGCATCAAACCCAGCTCGGGTCAATGTGGCAATCACTTCAGTAATGGAATTGGGTAATTCAGATTTGTTCAGTTCTAACTGCTTGGCGGCACGCTCGGCCATGCATCTACTCCTCGCCGGTATTCTTTGACCACCCCTGAATAACACAGCGTTTATCAGGCGGATGTACCTGCTAGTTTAACAAATTTTGTGCGTGGTGGGTGTGTTATGACATTTACTTACATGCTATTTTGTCAATATTGGGGTTGATTCATCCAAAATACCGTCATTAATCTTGCACACTCAACCGTCTTCGATTTTTCTCAACCGTTTTTTCACCGATACCTTTAACTTTTGATAACTCATCAACCGTGGTAAAACCACCAAACATCTCACGATATAGGATAATTGCCTGCGCTTTGCTGCTACCGATACCATCTAACGAAACCAGCTCGCCTTCGTTTGCTCGATTGATATTCACAATATATTGCTCACGTGCTTGAGTTTTGGCATTTTCTAGTGACAACAGGTACTCATAAGCGCTTTGAGGATTATCAAAACAGGGCGCAGCATTAGTATTATCAAGCATCAGAATAGCCAAAACACAACCTAAAATAGCAGTTTTGGCTAGGCTAGCAAACGAGTCTTTAGGATGAGCGTTCATGTTGTTTCGCCGCTTCCCATAATGCATCCATCTCTGTTATATCGCTGTCTTCTAACTGCTTGCTAGCGAGCTCCAGCTGCTCCTCAATATAACCAAAACGTGACTTAAACTTATGGACACAAGTTAAGGTTGCTGTCTCTGCATCCAAATTTAATTTGCGTGCGACATTGACCAGCGCAAACATACAATCACCCAGTTCCTTTTCAATATCAATAATATTGGCTTTGCTTATGTCATATCCAACAGCAGTTGTAGAACTATCTGTCAGCTCATGCTTTAGCTCAGCAATCTCTTCATCCAGTTTATCAAAAGCACCGCTAACACCTTCCCAATCAAAACCCAGTTTAGACGCTTGTTTTTGTACGTCTTGCGCTTGCATCAATGCACTACCCGCTTTGGTATTATCCAAACGGCGCTTTGGTTTACCACGTGCCTCGCGTGATTGCTGCTCCTCCGCTTTAATCTCATCCCAGCGTACTTTTACCGCTGCATCGTCTGTTAGAGTTTCGGCTTCAAACACATGAGGATGACGACGAATCAGCTTCTCTTGTAGAGTAGTAATGACGTCACTCATATCAAAGCGCCCTTGCTCAGCATACATCTGACAATGAAACACAACTTGCAGTAGCACATCGCCTAGCTCGCCTTTGATATCTTCATCATCATCGGTTTGTACCGCTTCGCCTAGCTCATAAGCTTCTTCGATGGCATAAGGAATCAGGCTATGATTGCTTTGCTTTTTATCCCATGGACAATCAACTCGCAGCCGTGCCATCAATGCTAAAAGATCATCAAGCTGGCCTGTGGCTTCTGGTGTTCCTTGTACTGGTACAGGCACTGTGATTTTATTGTCGAGAGTATTCATAAGGGAGGCTCTTATTTTTGCTTAATGTAATAATTGTGATTGATTCAATATACAAAGGGGATAAAGCTATCAAGTGCATCTGTATACATGCCATTTCACGCAAGGTTAACGTTTTCACTCTTTTGTAATAAGTTGACGATAGTGTAGCATTTAACGCTTATTAGCTTATAATTGTGCCATCTACTCTATTATTTTACCATTGCTCACGCGCAAGGAATTTTTACCATTATGTCTACTTCTGCGACCATTAGCTATCAGCCAAAAACTGAATTCAATCCTATTACGATCAGCTCATTCAAAGCTTACGATATACGCGGCGAGCTTGGCATTAATCTGGATGAAGAGATTGCTTACCGTATTGGACGTGCTTTTGCGCAGATTCTATATCAGCGCAATAGTACAGTAAGTGAGACTCGTGACAGTGATATGACAAATCTAAAACCTGCCATTGTCATCGGAAGCGACATTCGTCATTCTAGTGAACAGCTTAAACAAGCCACCATAGCAGGTATTATTGATGCTGGGGTTGATGTGATTGATTTAGGTATGACTGGTACTGAGGAAGTGTATTTTGCCACCAGTCATTATCAGGTACTGGGCGGTATCGAAGTCACTGCCAGTCACAATCCTATTAATTATAATGGCTTAAAATTGGTCAAGGAACATTCAAAACCAATCAGTGCCGATGACGGTCTTGCAGAGATTCAGGCGTTAGCAGAATCCGGGCAATTCAGGACTGACATCCAATCAGGAACATTGCAATTATTGATGGATAAAAGTGCTTATATCGACCATGTCATGACCTTTATCGACACTGATAAGTTAAAGCCGCTCAAGCTGGTCATTAATTCAGGCAATGGTAGTGCTGGGCCAGTGGTGGACTTATTGATTGAGAAGTTAGCACAAGCTAATGCGCCTGTTGAAGTGATTAAATTACATCATGTTCCTGATGGCAGCTTCCCTAATGGCATTCCCAATCCTATGATTGAAGCCAATAGAGTGGCTACCCAGCAAGCTATTTTAGAACATAATGCCGATCTTGGCATTGCCTTTGATGGGGATTTCGACCGTTGCTTTTTATTCGATGAAAGCGGTGAATTCATTGATGGCAGCTACATCGTCGGTATGCTTGCACAAGCATTTTTGAATAAATACCCAAACGAGTCAATCGTTTACGATCCACGAGTGATATACAATACTGAAGCAGTAATTAAAGACCATAATGGCAAAACCGTCATCAGTAAGTCTGGACACTCATTCATTAAGCAAGTCATGCGTGACTCTGGTGCTATATACGGTGGTGAGATGTCTGCCCATCACTACTTCCGTGATTTTTTCTATTGCGATAGCGGCATGATTCCTTGGTTGTTGACCATTGAGCTACTCTCTATCACTGGTAAAACCTTATCAGAATTGGTCACAGGCTATATTGCCGCCTATCCTAGTTCAGGCGAATTAAACTTTCACCTCACCACTCACGATGCACCCACTATAATCAGTGCCATTGAAGAAAAATTTAGCGCGAAAAATCCAGTCAAATCAACGCTTGATGGCCTCAGTCTGAACTTTGGAGAGTGGCGCTTTAATTTGCGGGCATCTAACACAGAGCCGTTGATCAGATTAAACATTGAAAGTCGCGGTGATAGAGAGTTATTAGATACTAAGATACAAGAAATAAATGAATGGTTAGCGGCACAAGGTGCGAGGCCAGCTTAACCTTAACTCTTCATAACAGTACTTCTGAATACTATGTAGCTATTACAACTAATAGTATTCAAAGTGTCTCCTAAATTGATCTTACTCACTATGAAAGTATACTAATACCCAATGTGTGGAATGATTACTTAGTACAAGACCAAGGTAGATAGCTTGTTTTTACTCAATCAAATAAATGCCAATTACTATAAGTATCAGGCAAAAAAAGCCTATCAAAAAAAAGATTGGCAACAATGTATTTATCAGTTTTCTGGCACCTTAAAACATAAAGCCACACTAACAGCCTTCCAAGCTGATATGTTTAATGATGCTAAAAAACAACTTCAACTTGAAAACTTTAATAAAGGAAAAAAAATAGCCGTCTGTGGCTGGGATTTATCACATAATGCTGCTGGTAGAGTACTCACTTTAGCTGAGCTCTACCAGCATTGCGGATACGATATCTCTATTATTGGATGTGTCATTTCATCTAACCCCAAACGTCCAAAGCAACTGTGGGAGCCAATGCAGCTTTCAGATATTCTTTGTAGTTTCATAACAGTAAAAGATACTGCAGAGCTAATTTATAAAGCCTTTGATTTCGTTCGATCACATCCTTTCGATATCGTACACTTGTCAAAACCGCGATTACCAAACTTAATTATAGGTAGACTGTATCAGCTGATTTGGAACACCCACATAATTATGGATGTTGATGATGAGGAGTTAGGGTTTGGTCAATTTGATAAAGGTCTTCTTCCAAATAATATAAATATAACTAGTATCCGTAGTGATTACTGGCTTAATAAAAGTGTCAGTTTGGCCAACACTTTTGATGCTATCACTGTATCCAATGCCGCACTACAGTTTAGATATTCAGGTACAGTAATCCCTCATGTTAGAGATGCTAATAAGTTTTTACCCTCAAAACAGCTTACTTTAGAAATGCGAAAGAAGTATGACGTACCACCTACGCAGAAAGTATTACTATTTTTTGGTACACCTAAGCCGCACAAAGGCTTAATTGAGACTGCACAAGCTCTGTCTCAAATAAAAGAAAACAACTTTTTATTCCTTATTATAGGTGATTTTATTAATAAAGCCTTTCAAGACAAGCTCACAGCTATAAAAGGGGTTAATTTCAAGTTCTTACCAAATCAACCCTATCATAGTATTAGTGAGTTTGTTTCAATGGGTGATGTATGTGTCATCTTACAAGATACTGACTCAATCATTAGCGAGTATCAACTACCTGCAAAACTTATCGATGCTCTAGCCATGGGGTTGACCGTTATATCAACTGAAACACCAGCTTTAAACTCGTTAATTGAAGATGGAGTCATTATTCCAACTAACAAAGAACAGCTTCCATCTACCTTGATACAGGTACTTTCTGAGCCAAGTAGGTCAGCGTTTAACCGTGACTATTTTTTACAGAATCTAAGCACTCAAGTCTTTATCCCAGTACTTACTGGTTTATTAAAAAAATTGCGCTCACAGAACCATCCCATTTACTCAAACAAGTGTTACGATATTATCACCTTAACTGAGTATCACCCATCCCCGTAGGACATATCCATATGCCTAAATTCATATTTAGAATACCTACTTATTATCAGCAAATACAAAAACGTAATTTCGCGCAAGCTTTAGCCCTATTGCCCAACTATCAATGGACAATAACAAGTAAGCGACGTTGGATGTGTGCGCGGTTAGGTATTTATACCCCACTGTTAGAAGCCGAGTGGCGAGGGGGTAGCGTCAGAGCTGGTGTAGCTTATGTACAAGCACTATCAGCTTACGGCAAGCTAGAGGAATGCGAAAAAGTTATTAACCGACTGATAAAAAGGCCAACCATATCCCGCTATCTGCCAGAGTTAATAAGAGAGCTTGCAAAGTACAACTTACCTCTAGCAATCAAACTTATACATACCCTACCCACAGCCAAGATCACGATCTATCATCGTGCATTGCAGTCAGCCTATTTACTCCAAAATAAAGCTAAAAATAATCAGCCAGAGAAAACTTTAGATAACCAAACACTAGTGGCTCATAGAGAACTAATACTCAATAGTCGCGAACACCCAGATCTCCTACTATTAGAGAGCAATTGGCAAGCGAATACTCATACAGATAAGCTGTATTATCTAAATAATTATCAATCGCTCTTTGATTTACCTAATTACAAAGTTATCGATGACAATGCCATATTTGATAGTCTAAATTTACAAGTAGAAAATACCATTTATACCGCTCCCTTGTCCATGAACAAAGAAAAACAATTCAAGGTCAGTATTTTAACTACTATGTATAATGCAAGTCAGTATATTCGATCCACTCTAGAGAGCTTTCTAAATCAGAGCTGGCATAATATTGAAGTGATATTGATAGATGATGCCAGTACCGATGACAGCTTAAGCATTGCACAGGAAGTGGCCAACAAAGACCCTCGTATCAAGATTATTCACCAAGAGACCAACACCGGTACTTTTTTGGCAAAAAACAACGGTTTAAGATATGCATCTGGTGAATTTATTATCTGCCATGATTCAGATGACTGGGCTCATCCTTTGAAGGTTGAACACCAAGTAATGCCATTATTTCTAGACCAAACCTTAATGGCTACCACTTCAGATTGGATCAAAATTGACAATCAAGGAAGTTACTTCGCCCGCGCAGCATTCCCCTATAAGCAAAAAAACCCAGCTTCTTTGATGTTTCGGCGTCATACTTTAAAGTATATGTTACAAGATGGTTTTTTATGGCAGCCTTTCCGTACAGGAGCAGACAGCGAGTTGTTTGAGAGGTTTAAATTAGTGTTTGGCAGCCAAAGTATCCGTCATGTTAGTAAACCATTAACGTTAGGGGCTCATCGCTCTGACTCATTGATGAATGCAAAACATACAGGCACCCAAAGTACTGACTCTCGTATTCAGAGACTACAATACTGGGAAAAATGGCGATTAGAACATATCGAGATGTTGCGACGAGCACACTATTAACTATATGCTCATTTACTTATCATATTGAAAATCAGTAGAAAACAATAGAAACAGCCATCTAGCCGATTCCTCGGCCAATGCCTGTGTAATAACCTTCTAACTGCTGAATTTCTACTCGCCTAAGTAGGTTTTTAGCATCGAAAATAGGAGTCTTATTCTGATTTATTAAGGAGATATCTGGACGATATTCCTCCGACCAATTTATAATAATAATAGCATCGATATGCTCAAGGTTCGCATAAGGAAAGTCGGTAAACTTCAGACGTTCATCAGAACTGTACTCTTCACTCAATTCATCTTTAGCTAAAGGATCGTAAACAGTCGTGATAGCATTGTGTCCCCATAGCAAAGGTAACACATTATGAATCGCACTCCCTTTAGTTCTTCCTGTTCCTTCTTTATAACCAGCACCCCATATCATTATAGATTTACTGGCAATATTTGAATCGAAATATTGCCATAACTTACGGAAGATTAGTTCTTTCTGGTCATTATTTATATACACTACTTCATCAACGATATTAGCAGACAACTTTAAATCTAGTAGATGCTTTTTTAAAATCGCATTCTCTTTAGGTAACGTACTCCCACCATACCCCCAACCTGCTTTTAGAAATCCTACGCCTAGGCGATTATCTAGTTTTAGTAGTGATTCGACATCAAACATGTCTACAGCACAGTGATCGGCCAGCCTTGCTAATTCATTTATTAAACTAAGCTTACTGGCCATCAAATTCATCATGCAGCTTCGTGTAAACTCAATAGTTTTTAAGTTATGTAAGCAATAATTGTCTGTATGCTCTAAAAACTCTCTACAAACCACATTATTCTTAGCCGTGTTTTCTGTTTTTTCACCTATCAACAATAATCTTGGCTCGATAGTGGCCAAGAATATTGAAGCATCATTAAGAAACACAAACGGAATATAAAATACATTTTCTGAAGTTAATTGTTTAGCAATGCTTTCTATTCGGCCAATTTGGGTAATACCACTCAAACACACATCACAAGATTGATACTTTAGATAATCCAACAATTTCTGCTGAACAGCATCTGTCATTTGATCTAGAAATAACCAGTAGGTATCGAAATGTATTGAAGGAAGAACCGCTTGATCAAATGTACAATATATCAGGCTACCATCGTCAAGACTTTTTTGCCATTGATTGCACAGTGTTTTATCAAATTGATATCGGCGTACATGCTCATCTGCTGATTTAGATAGAGCATAAAAGGTAACTGATAGCCCAAAATAAGTAAGAGCCATAGCTCCTGCTACTGCTTTAGCATTGTTACCAATAATACAAATACTACTTGCTTGTGTAGATGTTTTTTTCATAGTTTATTATCAGGGTTGAAGATAGTTATAGGTTGCAAATACGCTTGAGCAATGCATTCGTTGAGTCGTCATAATCTAAAGATTGTTGATGAATAGCATCATTTAACTGCTTTGCCATCACCTTACCAATTTCCACACCCCATTGGTCAAATGGATTGATCCCCCACATTACAGACATCACATAGACTTTATGTTCATACATAGCAAGCATCATGCCCAGTGTTTTTGGTGATAGCTTATCAATTAATATGGTAGAAGATGGTTGGTTTCCTCGATAGTTTTTGTGCATAGCAGACATTGCGCTACATACCTCTTGTAAATCGACAGCTTCATTGCCAAATGCTAAAACTCGACTTTGGGCTAAACAGTTGGCCAAACTTAGTTTATGTTGTAGTAGTAGCTGTTGGTCGATATCTTGACGCTCTTCGTCATAGCGATTGATGAAAGCAATAAAGTCACAAGCCACTTCTTGGGTACCTTGGTGCAGAAGTTGGTAAAAAGCATGTTGAGCATTTGAACCAACTTCTCCCCATAATATAGGACAAGTATTAAAAGTGATCTTTTGACCTTTTAAATTCACTGACTTCCCATTACTTTCCATCTCTAATTGAGTCAAATAGTTAGGAAAATATTTCAAACGCCCATCATAGGGTAGGATAGCATGAGCATTTATATCCAAAAAACTACTATTCCATACAGCGAGCAACCCCATCATAACAGGGATGTTATCTGTAAAAGGAGTTTCGATAAAGTGCTTATCCATTAGATGTGCACCTGCTAATAGTTCATTGAAATTTTTCATTCCAATTTTAATAGCAACTGTCAAACCAATAGAAGACCACATGGAAAAACGTCCGCCAACCCAATCCCATAGATTCAACTGATTAGCCTTATGTATACCCCACGTATCCATTTTTTTGGCATCTGCAGAAATACCAATAAAGTGATTTCTTTTGATACTCTTTTCATTATCATAGCTATTAGATAACCATACCAAAGCAGTCTGAGCATTTGAAAGTGTATCAGAAGTGGTGAAAGACTTAGATGAAATAATAAAGGCAGTAGTTTCAGGATTAAGCGTGCTTAACAACTTATCTAACTGTGTACCATCCATATTAGAAACAAAATGAGTTTCAATACAATTATAAAAAAGCCCTTTTTGTTTAATCTGTTCCTCTCCTGTCCATTCTGATAATGCCATACAGGCCATCAGTGGCCCAAGATCAGATCCTCCTACACCAATATTAACAACATCCTGAATAGCCTTACCCGAATAGCCTCTCCAAATGCCCGACGTCAATCTTTCTACGATAATGGCCATGCTATCCAAGCTTTGATGAACTTGTTTAGCAATATCAACGTTATCCACTATTAGACTAGCACCTTTGGGTAGTCTTAAAGCAGTGTGCAATGCGGGACGGTTCTCTGTCGTATTTACTTTGTATCCAGATACCAGCTTATCAATAGCATCACTCAAACCCATCTGCTCTGCAAATTCAATCAGTAATTTTTTAGTTGATTTATCAATTAGTTGCTTTGAGTAATCAAAGCACACACCCTCAAAATCAATTAGTAGATCCTCTGTTCTTCTATCGTTATTTTCGAACAGAGTCACTAAATCTGCAATTGTATTAGAGTGGTTGACCAATTTTTGCCATTGTGGAGCTAAGGTAGGATCATTCATGGCTTTGTCCAATATTGCATCTAAAAATATTTGTGTTTGTCAGCATTATATTTTATTTCCAATGAGCACTTAGCATAATTGTAAAAAACTATCGCCTAGGAGTTGTCACACATAGATTTATAAAGGGTCATAAAGAGAAATTTAAATATAGCGCAGACACTGATTTAATAGATTAACTATGTTTGTTGCTCAGAAAAATAAGCAAAAGCTTTGAGGTAGGTGGACATACTACCTGCATCAAAACTATCTCCAATCATGGTAGTTACATCAACTCTTGTTGATGCAATCAATGCATCAATAGCATCTGTCAGTTGAATTTCCCCTTTTTTATCAGGTGCTGTTCTATCTAAATAATCTAAAATTTGATGATCAAACACATACCGTCCCACTACAGCCAAGTTCGAAGGAGCATTTTTAGCTTCAGGTTTTTCTATAAATCCGGCAACTGCTATACTTTGGTTTACTTTAGACTTGCTATAAACTTGGTTCTGTCCATCAAGTCTAGCAATACCATATTTATGGATATTCTCTTTTTCAACAGGATCAACAAGTATTTGAGAGTAACCAGTTTCAGAGAACTTTTGCGTCATATAGGCTAAATTTTGTTTTGCATAATTAGTTTTGAAAGGATCAATCACCACATCAGGTAACAATACTGCAAAATCGTGGCCATCGATGATAGGTCTAGCTGCTGCGACCGCATGACCAAGACCCAATCGCTTGCCTTGTCGTATACTAGAAATCTTCACATCATCAGGTAGCCATTGTAAATTATCTGCTAAAGATATTTTGCCACCATCACGCAATGCTGTATCTAATTCGACATTGATATCAAAATAATTCTCAATAGCCTGTTTTTGTGGATGTGTGACCAATACGATATGCTTAATGCCTGCTGCAATAGCTTCTTCAATGACGTAGTGGATAACAGGAAGATTACCTAAGGGCAACAGCTCTTTGGGAATACTCTTTGACAAAGGTAGCATGCGTGTACCAAAACCGGCTACTGGTATCACTGCATGTCTTACTTTCCTAACTTTATTAGTCATATTAAATCCATCCCGCTAATTTTTTGTCTTTTTTTGAGTAAGCATACTTACTTCATAATGAGATAATAGTATTTATATCTACGTATAGTACTTGCGCACTACTTCTACAAATTTATTTAAATCATTCTTTGGTAGTGCGTTGATTCCTGCAGCCCCTTCACGACCACCTCCAGTATTAAACTGACTACATATAGTGCTTGCACCATAAGGATTATTTTTAGGTGCTCTAAGGCTTATTGCATATGAGCCTTTAGCGTTATCAGTTACGATTACGACAGGCTTGCCTGGATTGGTCGCTGCTAACTGGTTACCATAGGTACCACTGATTCTACGAGCCCAGGGAGCGTCCTCTAGTATTACTACAATAAGGTCGTCATCAACCAACTGTTCACTGGCATCAGCTTTTGCAATGTCAGCTTCATAGCCCTGCTTGAGCAGCTGATACGGAGATTCTGAATCATTGACGACCTCAAATGGGTTATCATAATTCACTAATCGTTGGTACAAATCTGCGGGATCAAAGTACAAGTCAGCAACCGAGTTACCATAACCATTGTAGTTAACTAAAATGCCTAGTTCTTTTAGCTGCTCACATTGTGTTTGAGTTAACCCTAAACGCTTGACATGTTCGCTAGCAACATTGTCTAAGCCATCACCATAAATCGCAGCCACTGCCCATAATATATTTTTATCATTCAACATATTATTAATCAATAGCCCTGTACATACTGTGGGCTCGGTATTAATTACTGTCGTTAAATTCTTATGCTCAAACAGCTTATCGGCTTTATGATGATCACAATAGAATAACGACTGGCAATGCTCTAAGACTCGCTTTACATCTTTGTCGTTTTTATCAAATGATACATCTAATACGGTGATCTGAGCATCATTTGCGAGGTTTTCATCAATCTTACTAACTAAAGCAATATCACGTTTTACACCAGTAATGAGTATTTGCTTATCATAAGCAGTGATAGGATGCGATTTCCTCAATTGTATTAAAGAAAAGATTCCATCAGCATCACCATTAAATACATCTATATACTTACTCATTAGTGAACTGCCTATTTGATAAAATGATTATTGAGCAAGTAGTCCACTACTTGACTGGCACATTGTTCGATATCATCACAATTGGTCGATAGATGGATACTTGGAGCAATTGGTGATTCATACGGTGAATCAATCCCTGTAAAGTTTTTGATCACACCATCACGTGCCTTCTGATAAAGACCTTTAGGATCACGCTTTTCACAGGTTTCGAGTGGCGCGTCAACAAAAACCTCAATGAAACGTTCATCACCGATCAATGCTTTTGCTTGCAACCTATCAGCTCTGAAAGGTGAGATGAAAGCTGTGCTTACGATGAGTCCGGCATCCAAAAAAAGGTTACTGACTTCAGATATACGGCGAATATTCTCGACCCTGTCTGCATCACTAAATCCTAAGTCTTTATTGAGACCATGGCGCACATTATCACCATCTAGCAAATAGGTAGTATAACCTTTATCGAACAAAAGTCTATCTACAGCGTTTGCTATAGTCGATTTTCCAGAACCTGAAAGCCCTGTATACCATAGTATGCAAGGTTTAGAACCTATTTTTTCTTTTCTCTCTTCAGGACACACACCTGCATCATGCCATACAATATTGGTAGCCTTACTCATGTTTCATCCTTAGTTTCAATAAAATCTCTAATACAACTATTAATTAAGTCTATTTGGTGGGTGTTTAAAATGGATAAATGATAGGAATCATAATAACACAGACTAAAGTGTACACTACGGTGATCAATCCACCCACTTTTACAAAGTCTTTTATCTTATAAAGTCCTGTGTTATATACCATCAGATTAGTCTGATAACCAAAGGGACTAATAAAAGAGCAAGAGGCTCCAAAGCACACTGCCAATATCAATGGAAAAGCGTTAACATCCATACCAATCGCTAAGCTATAGGCTATTGGAAACATCAAAGCAGCCGCCGCATTATTAGTCAAAAGCTCAGTTATCATGATTGTAAGAACCATCACGCCCAGTAATGTCCATACAGGTGCATAACCTGACAAGCTGTTAGCAGCAAAGCTAGCTATCTCTCCATCCATGCCTACAGCTTGCATCGCATTTGCTAGACTCAACGCACTGACTACAATCAACCAAATACTCACAGGAAAATGGCGCTTTACTTCGTCGACACTAATACAACCTGTAAACAATAAAGCCGCAAATAAAAACAGTGATAAATCAAATAGCGATCTGCCCGTGACGACTGAGCCAATAATCATCGCTACAAAACCTACCATTACAAGTTTTTCGCGCCAGCCTGAAATCATATTATCGGGTGTGACTCCTGATAGTATGTAAAAGTTTTTGCGTAAATTGTCACGACTGGCAAAGTCATTACCTGTTGCGAGTAGCAATAAGTCTCCTGCTCGTAAGTGCACTTCTCCCAACTTACCACTGACCTGCTCCCCCTCGCGACGTATCGCCACGACAGCAGCATCAAACTTTGCCCTAAATCCAGTCTCTTTTAAGCTTTTTCCAACCAAGTTAGAGTCTTGCTTAATAGCAACCTCTGTCAGCTCTTGAGTTAACAATCCAGTTTTATGAGCAAAAAGCTTCAGTCCATCAAACTGATCCAACACTTGTATTTTTTTTACATTACCGCTGAACAGTAGCTTGTCCCCAGCCCTCAGCATTTGAGAGTGTGAAACAGGCCTAACTAACCGATCGCTACGTATGATTTCTACTAAAAATAAATCGACTAGATTTCGCAGACCTGCCTCTTCCACTGTTTTGCCGACTAAGCTTGAAGTGCTTTCTAACTTTGCTTCTACAAAGTATTCCTCAACATCCTCTTCAGGCATCTCTTTTTCGGGTAACATAAGACTGGTGAAATAAAGCACAATAGCACCCAGCAAAAAGACAATGAGTCCGATTGGGGTTAGGTCAAAAAATCCGATAGCCTCATGACCTTGCTTCACCCACATACTATTAACCACTAAGTTCGTAGAGGTGCCTATCAGTGTCATCGTACCGCCTAATGTTGCAGCAAAGCACATAGGTAGCAGTACACGGGCAGTATTCACCTGTGGGGTTTTTTGTATACTGCTTATCATCGCAGCGACTACAGCTGTATTGTTTAATACCGCTGAGGAGATACCTGAGAATGTAATAGTGCGTATTATGGATGAACGTTCAGATTTAGAAAACAACGAGCGAGTAAGCTGCGTAAGGACACTGGTCTTCTCTAACGCATATGCAATAAGGATCAGCAACACCAATGTCGCCAGTCCTTCGTTTGCTGCATTACCGAGTAATGTTTCGCTGTCCACCCACCCTAATGCAAATATCAAGACAAGCACACTGCCAAAAATGGCTGTAGTATGTTGTTGAAACTTGACAAGTAAAACAACTAAGCCAACTAAAATAATAGTTAGCAACCACATGGATAGGGTCATAATATATACGCCTAAGCATACCTGCCTACGGCAAAGTTAACTGTTAATAGAGTGCTCACATGGGAGCAAATGCTCTGAGATAGTACTGCAAATGAGAATATTGAAGAGTCCTGTTGCTAATAGATATATAAGATTCTGCCACACTTCGCTCATACTTCTATTTATCATATCCGTTAGGATTAGCTTTCTGCCAACGCCACGTATCTGACATCATGTCATGTAGCCCTAATTCTGCCCACCAACCTAAGTCTTTCTTAGCTTTACATGCATCAGCATAACAAGAAGCAATATCACCAGCTCGTCTTGGAGAGATATCATATGGTATAGCAATCTTATTTTCTTCCTCAAAAGCTTTTACCATATCTAAAACAGAATATCCTGTCCCTGTACCTAAGTTCCAAATATGGTAGCCTGTATTCTGATTCAAGTACTTTAATGCAGCTAAATGACCTTTAGCCAAATCGACCACATGAATATAATCTCTTACACCTGTACCATCATGTGTATCGTAATCATCACCAAATACAGAAAGTTTATCCCGACGGCCTACAGCGACTTGGGCTATATAAGGTAGTAAGTTATTTGGTACTCCTTTCGGGTCTTCACCTATTTGACCGCTCTTATGGGCGCCAACGGGGTTAAAGTACCTTAAAATAGCAATAGACCATGAAGGGTCTGATGTAACCAGCTGCTGCATCATTTTTTCAACCACCAATTTGGTATAACCATAGGGGTTGGTCGGCATTGCAGTTGGTGCATTTTCTGTTAGGGGCAGTACTTCAGGTGTTGGGTCGCCATATACCGTTGCTGATGAACTAAAAACAATACGTTTGATATTGTTTCTTTTCATTGCTTGTAACAAATTCAAGCTACCAGTAACGTTATTATCAAAATACTTCAATGGCTGCTCAACACTTTCGCCCACCGCTTTTAATCCAGCAAAGTGCAACACAGCTTGTATTGGATGTTTACTAAATATTACATCTAATAGCTCTGTATCTAGCACATCACCTTGAATAAATATGGCCTCTTTACCCGTTAGTCGTTGTACACGATTAATAGCTTCAATGCTACTGTTAGATAAATTATCTAAAACAAACACATCAAATCCGCTACTTAACAGCTCATAAAGCATATGAGAACCTATATAGCCTGCCCCACCAGTTAATAAAATCATATTACTTCTCTTCTTATAAAAAGCATTACCAATCTATTTTTAGTTACTATTTTTAAAGTTAGATACCTCTTTAACTTTCATAGCTATATATCAATAGCTAATACCAAGCTTAACTACTCTTCACTATGAGTTTAAAACTTGATTTAACGCTGTTTCCCCGAAATATCACTCAAAAAACCCTTCTTGGCCTTAAATACAACCGAACTTTTTATAAAATCGACTAATAATATAACTACTCCTATCTTGAAATAAGCTTTGATAGCATACAGTAGTAATAGTCATCCCTCTCAATCAATACATAGCACGAAATCTCTTTATTCAAAGAAAGTTTATATGCCAAGAAAATTATTTTTAGTATTATCGGCTAGCTATTTCAACTTGAAGTTTCATAACCAACCGCATTCAATACCTTTTCTTTATAAAAGGCTTCCAAAGCATTGTTACCTAGTTTTTGCAATATATTTGCTTTCATACTAGAAGGGCTGTTTATCAAGTATTCAAATAAAGGAGATTCGTTAAAGCTTTCATAGCACTTTCCGGGTTTAATCAAATAGCGCTCATTAGTTTGGAGTAGAATAATCTCAGGTTTTTCAAAGTCTACTACTTCTTTAACTATTGACCCCGGTAAGTTGATGCAAACCACCCTCTTAAATGTATTAATAAGAAACTTCGAATAGTTATGCATTGAGCTTCCACCAAAAACCAACACTGTTTTTGAGATAAGGTGCTTAGTATTTTCAAAAACTTTAATACTCCCAGTGCCCACTAAACAATTATCAAACACCATTTTGTCCGATACTGTGAAACCATTGTTTAAAAAGTACACATAAGATGATTCATTAGGCTCTCTCTTAGAACCCAAGTCTCCGACTACTTTTATGGGTTTAAAAGTAGGCTCTATCCGATTATCCACGAGGTCTAATTTGTGCATAGTCTCTTTATATGCTATGTATGCTCCTAAGTCACTCCAATGAGTATCTGTTTTATAGTAGGAGTGCATATTATTACTGAGTGCTATACAAGGGTTTAGGTAGTTTATATTAGCTGCATTAAAGATATCTTCCACTTGTTGTGTTAGGTCATTTACTCCCTTTTCAAATGGATAATACTGAGGAAACACCCTCTCTTTAGAGTTTGCAATAATATAAATCAATTTATAATCATTTTTATAAGTAGCTAAGTCATTACAAAAATCAGACCATTCATCTGTTTTAGCCTTATCTAATGTTGCCTTACCTGTATACTGATCTATACTTCTATTAGAGTCATTAGCTAGAAACAACCATCCATCATGACCCTGCAACACATCTAAAACCTTTTTCGGGTGAATGGATAAGACCTGAATACTCTCACCTTCAAGAGAGTAGCCAATATTTGTCTGTGAGGTGAGGTCAATAAGGTAATCAAAACCACATCTTACCTGTACATCTTCGGATAGCGCTCTTTTGACATCAAGCCTATCTACATTTAAATCTAAATACTTCTTACCGCGGTGGTTTTCCACAACCAACTTTGCAGGATTTTCATATGTACTTTTTATCCAGCCTCGTATTCTAATGGATTTAAGGTCTCTATTTTTTAAGTTTTTATACTCCTCAACCTTTTCTTCTAATACAAAAACCCCTGGTTGATTATTGCCTTGCTTAATAATATTATATTTATTGGCCTCCTCTGAATCTAATAAAGAGAGATAATCTTTCGCTTTTTGGCTCTCACCATGTCTATCAATAATGTAATAAATAATTTCACGCGATCTTTTAAACTCTTTAGATAATATATAACAACTGGCTTTTCGCCAATATACACCTTGAGGAAAGTGAGTAAAATTCTCTATAATAAATTGCCATCTATCTAATGCAGCGCCATAATCACAAATCTTCATAGCCATTTCAGCATGCTGTATTCTTAAGGATAGATTATTCGGATATGTTAGCACAGCAATCTCTATGAATGATAAAGCTCGTTTATTATCATTACTCTTTAGAAGCCCCTTCCCTATCTTAACGCATTCTTCATCTGTAAACTGTTCAGACATACCTTCACCTAAAGCTTTTGTTTAGTTTGTAAGCATAACTATTAACTGCCTTTTTTATACTAGTTACACTTTATATTAAATTTTCAGATTAATTAGACACCCTCTATGGCCACTCTCTTGCATAATTTTCAAACTGAAGACGTATAGCTCTAAATAGATAACCTGCTTTCATCACTACAGTAAGCAAAACTATAATTATTTAAGCTAAACACACAGTCCACTGATATAGTTTTAAATATGATCAACTTAAACTACTACAATTTATTTAGACAAAATATAAAGCGGCAGTCCTAGATAAGAAAAATCATTTAGTAGAGCCCTATGAAAAAACCAACTAAATTAGTATAAACAAAACAGACTAATCTAACTGCTTATTACTAGCTCTACAGCTAGAACGGTAGCGAGTTGATTCGGTATTAATAAAGCAACAGCTAGTGATTACTTATTTACGAGAATAGTCAAGAACTTAGTCTATTCACAGGCGAAATCGAGGTAGTCAAATAATATTTTATTGCAACCTACAAAGGCTAAGGAATATATAATATATGCTACTAGTAGACATCTGTCTTTTCTTTGTTCTACTAAAGTGTAATGGCAAGGTTTAAACTGATTCATTTAAAAGCTACAACGCATGAGATGTTAGTGAATTTACTAATTGTTGTATTAACTACTCTAAAACCTTCTTTAATAATAAGATTCATATTAACGGCCTAGAAAACTTTTGGAGACAAGCTAAACGGCATTTACTCAAGTTTAACGATGTTACAAAAGGGCATTTTCACCCCCTATTTAAAAGAATGTGGGTAGCATCTTAATCACAGAAACCCGAAGTCACTTATATATAAATTAATAATATGGGTTAAAAAGTGTTTTAGCTAGTTATATAGGACAGCACAAAATAGATAATGATGAGTAGCTATTCAATTTTGAATTAAAAATTGACTATAGCTAAGAAGCGAACAAATATATAAAAAATTCTAGCATGCTAGTCTTCATTTAACATATCTAACTCTAAGTCATATCAAGTACTTTCTTATAACGCTCTGTCTTTTGCAGATAGTATGAGTTCTTAGGGTTACGCTCTAAGACTAACAGCATGAGCTGGTATGAAGTTTTCATATCAATATTTTCAAGAGATATTGCCATATTAACTACATTAGTTACCTGTATATCATTCAGTATAAAAAAACTTTCATAGTTTTTTGCTAATCTTTCCCCTGTATGTAAATCATTTTTTATTTTTATATAATAGTTTCGAATAACATTCATTCTTCTTGTAGTCAGTTTTTTGTTTTGGCTGCTTAACATCCACTCATAGTACTGACTAATATTTCTTCTACTTCTAGCTTTTTTATAAAACTCTTTTATGCTTAGTTCATCTTTGATAAAGCCATCTACAACCCAGCCGAGCATGTGCATACTTTGTAAATGCTGAGGCATACTATGACCTACTCCTGGAACTCTTAGTTTTGTTAAACTGTGATATCTTGTCGCATGCTTCTTATCTAAATCAAACAAAGGGTCATATACTACATACCCCTTAGCTATTGTATCAGCTCCATCTGTATACATCCCGCTCCAGTCAAAATCAAAGCTACGTAAATTTCTTCCTCCATTATAATCCCATGTAGCAATGTCTTTCCTTCTGGAGGATACCGGATCTAATAATAATACACGGTCTATTTTTAGGGGATTAGAGAAAGCTGAGACTGCATAACCTCCCATGCTATTACCATATCCTAGCCTTTCAGGAAATTTGGGTATAATATTACCAATATTTTCTAGCTGAGATAAGAATATTGAATCCCTGTAATAGTTTTCTTTCCCTGAAATCGTCGAAAACGATAAGATATTAAGCGACTTACTTTTTATAAATTCGTACCCCCATGGGCTTCCACCTGATTTCGCTAAGTCCTCATCTATCCCCCCCCATGGAGCGAATGTAATGACTAACGGGGAAGCTGGGTCAACAAAGTAATATTTGAAGTAAATGCTTCCAATGAATCCATAGCACTCTTCATTAAAGGAGGAGAATGTCATCAAATCTTCCACAGTAAAATCAATATTGTCCGGACTAACACTATCATCTGGGAATTTATCATGGAATATTAAGTCATAATCTAGGTCAAACTTATTACAAATATTTTTATTGCTTTTTTCATATATCTCTAGAATCTCTTCTCTCTGATCTTTTCCTAAAATACTCATATTTACATCAGTATAACTAATCCCCTCGTAAATTTTTTTAATAACTTCATAGTTAATTTGACGCTCATTATTTATAACTTCTTCATTAATAACCCTGCCAATTTTAAGCATTTTAGGATTCCACTCATCGCCTCTAGAACGACTACTCGAATCAATTATTTCTTTACTCAATACGGGATAAAGCCCTGTAGTAACACAAAAATCCTCTATTATGTTATTTTTCACTAAATCATATGACTTTACAATGAAAGATTCTGGATTAAAAATGTTTTTCCAAGCAGAAGCTACGTGCTCAGCATCAAAATACCATTTTCGATTTTTATTAATCATATAGAATTCTGCCAAAGATAATACTCCGCCAGACCTTATAAAAGTATTATAAGCTGAAGCCATTAAGTCATCTTGACGTCTAAAATAGTATAGAATTTCTACCGTAGCATCTAAACTCTTTAGTAAGTCTTTCAGCAATAATATTGACTTATCCCTTAACCTGGAAGAAAAATGTTCTGAGCTAACAATTATGGTGTTGATGTCATCTCGAGAATTTATCTCTCTAATCAAAGGTAGCCATTCTGACTCAATAGTATACCCCCCCTTTTCTTGATTAGGTGCAAATTCCAGAGGTCTGTTATGCTCGATTTCATGAAAAGCAGCAACTAAAGAAAATTGTGCAGAGCGATTAAAGCCTATGTCGGGGTAATATATCCCTTGAGCTAATAGTTTATTACGATTAGAACTCAAAAAATTTTGAATATATTGTGTATCCGTATTTTCCGACCCTATATGAATAATTAGTTTTTTCATTTAAACTCCGTTAGAGCGAATAATGTATAACAAAATTAGATTTCATATTTTTTAAAACGTTAAATTTTATAGCACATTGAATAAAACCCATGCATGCCGCTAACATTATCCGCTCTGGTTTTCAAGAGCTATTATCTAATCAACGCGAGGTGTTGTTCAGCACACTCTTTGATGTTGATGGGTTTAGTAATGTTCTTATGCATTTCATCCCAGTCTACACTCTCTACCGCTCTTTTAATGACCTGAGCTAAAGACTGTGGATTTTTACGCCTGAAGTGAAAACCCGTCACTCCATCTTCTATTTTTTCTGCCATACCGCCAATGTCTGTACCAATAATAGGACGGCCATAATTGAAGGCTTCTTGTATAACCATTGGAGAGTTTTCCCACCAAATGCTTGGTATGATAGTCCAATCGCACTGATGCAGTAGCTCTGGCATCTCATGGGATTCATATCGACCATGTAAGGTAACAACATCACCTAAATCATCTAGTAGATTGTGTATCTTATCTTGAAAGTCTTTAGGCTGACTCTCTAAATTCGCTCCATGAATATCTAGATGTACTACCTTTTTTGTCTCTTCGGGCAATAAATAAAAAGCTTCAAGCAAGACATCTATCCCTTTGAAGTGATTCATCTGACCAAAGTATGCAAATTTTCCTCGAAGTTCATTAGGCAATAAGGATCTAGGTTTAGCTAATTTTTCAATGACATCAAGTTGTCCATTTTCAATCATTACAATGTCGTCAGCAGGAATACCCCACTCAACATAACGATTTAATAAAAAATAACTTGGTGATATAAACTTATCCACGACTTTGAACATTCTTTGATAATACTGTTTTCTAAGGAAAAAATCCGCACTACTACGATCAGGAAAACACTGCGCACAGTCCATGTAGTTCGCCTTATAACACAGCTTATCAGAGCCTTGCTTAACCATTTGTCCATGGTTAAAACAGATAGCAGCATACTCATGCAATGTTAGTAGGATTTTTGTTTCAGGTAATGTGTTACGAATAACCTGCAACATATCTAAACCTATATGCATATAATGATGAACATGAACTATCGTAGGTGCAAACTCTTTTAGAAAACTTGAAAACTCTCGAGTCATATGACTAGTTTCGATAGACTTTACTATAAACCACTCATGCACACCTACATGTATCAATAATTCATTTTTATCATGACGTGAAGAAAATACTGTACCTCCATGAGCAAGTTCAGCTGAGCGCGCTAAAAATATTGTCTCTATGCCGAGACGTTCGTACTCTCTAAATAAGTTATAAGCAGCAATTTCTGCGCCACCTTTATGGTGATCGGGATGTCCGTGTGCTATAACCAAAATACGTTCTTTTTCATAATTACTCTGCATGCGACACCCCTTTTGTTGCATTTAGTTCCGTGATAAGCATCTCCCATCTTCTTGTATGCTTGATGGCATTTAAGATAGTAAGTTTAACTTTCCAAGATGAATCTTCGAATAAGTTTTGAGATTGGCGCTCTAAATGGTAAAGGCTAACCTGTCTATCAATATAGTTATCATAACCTTGCTCTAATACTTTTAGACATAAGTCACTATCCTCGAAATCCCCATAAGCGAACTCCTCATCTAACCCACCAACATCTCCGTATAATTTTTTATCGATCAATATACAAGCACCTGTAACTGAATCAACTTTAGTTAACTTTGCAGGTTGTGCGAAAGATATAGGCAAACCTTTACCGGGGTGGTCAATAAGCCACAAGTTTGGGAACCTTGGAGATTTAAAATACTCTAACCCATCATGTTGTATGGTGCCATCTTCAAAAATCAATCTAGCCCCAAGTGCGCCGATGTTTGATGTCTTTCTATAGCTATCTAACATACTAGAAAGCCATCCCTCATTCATAGGCATCACATCTGAATTCAGTAATAATAAAGTATCTGCCTTAGCGACCTTGTAACCTACATTATTGGCACCTGCATAGCCTAAATTAAACTCATAGGATATAGTAGTAAAAGGAAGGTTAAACAAACTATAAGCATCTGATGCATACCTCTCGAACTCCTTAAGTATGCTTGGGTCATCTAGAACATATAGAATTTCTACTTTTTCCATGAAAGAATCTAGAGACATCTGTGCTATCTGATAATATAGAAAATCTGCCCTACCATATATAGGAATAATGATTGAACACTCAGGATTAGCAACTGGCTTGCCATATTGCTTAATAACAGGCGGTTTAGTGCTAAGCTGTTTATTTTTCCAGACGTAATCAACTGCTTCACCTACAAACCCTTCTAGCCCCAATAGATGAGAACTATCTAGTAAATCCATATAGACTAACATGCTTTGCATATGCTCATGAGGTGCTTTGATGCGTGTATCAACATCAACACTCTGTACTACAACCTCACCTTTATTACTTAGCAAAAGTAGCTCAAATTTCTCAGTAGCAGTAAAATCCTTTTGTTTTACTAAACCATAAAACCCCGCATGATAGGCTTGAGGGATCATGTTTGAAAATGCCTTGTTTACATCTGGCCTACTGTAATGTATACAATTTTCTAAAAGATTACTTGATATTAACTTACCTTGTCTAATAAATATTCCTGATATTTGTTGACTATAATCTACAATCCAACCTTTTAAAAACACACCTAGTCCATGTATAAGATTCGCAGAGTCAGAATTAGCTTTAAACAATGATTCAACTAAATCACGCGGTTGATAAATATCCTCGATGTGTGGTAGAAAATATTTAGCGTAATCTAATATAAATCTATCTAAATTATCACCTTGCAAAGTACTTAAAATTGTTTGATAAGACTCTATATAACAGGATTTTTTTTCCGATATATGTGAATTTAGCTCTGTACTTACTCCCTCACGAGTATAGAAAACTTCGTAATCATTAAAATCAAAGCTTGCACTATCTACTTTGATCAACTTAACTGAGCCTGTTAGCCGTTCTGGATCCACTTCTAAATAGCTATTTACGTCCGGACGAGCATACGCACTTGCTAACAACACGTCGAAGTTTACGGCCTTCCCTGCACTTGTTAGGCTAATTTCAAAATCTAATAACTCAGGATTTCTCCAGCCTAACAATAAAAGTATATCATCAGCTAGCTTTAAACCATATTCAATATACATAGGCGGCTTATTCACAACTTTCATAGTATTCACAACTTTCATAGTATCCATAGATGGAATATCAGACAAGACTTCACCTCCTTGTTTCCTACTGTCCAAATCATCATTTTTAAGAAAGTGAGCTAAAGGTTCTTGGCCCTCATCTACAATTTTAGGGTGTCTAGTTACATAGTCTTTTAAAATAAAGTTTGAGCTTGGATTAAACTTCAATGTACTCCAATATCTTAAGTAGTGAATAAGAGGTAATTGAAACTCTGATAACTTATATTCATTAGCGTACCAGCTTTGGTTAAAGAAACAGTTAGGGTCGTTGTGCTTATAGATACCTTCTGTACAAAACTCTAAATAAGCATTTTTTGAATTTTTTTGATACTGCTGATGATACCAATCAACATCTAATAACTCAGTGGTAAATACCTCGTAACACTTCTGTAAGTCAGTTAGCTTATCATAGTCTACAAACCTTAAACGAGATGGTAGATTCAAAAACTCCATGAACCATGAGCCCTTAAAGCTCTGGCTAACAGAACTCGCAAAATGCTGTAGCTGACTACAAGGGCTTAACCCTAAAAACTGGCCTATTTTAAAAAAGTGGAGTAGTGCCTTATTTTTAGGTACATTATAAAACTCAGAATACCACTCAGTATCGAAGTAAGGCGATATTATCGAGCTCTCAACATCTAAGCCTGTTTCCTCTAAAAAACTAAGTGAAAGTTTTTTCAGCTCACTCTCTTCTGCAGAAGGCTGCACCTCACCATCATTAATAAGACTCATATGAAGATATAGTAATTCAAATCCGTCATTTTTATCAATCAAACTTACCATACACTTTATAAAAGCTTCTGAGATGCTTGGATTGGGTAAACGTGATTCTTTATAACCATTTAAAAGATAGTGATAAAAAGGTATATTTCCGCTTTCTTTTACGTCACTATACTTATCTAAATAGTAGTCTGTATCAAACCAGATATTTGGATTCTTACCACTAGAATATCCCTGTAGAAAATAATGCTCAATTAAATCCTCCTTTGGAGAATATCCATCTTCAAACTGTGATAAATAATACTCATCATCAAACACACCTAAAGACGTGACCCACTCAATCTGCTTAGCTATTTTTTTTTCCAAAACCATCACCTCAGAACAACTATCATCTTTATGTATATTTAAAATGATACCATAAATATTTCAGAAACTCTTCATTACTAGTTCTTTATATATGGTACATATTATAGCAATATTACCGTATATCTATCGCCCATACTCATCACTAAAACGAACAATATCATCCTCTCCCAAGTATGCACCTGATTGAACTTCAATAATCTCTAATGGTACTTTACCTGGGTTTTCAAGAGAGTGTATCTCCCCTATTTCTATATAGATAGACTCATTCTCACGTAGTAGATGTTCAGTTAACTTGTCTTTATCAAACCCTTTTTTGACCAAAGCAGTACCACCCACCACAACCCAGTGCTCCGCACGGTGATAATGCATTTGGACAGAAAGCTTTTCACCAGGTTTGACGGTTATACGCTTTACCTGATAGCGCTCGCCACTATCTACTCCATCAAACTTGCCCCAAGGACGGTGTACTTCTCGGTGATAAATATATTCAGAACGTTTCTCTTGCTTTAATGTATCCACTAAATCTTTCACTTCTTGAGCACAGTCAAGACTAGCCACCAACAAAGCATCATCTGTTTCTATGATCGCAACGTTATCAAGGCCAATGGTGGCAATCAGCTTTTTGTTTTCAGAACGAATGATACTATTGGTCGTTTTTATGGTGATAGTATCCGCATCGATAACATTGCCATCTTTATCTTTTTCTCGATAGTCCCAAATAGCATTCCATGAGCCAAGATCATTCCAGTTGACATCGAGCTTGGCAACCAGACCTTTGTCAGTATGCTCCATAATGGCATAATCTAAAGAATCATCAGGACAACTGGCAAAAGCTGCTTCATCTATAGTATAAAAATCTGGATGAGTCTCATCAGCTGTGTAGGCAGCCTGACAAGCCTTTAAAATGGCAGGCTGATACTTTTCCATCTCCGCGACTAAAGTACTCGCTTTGAACATAAAAATACCGCTGTTCCACAGATAGTCGCCCTGTTCTAAGTATTTATTTGCGGTCTCTAAGTCTGGTTTTTCTACAAACTGAGCAATCGCACGCAATTTGTTTTGGTTCTGCGCATTTATATGCGCGCCCATCTGAATATAACCGTACCCCGTCTCAGGGACGGTAGGAGTGATGCCAAACGTAATGATGTGCCCAGACTCTGCATACGCGAAACTCTGGTTGATGCTATCGAGCAGATCCTCAATATTGGCAATGGCATGGTCAGAAGGTGACAACAATATGATACCGTCATCATGATGCGCTATGATGTGCAATGCAGCTAGTAATGCCGCTGGCGCGGTGTTTTTACCCATAGGTTCAAGAATGATGTCTGCTTCAACGCCGCTGTCCGTAATAGCATCAGCAGCAAGGAACTTGTGATCTTGGCTACACAGTAATAAGTTACCCGCGATATCAATACCCGATAGCCTAGTCAGGGTATCGGCTATCATTGATTGATCACTGGCCAGATTAAAGAATTGCTTTGGATAGGCTTTACGAGATAGTGGCCATAGACGACTGCCAACACCACCAGCCATTACGGCGTGGAATAACTTCATTAGTTAACCTCTAATTAATTGCAAATAACTGTCTATTGGGTTTTATCATTACCAAATAAATCGCGTGTACAGTCTTTATCATTAACATCTTTTATTTCGTCGCCATGACTGCTTTAACATTTATCGTCATAGCGTTTCTAATAACGGACTCTACAGATGATGTATTGAAACAGCTTGTCTCAAGATATAGTCGATTGGCGTGGCGATAATGACAAAATCAGCTTCTTTATATGCTGTCTCTATGTCCAGTGTGGCCATAATATTTACTTTTTCGTTCTTAAGAAAGCTCCCTATCTCGGCATCTAAGATAAGAGGTTTTTTAATTAATCAGTTGAATTTTTTTATTAATGTTGAGTGTTACAATTTCATTATACTAAGCGAGTAGTAGGGTATTCAATAGAATTGCATAATCGATGCCTACTACTGCGATCTTCATATTGAAGCTCTCTTATGAAACTAAAAATAATCTTCCTACTAATTAATGATGTATCTTCTCATTATAGGACATCAAACTCATAACAAGCTCTGTATCAAGATACTTACCTTCATCAATATTAGGCCTAATATATAGCTCATCTAAATCAGCCTGTTTCCAGCACAAAATTTTATTCAGTTTTTCTTTGTATAAACTAGAAGGTTCTTCTACGAAGCTAAGGCTCTCAACTGATTTCTCCAGTCCTTTTACAGCTTGAGTATTCTTAGTAAGAAAATCTTTAGCATGGAATAAAATCTCATTTGAATTTTTAGACAAATCCCTGCTATTAAGAACTCTTATGACTTCGGTCTCTAGAGCAGTTATACTTTGATTACTCTTAACTATTGGTTCTTGAGCACTATCTAAATAATCAAAACCACATAAATCATAAAAAATACTTATAACATCTATACCTTTCTTATAAGCTACAAAGTCTATGCAATCAGTGCCAAATACTTTTGAAAAATTAGATGCCATTAATTTATAATCAAATACCCCTCTATGATATATTCCAAAAAAATCTTCCGGAGTACGCATATTTCCTCTTCTCTGCGTCATTTCTCTATAAAATGAGCGTATATAGTCAAAATAATTACGGATATAAATTAATCCTTTAACTATTATTCCTTTATCCTTACAACTGCCAACCAAATAGCTTAGTTTATCTACTGAACCACTCCTTGAGTATGCTTCTGAGGAGATTACTATAGGAACATCAGTATCTAATATCTCTTTGATTAATTCATCACAGTATAATTGCCAATCAGAACTATATACCAGCAAACTATGCCTAATACCTACTTCTGGTTCTTTTGTAAAAAGTCCGCTTTCCGCATATTTGAAACTATTTGAGAGATCATTCGATAGATAGTTTTGTAGACTAGAGCTGCCTGTTTTATACGTACCACAGTGAATTATTAGTTTTTTAGGCATCATAATTCTGCAATCCTACCTTTAACCATATCTAATAAATGCACTATTTCCAACTGCTTTTCCAATGACATATGCTTAACCATCATTTTAACTTCAGTTGTTGATACATCCTCTGTTCTTGGCAAATAAACAACTTTCGTAATATCCTGTAAATCATCAAACTTCCCAGCCCAGTCGTCTCCCATAGCAAAAATATCAGCCTTTTCTCTTTCAATATCTGATCTTTTTTGCTCCCAACGAGACTCCTCAAACACATCATCTACATACCGGCAGGACAAAAGAATTTCTTTTCTTTGCTCAAACGTCATGACCGTTTGTTTACCTTTGAGAGTATTGAAATCATCTGAAGATAGTCCCACTATTAGCTTATCACCTAACTGTCTTAATCTTTTTAAGAGCCTAACATGACCCACATGAAAAAGATCAAAGGTTCCATATGTTAATATCACTTTCATTCTACTTTTCCTTTGCTCTAAAAAATTCGTCAGGGATACTCCAGTTCTTACCATATCTCTCTATAAGGAAGTGCTCTATATCTCTAGGTACATCAAAAGTCTTTTCTAATACAGTATAGGTTGACAGCGGCATTATCCTATCCAGCTTAATGGCTTCATAACGTACGTTAGCCATAGGCAAATGAATACAATCAGAATCAATATAACCAAAAAAAAGATCGGAATGAACACCATGCTCAGGATCAAATATCATTAAAAATGGTAGTTTATTCTTATCATTCGTTTGAGCCTCTCTGACTTTAAGCCCTAAATTAGTAAGATTTTTTTTAATAAGATTAGCTATATCTACTATAGACTCAAGTCCGCTCTCCACGACGCATAAAAGATCAACGTCATCATCATGAGCTATAAAGTCTTTATCACGATATAGTCCCAAAAGCGTTCCATAACAAATAAAACTACATTTCACTCCCTCAACCTCTGTAGAGTTAAGGATATTATCAATAGTATTAAACACTAACTCTTTCGGCCAATCTCTAATCGGTCTTGCAAAAGAATGTGACGCTGGAGCTAAATCGTGTCCGAATTTGAATCTTCCTATATTTCCCACAATTTCTTTAAACTGGCTGACTTCACTTTTTTCCCAGCTTGGAACAAGACTTTTATATATTAGAAACGCCTCTCTCAATTGTTTATTTAGTATTAAATAGGAAATAAGAATTTTTGCAGACTTACTATCAAGCAAAATATCTTTGCTGTTAGCAATAAAAATTAAAAGCGACTTTACAGAAAATAAAATTTTATTAAACTCAATCATACTACTGAGCGCTAGTAAATACACCTTGTCAACTATACCGAGAATTGCCTTCATTATTCCCGAGAATCCCAAAATATTAAAATGTCTAATACAAAATCTCAGAAAACTCACGTTTTCATTCAATTGATCAATACTAGGACAGTTTTCCAAATCAGAAACTACTATACTTAATAATTCTAAAATATTTAGGTTATTTCTATTATCATAAATGACTCTATTATCATCACCACTTATACCAACAACTTTTAAATCCCGAACTCTATTCCATAGACTATACTCCGGCCTATTTATAACCTTTAACCTATTTATTGTATTACTATCATGAAAAACCACTTCTAGATATGCATCTTTTTCATTTTTTGTAGAAAAGAACTTTGTCTTCTTATTCAATAAAGACTCTAAGGAAAATCTCTCGTCGTCTAAGTGGACACTACTTATTTTCACTTCCTTAATTAATTCACTTCTTAATCCATGCCACTCACCATTTATCTCAAATAAGACGTTAGACAAATGGAGGAAATTAGCTTCAACTTTTATTATTATTTTTTCAAAAGAATAAAATACCGGAATCGGCAAGGACAAACTCTCGATTCCACAGAAACTGTAGTAAAAATCCAAATCATCAAAACAATGTTTACTATTCGTTAATTTTTCAAGGCTATCATAAATAAGAGATCTATTATCATTATATATACTAAAAAAACGTGTAATTACATCTTCCTGACTAAACTTGCTTCCCTTAACTTCAAAAAAATTACTAGCAGCTTTATCTTTAGTTGCTATATTTGTGGGAATTTTGACCTTTCCAAGTGATTCTTGCTTACTTTCTACTTCCTTTGGTTTTTCATAACTTAATCTTTTAAATATGCGATTAGCATATTCGATTAATAAGATACTTTTTGGATGATTGAATGTCCAAAACATATCACTATCAATAAAATCACAAATCTTTACGTCAGCAGAAATTTCTTTTAATTTTAGCTGCTCTAACGAATTCTCTCTTTCCTTAGAATACTCGTATTCGTTGAACAAAGAATGGTTCAAAATTAATTTTGTGTCTGCAATTGTCTTATTAAAAGCCCAACACTTTATTATAGTTGCATTATGATACTCCTCTAAAGGTCCTAAAAGATGGATCCTTTGACTATCTCTTATATACAACCAATCAGGATGCTGCACTTTGCTAAAAAGATTAACTATAGTTATAACCTTATTACCATAATTTTTTTTCAAATATTCAGTTGTAACAAAAACGCATGGATAATTAGGTGCGACTAATTGAGCAACAATATAATCTGCTTCTTGATAGCTTTTTCTATACTCTGCTTCTTCTTCTGACTTTAACAAATGAACGATTGCTACTTTTGTAATATTGATCTCATCGCTCATTTTTTCCAAAACAGAAGCTATAGGTCTTGCTTGACAATTACCTACAACCACGATATTTTTTGCCATTATAGAGTCCTTTCTAAATACATATTGTTTAGATGGCTATAGTTTTGAAACCAACATACTCTAATTAGTTACAACTTAACTTTAAAATTTATTTCATCATAATTAAAACTCATACTGCTGTATCCTTAGCAATTAAGAATTCATACAACTCTAAATCTTCTTTATTAGCAGCCATTAGCTTTTCATAAAGCTCATCACCCATACTCTCATGCAGGCTCTGTAGCTTTTCATCGATAGTCTTTGGCTGTCGTGACACATTCTTTTTCTCTGCTGTCAGATCCACCTCAACGCCATTATCTTTCAACAATACTTCTAACCGCTTGATAGAGTTATCAAAATCCCCCACATCACCTACGAAAGGCAAAGCCTCGATTGCCTTTTTTGCATTCACAAGTCGTTGTGTAGGATTGTCTCCTTTACCAAACATTCGGCTGAATTTTTCGACATGAAAATTGCGACATTGATGATCATTAGGCATGGCTAGTCGTGTTTCGATATATCCGCTAAGCGTTGTGTTTCGCGCCAAAGTAGAACCAAAATTGTCCGCACCTTGATTACGCTCAAACGAATAAGCGGATACGATACGATCGATTGGATGACGCATAAATATCACTGGGATAATAGTGATTCCTTCCACTTCTGGTGGTGGTAAAAAAGCCGTATGCGATGAAAAACAAATGGCTTGTGGTTCATCGGTAATCCACTGCTTAAGTTGTTCAGCATTAGTGTTAGGATCACTCGAAAACTCTCGAGTAACCCATAAATCACCAGGGAAGTTTCTGTTTAAAGTCGCATCCATTGACGTGCCAGCATTTTTAAACAAGTGATAATGCAATATAACCGTTCTCATAAGTTACCCCGTATAAATACCAATATAATTGAATATTTTTTGCATCATCTCTACACCATGTTTGTAACTAAAGGATTCTTGCGCAATGATTTGAGAGTTTTCTGAACACTTATTCCATAGTTGTTCGTCATTGTAGAGCTGCAACACACCCTCAGCCAGTCCTTGTTCATCATCTTTAATCCAAGCACTGATTTTGTGATTTAGACCAGTAGCCTCCGCGCCGACGCTTGTCAATACTTGAGGCACACCATAAGCCATGGCTTCTAACACTTTACCCTTAATACCGGCACCTGACAATAAAGGCGCCACGATAAGTCTGTGATTGTGGAACACATCGTCTAGATTTTCAGCAAAACCCACTATTTTAATATTGTCTGACTCAAGCATTTTAATTTGCTCAGGTACATGACTGCCATAAACATAAAATATAATGTTTGGGTTTGCTTTGGTAATCAAAGGCATTACTTTCATCGCAAAGAACTCAACAGCTTTTACGTTAGGATGATGGCGATATCCACCTAAGAAAGCGATACCCTCACGCTCTGCAAATGACTTACCAGCTGTTTTTGGTGAAAGCACCCAAGGGCACTTAAAGATATTATCTTGCTTCAATATATGCGATAGGATAACTGCGTGCTCTGTCTCATTATAGCTGAGCACAGCGTCTACCTTACCTAATACATCGAGCTCTTTGGCACGAGTCGCTAGCGCTTGCTCTAGCGTATACTCATTAGTTTTGCCAACGGTTCTCAATTCTCTTAAGAAGTGTAGGTCTGCATTATTGAAGATAATTTTCGCTTGAGTACGAGCGCGTATAGCGTCAAGATACTTCTCAGCGACTGAGAACCTAGTGATATAAATAGCATCGAACTCAGTGATACGTTTCTCAATGGCATCAAACACTGAGTTATAGAAAGGCGCATACAACACCTCAACCCCCATACGTTGTAAATCATGGGTTAGACTGCCCAAATGTGCCATGTTTTCAGGGACGAAAGTAACTTTAATGCCCAGTGCTTGTATTAGCTTAATCTCTTCTACCGCAGCATAACTACCAGCATCAGTGGTTGGATTGGGAGTAGCATAATCAATCATCAATACTCGATGATCGATACCTCTATCTTTTTCGATGTCTGGGGCGATCCCTTGCTTGCCATTGTGTTTGTATTCTTGGAACCACTTAGACTTAAAGGTAGATTCATTGACCACCTGATAAGCTTTGAGCCCTTTAGTAATATCTGTACCATGGCTCTGCCCTTCAAAGTGCACCACACGAGACAGTGGACAGTAGATAGTCGTGTAGCCGTGTTGACGAACCTTAAAGGCAATGTCTGTATCTTCATAATAACAAGGTACAAGCTCGATACTAAAGCCACCTACCTGCTGCCAAACGGTTTTTGGTATACAGAGTGATGCGCCTGATAAGTAATCTGCTTGACGGTTATAGTTATACTTAGGTTCAGAAGCATTAGCTCCGTTTCCATAGTTCCAAGGCTGACCACTGCCCCAGATAATTCCCCCAGCCTCTTGTAGAGTACCATTGGTGTTCAATAGCTTCGAACCCGTTAGACCAACTTTTTCATCTGCTTCAAAAGGGGCAATTAACTCATCTAACCAATAACTGGTGACCTCAGTGTCATTGTTTAAAAAGACGATATAATCGCCTTTGGCATACTCAGCCGCATTATTACAGTTGAGTAAAAATCTTAGATTTTCTTTACTTTTAACATGAACAATATTGTCTACAAAGTCTTCTAAATCGCTCGTCTCATCAGTGGAATTGTCATCTGCTACCAATACCTCGTAGCTGGTTTTATTGAATGCCAGGATAATCGATGCAATGCAGTTATAAGTGAGCTCAAACTTATTATAAGCAGGAATAATGATTGAGACATCCGGATTGTCATGCTTAGGTAATGTCAGTTTAGGGAATTTTTTCCTTCCCTGCCAGCCTTCAGCGATAACGTTATGCGCGGCGCCAACCACACTACTCTTTATCTGATTGTTCAAATTCAGCGCCAATGACTCATAACGGAACTGCGCTTGTTTGGATAGTGCCATCATGCCTTGGCTATTAGAAGAGCTCTTTAGATACTCCCAAGGAGTTAGGTTGTCTTGGAAATGAATATAGTCTGACCATAAAAGGAAAGGAAAACCATCCACTCCTAGAGATATGAGCTTGCTGGTATTATCAAATAGAGCATGTGGTATATTAACCTTAAAAAAGTTTTCACCTTTGTTCAATATCACTGGCTGTCTATAAATGATAGTCTCATTATGATATAACGAAATACTGCTTTCACCTTCAAAACTCTCAGAGACGATGGTACAGTTCAACTCATTTGTTGGTAACTTAAGCATTGCACCCCAAAAATAACCGTTATGATGTTCTAAGGTCACTTTTCCACTATTTTCTACTAAATTACCATTGACGTATAAATTGAGCTTAGAGCCTAGTTCAAGCTTCGCATCTATATGAATTGGTAGCTGAAAGCCATTTGTGCCCTTTTCTGCGATGCCGTTTTTGACTAGGTCTCCACGGAAAATCTCTGTAATCCCCTTAGCTACTATTTGACCGTCGCTTGTTTCTATCGTAATAGTAGATACATCATTGTCACTATCTTTATCCAAACCCCAACCAAAGATAAAACCAGAATCTATTCTATCAATATATCCCCTTACTTCATTTGCAGGTGCGACTGTCATACTGTTATATCCTCTACCATCTCATATAGCTTAGATTCAAAGACGAATCCAAGTAAAATTAAATTATTAAATTTTGCGGTTATCCATATTTGTAAAGTGCCAACCTGTAAGAAACTAGAGCATTTCTCAATTATTTCCTAAATAGCATCATCGGTCAGTTTGTTACACTAGTAAGTACTAAATGTATCATTATACATAAAACCTTATCTTAAGGTATTAGGCATTTGCTAGATTTTCTAGATGTTTATACTCATCATGAATAACTATTAAATTAATCCTAAGCCCAACGGATAATGCATTCAAATATTTCTTACTTAAAGTTCATGATATACTTTTATTAAGTATATCCAAATAAAAATTATGGGATTTTATGGACAATCATCTTCTACATCACGTTTTGCTACACCTTCATATATTTAAGAATGCAGGGACTACCTTTGATCGTGCTTTATCAAAACTCTTTCAAGATCAAATGATTTCTTATGATACTGCCAACCCAGGTGGCCGAATTAGTATTGAGCATTTAACTGAAGTGCAGCAAGCTCATCCTAACGCTCGTGTTATTACATCACATCAAGTCGGGCTACCCGTTCCAGTCTATTCAGGCGTAATGTTTCATCCTGTGTTTTTCTTACGTAACCCTATAGAGCGTATCCAATCATGCTATCACTTCGAAAAAGACGTACAAAAGTTGATGGATGATGATGTTACGATGGACATGTATGTTCGCCGAAATTTAAATAATCCAAAAATTAATGCATGCTTTGGAATACAACTTGCGACCATTGCAGACAACCGTTATATAAAGAACTGGAATCGTGATGAGCTGACTGACATCGTTGTCAATAGCGCATTAAATAACATGCAGACGGCTAGATGTTTTGGTTTAGTAGATCGTTTCGATGAATCTTTTGAATTCATTTGTAACCGTCTAGAGACGTACTTTCCTGAGCTTACAAAAAACATTAAACCTGCTCAGCAGAACATATCAGAAGCCTCAAAAAATATCGACGACAAAACCAAATATGTTCAAGAAAGTCTTTCCAAAGAGACTTACTCTAAGATGTTAGAGGCGTTAAAGGGAGAAATTGTTTTATATGAAACCGCTCAAAAAGTATTTGAAAACAGATACAACAAGTACTTAAAAAGAACCTAACTGAAAAGACAGACGGTCAACATAAAAAAACTGATAGGAGTGGTGATATAAATGTTCGTTTATAAATACAATAAACTCACTAAAAAGCAACTAGAAATAGTTCGCCAAATAAAAAATTCAAAATTATTTAATGAAATTTGGTATAAAGCCCATTATCCAGATGTTGTCGAAAACAATTTTCACCCTATCACTCATTATGTACTACATGGAAATGACGAAGGCCGTGACCCTAGTCCTCATTTTAATACCAATTTTTATAAAAAACATGCGGGTATCGCAGATGGCGTTAACAGTCTATACCACTATATAACGCACCCAGATAACCAAGAGTACGTGACTGAAAGCCAACTAGCACGTATCGACCAGGATATGACGCGACTTAAAAAAAGCAATCTATTTGATGCAGATTATTACTTGGACACCTATCCTGATGTCATCAATGCTGCAGTAGACCCTGCTCTACATTACCTGAATAACGGTTGGAAAGAAGGCCGAAACCCTTCTAAGCTTTTCGATACAGGGTTTTATTTGTCCAAGCATCCTGATATCAGACAAGCTGGTGTTAATCCGCTCATACATTTTCTTCTTCATGGCGTTCATGAAGGTCGACAAACGTCCCCTGCGATATTTCATCAAAACCTGTCTAAACTCCCTGCATCGTTGAGAGAGGATTATTTATTGGTTAAAAGTAGCAATACTTTTGATCCTCATTTTTATTTGAATAAATATCCAGATGTTCTAAATGCAGGAATGGACCCGCTTACCCATTACTTACAGTTTGGGTCTTTCGAAAATCGTGATCCGAGTGCCACTTTCAACAATCGCTATTATAAAGCTCAAATGACTCCTGATGAGGTTAAGACACTCAACCCTCTAGTCCATTATATAAAGATTGGTCAAACTCAAGGCTATTCTACCAATGCTTTGAGTCAAACCATCCCTCAAGCGTTGGCAACGGGGCACTTTTTTGATGTCGTGGCTCAGCCAGATGCGCCAGGTACTATCGCCGTTATGGCTCATATGTATTATCCAGAGCTTAGTGACACCTTTGTCAGATACTTAAATAACATACCCTACCCTTTTGATCTATTGGTATCCACCGATACTGCAGACAAAGCCATTATTTTAAAGAACACATTTAATAAAATTGATAACTTAGATACTCTAAACATTAAGGTACTACCTAATCGTGGTAGAGACATTGCTCCGATGGTTATTGGGTTTGCCAAAGAGGTGCTAGAGTACGATTTTGCCTTGCATCTGCACTCCAAGAAGAGCCCCTATGGAAGCGCTTTATCAGGTTGGCTTGAGTATAGTCTTGATAATTTACTACATAGCCCCGTCTATATAAGTCATCTGTTGGATAAACTGGCGGATAAGAAGAAAAATATTGGGGCCTTGACTGCCTTGCCTTTCCCAGAGATTGTGGAACACATGCACTGGGAAAGCATGTTAGATTATGGAAAGAGCACCCTAACCAAACTTGGCATAGATAACAACATACTCAGTCGCTTTGAGCTGCAATTTCCAGCAGGCTCTATGTTCTGGTTTAGACCAAAAGCAATGGCTCCCTTATTCTCAGGTAAATTAAGCTTAGAGGACTTTGAGACAGAAGATAGCCAGATGAACGCTACCTTAGCACACGTTATTGAAAGACTGTTTCTTTACATTGCTGCAGATAGTGGTTATGACTTTGAGGTTATTCGCCCTGCCAGTCCATTTGAAGGTGCTACGCCATTCTTACTCAGTCATCAACGCGATCGAGGTTACCAAATCTCTCATGTTGATGAACCAATGGTATCGATCATTGTACCTGTTTATAACGAGTGGTCTTATACAGCAGATTGTTTGGCCTCTATACTTGCCTTTACCAATCAAGATGAAACGCCATACGAGATTATATTAGCAGATGACTGCTCAACCGATGAGACAGTCAACGCCAGCAATCATTTTAAAAACTTAATCATATCGCGCACACCAAAAAACCTAGGCTTCTCTGGTAACTGTAATCTAGGGGCAAGTAAAGCTCGTGGGAAATATCTTCTATTTTTAAATAATGACACCCAAGTTCAGCCTCATTGGCTCTCGAGCTTAACGTCTGTTTATGAGAAGTACCCAGAGACACTCATCACAGGCTCAAAGTTAATTTATGCTGACGGTAGCCTACAAGAGGCAGGTGGTATTGTTTGGGAGAATGCAGGCGGCGCCAACTATGGCCGTAATGATGACACACCTAGTAAACCTGAATATTGTTATATCAAACCTTGCGACTATATTTCAGGCGCAGCCTTAATGGTCACCCACGAGTTCTGGGCGCAGGTTAGTGGTTTTGATAAGTTATTTGAACCCGCTTATTATGAAGACACTGACCTATGCATGCAGGCGAGAGATAATGGTGGTCAGGTAGTTCTGCAGCCAGCCTCCCAAGTAGTTCACTTTGAGGGCAAATCGCATGGTACAGACACAGGCTCAGGCATCAAAGCTTATCAAGTTATTAATAAACAGAATTTTTTCGAGAAATGGGAAGAAACCTTAGCTCGTGAGCATACTACTGGTGCGCATATTCTTAATGCGCGAGAGCGCAGTATAGACAAGCCTGTTATCGCCATTATTGACTATCTATTGCCCGAATACGATCGTCACGCAGGTGCTAGACATACCTTTAACTATATCGAGCTTTTAATAGATAAAGGATATGTTGTGAAGTATCTTGCTTGCAAAGTAGAGAACTTAAGACAGTTACAATTTGCACGTGAGCTTGAGCAGATGGGTATAGAAACCTTTTACCCACCAGCACTCGGTGTAGAGTATGATTGGAATAACTGGCTGATTGGTACTAAAGGCTATGTGGACGCAGTTATATTGAATAGACCTCATGTGGCAGCATCTCATGTAGTAACGTGCCAAGAGCATCAAATACCAATGCTTTATTTTGTCCACGATATCCACTCTTTGCGTGAATACCGACAAGCGATCAATGCTGGAGATACAAAGCTAGCAGAGCTAATAAAACGAAATGAACCAAATGAAGTGAAGCTCATTGCCAGTATGGATTTTGCCTTTACGCCAAGCGAGTATGAAAAGCAGTATTTAAGAGATAAATATAAACTTGATAACGTGGGTGTCTTACCACTTTATATTAGCAAAGATATGAATCAGATCCCCACATATAATGAGGCACCAACTGGTCATGAAGTAACTTTTGTAGGTGGTATGAACCATAAACCAAATCAAGAAGCTGTTATTTGGTTGATAGAGTCGATATTGCCTCATATAAGTGACAATAGTATCATTATCAATATTGTCGGCCCAAACCCAAGTGATGAGATATACAAACTAAGTGAAAAACATCATAACGTTATTATTCACGGCGCGGTGTCTGATGATGAGTTAGATGCTATTTATCACCGCAGTCGTGTAATTGCTATACCTTTACTATCAGGCGCTGGTGTTAAAGGAAAGGTTATCGAAGGATTTAAGAATGGCATCCCTATTGTGTCGACAGCTATAGGCTTAGAAGGAATCAAAAATGTGGCAAGCATACTATCAGCTTACGACGAACCTGAACTATTTGCCGAGCAAATTGCTACTATCATGCAGATGAGTGATGAGCAATGGTTGCAGGCATCTACAAATATGCAAAACTTCTACCGTAGCAACTACTCATTTGATGCTGGCTGGCTGGCGCTTTTAGAAGGATTAAATAGAATATCCTTATCCCATCAAGAAGAAGGTCTGTAATGAAAAAGGTAATACTGCACATTGGGCGTCATAAATCTGGCACATCATCTCTACAAGGCTTTTTGCATACTAATAGCGATATTCTAAAAAACATGGGGGTTTTGTACCCTAATACTGGTCGAGGCAAACAGGTCGCACATCATCGTCTAGCTTCTTTCCTTGAAAGACCGGAACGCGATAGCAAAGAATATCAACAACTAAAAGCCCAACTAAAACGCGAGGTTAGAAACTTTGATAATATCATAATAAGCAGTGAAGGCTTTCAAAACTGTAGGGACTTAGACGGACTTCGCGATTTTTTTAGTGACTACCACTTGCATATTGTTGTGTACTTTCGTGAAATTTTAGACTACTTGCAAAGCGCTTATGCTCAAAGAGTACAAAACACTAATGAGTCTAGAGACTTCGAGCTTTATGCGGAACAGACTAAGCTCAATTATCAAGCCTTCTATAATAGGTGGGCAGAAATTGCAGACAGTATATCGGCACACTATTTTCATAGAAGCGCACTGAAGAATCAAGATATTATAGATGACTTTCTATCTATTTCAGGACTAGACTTGCAAAAACCAGAGAGTGGATTTAAGCAACTAGAAAGCGAATCCAATCCATCTATAGGTGGCAATCTTTTGTATTTTAAACTCCAATATAATCGGCTTGGATACAGTTCAGATGCACCGCTATATCGACGACTATCAAAAATTGCTACGACTAACAAACCCCTCTTTGCAAATGGTTTTTTTATTGCTGATAGCGTCGCTACAAAATTACGTGAGTTATATCACGATAATAATCAATTCCTAAGTAACCGATGCACTACCTTAATAATGCGAGATTTCGCTGATAAACCAAAGTGTCCAAACACTGCTACTCTTGAGGAAGATTTAGAAACTATTATTCAGCTTATTCCTGAAAAAAAGCTGTTATTAAGTAAGTTTATTGACGAAAAGGTTGAGTAAAATGTCGAAAAGCACCAAGCTTTCTGAAATAGTATTAACTAAAAAAAATATTACACGCCCAGGTTTTTCCAACCTAGCTTTTGAAGAAGTAAAAATATTTTCAGAGGATGGCCCTCTATTTGATAGATTTAATAATATTATCGATGATTTGGTTGAAAGCAACTTGTCAAAACCGGAGTGTGAAGATTTACTCATCGCTAAATTGCAAGAGTACATATCCACCTATAGACCTTTTTCTCTGATTAGGCTTGGGGATGGAGAGGGTAATATATTATTTTGGTACTACAACTCTGTCAAATATCCATATTTGGCAAGTTACTGTATGTATTATATATTGGATATGATGTTCGGCAATAATGCACCAGAGGCCAAGCAGTGGGATACCTTTTCAGAGTATTTGATCAAAGCCATACTCAATGCAGACTTTATTGGCATACCAACTAAGGCTCAGCATAACCAGCAACTTCAGAACATCACAACTCTTCCTAAACAAGAGCTAAAACTTAGGGGGTCTACTGGTGTGGTTAGTGTGAGAGCGTCTCTTATGCAATTGCCCGCCTATACTCTCTCTCAAAAGATATTATGCCAATGGCATGTACATAAACAACTTGCACCCTGTCTACCTGAGCTATTGAAATATGCTCATAGAATATCCGTAATTACTTGTTATCCAAACCTACTATCTACGATGGAAAAAGCTTTTGCGATAAACCCAGGTAAAACCATTCTGATCCCTCCCCAGGCTTTAAATATTAGCTCAACACCTGAAAACATTCATTACCCGAATAGGTTTGAAGAAATTATAAACAGTGAACTTATTGATAATGTAGAAAATGGTGAGTTATTTTTAGTCAGTGCTGGGCTATTAGGAAAGTATTACTGCTCCGTAATTAAAGATCAAGGAGGGATGGCTATAGACATCGGTAGTCTAGCTGATGTTTGGTTAGGACAGTCTGTTAGAAACTATCATAAAAGTAGCTTTATTAATGAGAATAAAATTTGATAGATATGACTTAAAAGGATCGAAAATGCGTTACTTAATATCTCTAAAATATAATGATATAACTGTCTATGAAAATCCTTTCTTGGCTTAACTATAAAATCACCCCTCAAGTTAGAGCAGCAGCTTCTTTTAATTTTGTCGACACTGAACTAACCACGAGACAACCTACTATCTATCAATTGCTTTTTTCATCTTTTGAAAAAAGCCTACTATATGGTTTCTATTTTTTTGAGCTGGATGCGAAATGTGAGTGCTCACTAGGTTATTATAAAATTCATATTCAGTTGAAATCTGATAAATCGGTTTACTACTCACTACCAGTAGTTAGAAAAGGGAAGCATAAACGTCTGATATGGCTGCCTGAGTCTATTCAAGAAATCTTCTTATCATCTGATAAACCTTCAAAAACGATAGATATATCGATAACAATCAATAAAGTTTCTCAAAATTTTGCAAGGAAAAAAATTCAGCAAAAGATAATCAAAAAATCAGAATATTCTAATGATGAACTGAAAGAGTTATCCTTTGAAGAGTGTTGGGAGCTATACGATACTTTCTTTCCTACTCATAAAAACCAGAGTAACTATATACAATGGATTAGATTTAAAGAGCCCAAACTATGGTTCCCCGTCATATCCGATACATTAGAGTTTCAAATCATCTTGATGGCACGTACTCCCTCGCAGCTTCGTAACTGTAAACAACTCATAAATCAGTTGATGCACTTTGAGACAAAAAATAAAGTCTTATTATTGAGCACCATTGCTTGTGACAAAAAAATCATCCTAAATGAACATACTTCTGAAACCCTTGATGTGATAACGGTAAGTGTCGATAAAATTGTATACCGCTTAAACATTTTTCTAAGTGTTAACAAACCTTCACATTGTCTTTTCATCGACAGTACTCAAGCTTGCACACTGTCACCATATATCTTTAGCGAGCTAACTCATTGTATAAAACAACAATCAAACTGTGAAATTATTTATTTTGATGAAGACCGTCTCTATAAAGAGCAAAGAGTGCATCCTATCTTCAAGCAAAATTTAAATATTGATCTACTCTATTCACAAAACTATATTGGCAATAGTTGCTACATCTCTTATTCTAGCTTTGTAAAACAATGTGGCTTTGACCCTGTACTCCAAGATTCATTTCTATATCATCATTATTTAAAAACGAGCCAACAGTCACCTCACAATATTGCTCATATTTCTAAGATATTATTGCATAGGGTTTTGAGAGATAAAACAGATAGTACCGCAAGTACATATTCTCTAAGCTATGAAGGGCCTATAGAGTTGCAGCATTTTAGTAGCTTGCAATGCATTACACAGTTCTTTAAAACAGTAAACCCCAGTGTCACAATCAATGCAGGCATGCTTCCAAATACTCACCATATTATTTGGCCACTTCCACATAACCTACCTAAAGTAGCCATAATCATTCCTACTAAGGACAGTATTGACCTTGTAAAAACAGCTGTTGATAGCATTTTTGCCAATACAACCTATACCAACTATGAGATTATTATAGTTAACAACAATAGTGAAAAAGCCAGCTCTTTAGAATACTTTGAGCGCTTAGTATCACAACATACCAATGTGACTTGCTTGGACTACCCTTATCCTTTCAATTATTCAGCAATCAATAACTTTGCTGCCAAACATACCAGTGCTCCAGTGTTAGTATTCTTGAATAATGACGTAAAAGTCATAAGTGCCAACTGGTTAACAGAACTGGTACGCCAAGCTCTAAGAGAAGATATTGGCTGTGTGGGTGCTAAGCTATATTATGAGAATGGCCTTATTCAACATGCAGGGGTCATTATGGGCCTAGGACATGTGGCAGGCCACTCGCATCGATTTTTTGATCAAGACAGCGATGGTTACTTAGGTAGGCTGAAACAGGTTCAGAACTATTTAGCGGTCACTGGTGCATGCCTAGCTATTCGTCGTTCTGTCTTTGAAGAAATTGATGGGTTTGAAGAAGAGAAATTACCGGTTGCTTATAATGATGTTGACCTGTGTCTTAAGTCTTTCAAAAAAGGGTATCGTAATGTTTGGACTCCTTATGCAGAGTTATACCATTATGAATCATTATCTCGTGGCAAAGATACCACACCTGAAAAGAAAGCTCGATTCTTAAAAGAGGTGGGATATATGCATCACAAGTGGGACACCTATATTAAGAGCGACCCATATCACAACCCTAATTTTGCTGCAAATAAAGAAAACTTCACGGTCTAATGTGAGCCCATCGTTACTACTTTAGTTGGTTATAAAATGAATGAAACACTGTTTTTTATACATATCCCAAAAACTGCAGGCACTAGCTTAAGACACGCCTTGGAAAGGGAGTATCCTAATCGCTTATTAAAGGATTATGGACAAAACTCAGAAACAAGCGATGTTATTCATAATATCCGCAATAATGGCTTTGACTTTGAAAGCTATCTAGAGACTCATAATGTTAAAGTATTTACAGGGCATACGAGACTAAAAACGAATAGATTCCACTTCCGATCTCAAAATATATTCTGTTTCATTAGGAATCCTATAGATCAAGTATTGTCTCACTATAGCCATCACACATATCACAACAATTATAGCGAAAGCTTAGAGACCTTTGTTACTGATAAACGCTATCAGAATGTTCAGTCAAAATATTTAGCTGGTTTGCCACTTCGTCAAATCGGCTTTATAGGTATGACAGAACAATATGCATTAAGCCTAGCTATGATTAATAAAATGTACAACTTAAACCTAACGGAACTCAATAGCAATAAAGGCATTATTAAGAAACCCGAGCCTACCACTGACGTTTACGAATTAATCAAAATAAACAATAAAACTGATTTCGATCTTTACGAAATAGCCCTTCATATGTTTGAGGAAAGAAAGGCTTTATTTAAGCAAACACAGCCTTGGACGTATGGCGATTCTTCTATCGAAAAGCTACGCATACATGGTTGGGCCTATACCATGGATAATGATGAGGCTGTTCACTTAAGTCTTTATATAGACGAAGAGCTCTTCCAAGAAATAACTGCAGACCAGCTTTTACTAAACATGAGGACCTTTGGTGTGCCACGTAACGGCTATGTTGGGTATGCTTGCAAACTACCTAAAGCTGCCTTTGCCGCAAAATCTACGATTAAAGTAGTCAACTCGACTACCAATCAAGTGATTAATACACATTACCTAACCTAGGTTAAGGTTAACAGCCACTTACTTCAAAAGATTAGCTAGCAAAAAGCCTCTATCTTAAGATAGAGGCTTTTTGTATATGATAACCAATGGTGGGGTGAGCTAAAACTTAGGTGCTTCTTCGAACGTAAGCCCCTTAGCGTCTTTATCTGAAAGTATTGGTTCAACACCTGCAGGCCAGTCAACTCCAATAGTGTCATCATTCCACATCAAAGAGTATTCATCACCCGGATTGTAATAGTCCGTGCATTTGTAAACAAACTCAGCTTGCTCACTGGTAACGATAAAACCATGGGCAAAACCAGAGGGAACCCAAAGCATTCGTTTGTTATCTGCACTCAGGTATTCACCTACCCACTGACCAAATGTCGGTGAGTCTTTACGCATATCAACAGCCACATCAAATACTTCACCCCGAACAACTCGGACCAGTTTCCCTTGTGGCTTCTCATGTTGATAATGCAAACCGCGCAATATATTTTTTGATGAACTGCTGTGATTATCCTGCACAAACTGGTAGTTACCACAGTTTTTTTCAAACTCTGATTGACGGAAGGTTTCCATAAAGAAACCTCTTTCATCACCAAATACAGGAGGGGTCATTAAAACCACATCGGGTATTTCTAACTTCTTATATTCCATAGCATTCAACCTTGATTACGCACTTATTTAATATTTTACCAATATTTTGTATAAGCAACTGTGCCAAAACGAGAGAGAGGTAAATTATTAGGTATTAGCTTTCAAGCAACTTTAATAAATACTGTCCATACTGCGTTTTCTTGAATTTATTACCTTCAGCTACAAGCTGCTTGTCATCGATCCATCCATTACGCCAAGCAATCTCTTCAAGGCTAGCTACTTTTAAACCTTGACGATGTTCAACAGTCTGTACATAACTACTTGCTTCAAGCAGTGAGTCATGAGTTCCCGTATCTAACCAAGCAAAGCCGCGGCCTAATTTCTCAACGTACAAATCTCCACGTTCTAAATAAGCATTATTGACTGAAGTGATCTCAAGCTCTCCACGATCAGATGGCTTAACAGACTTAGCAATTGAAACAACATCGTTGTCATAGAAGTACAGGCCAGTAACAGCATAGTTTGATTTTGGATTAGCTGGCTTTTCTTCAATCAAGATGGCTTTTCCATTCTCATCGAAATCAACCACACCAAAGCGCTCAGGATCATTAACCAAGTAACCAAATACTGTTGCACCATTTTTACGTTCAGCAGCTTGTTTTAGCTGTACAGAAAAATGTTGACCATGGAATATATTATCACCCAGCACTAAACAAACGGAGTCATCACCAATGAACTCCTCACCGATAATGAAGGCTTGGGCAAGGCCATCTGGATTTGGCTGAATTGCATAACTGAATTTAACGCCAAACCTTTCACCCGTGCCTAATAGTTTTTGATAGGCTGGCATGTCATCAGGCGTAGAGATAATCAGTATTTCAGAAATTCCAGCAAGCATTAATACCGAAATTGGATAGTAAATCATAGGTTTGTCATAAACAGGCAGTAGCTGCTTTGAAACACCCATGGTGATAGGGTGCAACCGTGTTCCCGAACCGCCTGCCAGCACAATACCTTTTGTCATAATTGCTTCAACCTTATTAATTTTATTTTCATTTAAAATACAGATAAACTTAATTTGCAGTTAAGCTATTTGTTCTAGCCACACCAATTTCACTCAAATCTCACTAAAAAAACCTAACTTTTATTCATTTCCAGCCATTCATCAAATGTTAAGCATAACTGACTTTGCCATGTTGGCATTGCTAGACCAAACGCTGATTCTATTTTATCGAGACTTAAGCGCGAGTTTAAAGGACGGGCTGCTGGTGTTGGGTATTCAGTAGACTCTATTTGACCCAGACCGTCTTCTTTTAAGGCTAACGTGACACCTTCTGCACGCGCTCTTTCAAATATCATTTGAGCAAAGCCATGCCAACTGGTGAATCCTCTTGGTGCTAAATGATAAACACCGCTCAATTTATTAGCATTGTTAGACGCCATAAACTTTTGAATACACAGTGAGGTGACCGTTGCAATCAAACGTGCTGGTGTTGGTGCGCCAATTTGATCACTCACAATATTAAGCGCTTCTCGCTCTTGACCCAACCTCAGCATACTGAGCAGGAAATTGTTGCCTCGAGCCGCATAAACCCAACTTGTTCTAAAAATCAGAAATTTTGAGGCAATACTCTCTACTGCTAAATCGCCTTCAAGCTTTGACCGACCGTATAAATTCTGAGGTCCTGTTAAGTCATCTTCTGACCAAGGTTTTTCACCATCACCAGGGTAAACATAGTCAGATGAGTAATGAGCCAATAGAGCATCATGCGTCACGCTTAGTTTTGCCAAAACCTCTGGTAAGTCTCTATTTAAAGCAAAGGCATTGTTCTCATCTGTTTCTGCCTTATCAACTGCCGTATATGCAGCAGCGTTGACAATAATGTCAGGCGCTAGCTCATCAATATGCTTATACACAGCATCAGAGTCTAAAAAGTCCACGTCACCACGACTGACTGTGATAATAGAACCCAAAGACTGTAACTGACGATGTAACTCAAAGCCAACCTGCCCTGTATGTGCAAGGAGTACTATCTTCTTAGCCATTATTTTTTCGCCAATTTGTTGTTGATGTCTTGGTAAGAGCCATCTTGGATAGACTGCCACCAAGTGGGATTATCCAAATACCACTGCACTGTCTTCTTGAGACCTGTGTCAAAGGTCTCATTTGGTGTCCAGCCAAGCTCTTTTTCTATCTTCGATGCATCAATCGCATATCGAACATCATGCCCTGGTCTATCAGTAACATAAGTAATCAAATCTTCGTAATTTGAAACACTTTCAGGCTTATTAGGTGCTAATACCTCAAGATGTTTACAAATCGTTTTGACAACTTCGATGTTCTGCTTCTCATTGTGACCACCGATATTGTAGGTTTCACCAATATCACCTGTCGTTGCCACTAAAACTAAAGCGCGTGCGTGATCTTCAACAAACAGCCAATCTCTAATTTGTTTGCCATCTCCATAAATCGGTAAAGGCTTTCCTGCTAAAGCATTTAATATCGTTAGTGGAATCAACTTTTCAGGAAAATGATAAGGACCATAGTTGTTTGAACAGTTCGTTATCAACGTCGGCAGTCCAAATGTACGCTGCCAAGCTCTGACAAGGTGATCTGAAGAAGCTTTACTTGCTGAATATGGACTGCTAGGTGCATAAGAAGTCGTTTCAGTAAATAAATCATCAGTCCCTTCTAAATCACCATACACCTCATCTGTTGAGATATGGTGGAATCGAAACCCAGCTTGCTTATCATCACTCAAACCTTGATAGTAAGCTCTAGATATCTCCAACAGGTTATAGGTACCTATAACATTGGTTTCAATAAATTCTTTTGGACCGTCAATAGATCTATCAACATGACTTTCAGCCGCTAAGTGCATAATAATATCTGGCTGAAACTCATTAATAACAGACTGACACTTCTCAAAGTCACAAATATCTGCTTGAACAAACTGATAGCGATCAGAACTTTCAACATCACTAAGAGATGCCAAGCAGCCCGCATAAGTTAGCTTATCTAGATTTAACACCGTATGATCCGTATCATTTATTAGATGTCTAACTACAGCTGAACCAATAAACCCTGCACCACCAGTAACTATAATTTTCTTTTTCATAATGTATCTAATTTATAAGCCATTTACTGTATAAAAAAACCGCATTCTAATAATCGAAGTTGAACTTACTATTATTATCATGCGGCTCGGTTTCTATTTAAATTGTAATTATGTTTCTTTAATTACTTAGCAGAAGCACCTTTCAGCTCAACTTTGGCACGGTCTTCTTTTGCAATCGTTGCATAGTAGTCGCGAAGAATCTGTAATACTTCTGGGCGGCTAAAGTTCTCAGGAACCTCTTCATCTTCAGACAATGCTTTACGCAGCTTGGTTCCTGACACTTTAATATGCTGATCTGCATCGTGTGGACATGTCTTGGTAGATGCCATTGATTGGCAAGCATTACACCAGAAAGTCCAATCAATTTTAATTGGTTTGGTCTTCAGTGCATTTTCTGGAATTTGATCGAAGATATCTTGAGCATCAAATGCGCCGTAATAATCACCTACACCTGCATGATCACGTCCTACGATTAGCTCTGAACAACCATAGTTTTGTCTAAATAAAGCGTGCAGTAACGCCTCACGAGGCCCTGCATAACGCATATCTAATGGATAGCCAGACTGAATTACCGTATCTTTTTTGAAGTAATTATCAATTAGAGTTCCAATCGCTTCTTGGCGTACTTCTGCAGGAATATCACCTGGTTTTAATGCACCAAGTAGCGAGTGAATCATCACGCCATCACAAATTTCAACTGCAATTTTAGCTAGGTATTCATGTGAACGGTGCATTGGGTTACGTGTCTGGAAAGCAGCAACTTTCTTCCAACCTTTTTTTGCAAACTCTTCACGTGTTTGCGTTGGTGTCATATAGATACCAGCATACTCCGTTGGGAACTCGCCTTGGCTGAACACTTCAACACGACCTGCCAAATTTACATCAGCTTGTTCCATGACTTTTTTAACGCCTGGGTGGTCAGTATCTGTTGTACCAAACACTGTTCTGCATTCATGCTCTTTATCAATGGTGTACTTCTCTTCAAGCGTTAAGATACCCATGATTTCGCCATCTTCGGCTTTCAGGGCAATTTCATCACCAATCTCAAAGCCTTCCGCTTGCTCTGAACTGGCTGATAATGTGATAGGAATTGGCCAGAATAGACCTTCATTCTCCCCTGATTTCAGCTCCATGTCATCACAGACACCTTGCCAATCCGCTTTGTTCATAAAGCCGTCTAGAGGAGTGAAGCCACCAATACCAAACATGATTAAATCACCACGCTCACGTGAACTCATTGTAACACTTGGTAATGTCTCTGCTTTTTTCAAAGCATTTTCTAGCATTTCGCCTTCTAGCAAAAGAATATTTAGGGCTGGGCTACCATGTGGCGTTACTAAGTTATCAAGAGCTTGTTCGATATCGTTCGACATAGATTACTTCCTTTTTTGAGGTTAGATATATGATTTGAAAAACTTATAGACTATAACTTATAGCAATTAAAAAACCACGAAATCTATTATAAATGACTTAATTTCAATTAGAAAATACTTGTTGAGTTGCTTCGGACATTCCTTAAACATGACTCTAGTAAAAACTATGATATATAATAACCATTGGGATTCATGCTCTGCCAACGCCATGTATCTTGACACATATCATTAATTGATAACTCAGCTTGCCACCCTAACAGCATTTTCGCTTTATCGGCACTGGCATAACAACTCGCAATATCACCTGCTCGACGACCTGTAAACTGATAGGGAATAGCTTGTCCAGATACATCAGAAAATGCAGATACCAATTCTAATACAGACGTACCTTTACCAGTACCTAAGTTAATAGGTAAAAAGCCTACTGAGTATTGTTGTGTCGTACCACTTTCGTTTGGTCTGGTTTGTTCCTCTAAATAACCGAGGGCAGTCACATGACCTTGAGCTAAGTCAGTAACATGAATAAAGTCACGGACACCTGTTCCATCGACAGTAGGATAGTCATTACCAAAGATACTGAGCTTATCAAGTTTGCCCACGGCCACTTGAGAAATATAAGGCATCAAGTTGTTAGGAATATCATTGGGGTCTTCACCAATCTGTCCTGATGGATGCGCGCCTACTGGATTAAAATACCTAAGAGCAATCAGATTCCAGCTGTCATCAGACACAGCTAGGTCTTCTAATATGTATTCGACAACAAGTTTACTTTGTCCATAAGGATTGGTACAAGAACGCTTCGAGCTCTCATCGATGGGTAAGTATTCAGGATCACCATAGACAGTGGCAGATGATGAAAAAACTAAATTCTTCACGTTATATTCTGCCATAACTTCTAATAAGGTAATGGTACCGCTGACATTGTTATTATAATACAGCAATGGCTTTGCTACTGACTCTCCAACGGCTTTTAAACCAGCAAAGTGAATCACGCCAAAGAATTCGTGCGAAGCAAAGACTTCTCTCAGTAACTCAGAATCTCGTATATCCCCTTCAATAAACTCAATTGTCTGTCCAATAAGAGTAGAGACACGGTCAATCGCTTCACGGCTACTATTAGATAAGTTATCGTATACAACAATATCATAGCCTGCTTCATGTAGTGCTATACAAGTATGCGAACCGATATATCCAGCACCACCAGTAACTAATATTTTATTTTTCATACTATCGACCCATTATTTTTCGCAGCAGGCATTCGTTTTTACTCGTAAATGTAACTATACTGGGAACTATAAAACATTGCGAACATAAATGTCTTAATAATTTATATCCGATCTTCTTTTATCTACCTAAGCCGTCCATCACATCATGAAATTTAATGCTTACATCCGACCACTATTATCGGGCTATTATAAACATTCCTGCCATTCAAAACAGCGTTTGGCGTTAGTCGTTGGTATGCTACCTTGGCGAGATATGGTCGGCGAGTGGGTGTTTGAGTCGGCACATGTACAAATACAACGACACTTTGATGAGCGTTATTTTCATCGATGGCTCAAACCTTTTATCAAGCGTGTAAATCCTGTTATCTATATTTGGGGTTATAAGGCTCCTGATTACTTTATTGAGTATGTCCGCGCCCAAGGTGTAGACATTTTTTTCCTAGAAGATGGTTTTATCCGTTCAGGTCCTGAAGATGATAGTAGCGCGCCACCATTATCCATTGTAATGGATAGTCAAGCACCATATTTTGATACCACCCGCCCAAACGATCTGACCGACCTCATTGCAAATTTTGACTTTGAGCAGGATAACTATGATGAAGTATTAGCACAAGAGATACTCGACTACTATGTGTCGCATAGAGTGAGCAAATACAATCATCAATCTTATGTCGATGTCACACCAATATATGGTCCTAAGAATAAAGAACGTATTCTGGTATTAGGCCAAGTACCTCATGACGACTCACTGAAATACGGTGGCGGTAAGGACTTTACTTTACTCGATGTAGTGAATAAAGCGATTAAAGAAAATCCTGACGCTCAAATTATTGTAAAACCACATCCAATGACGTTAGGTGACCACTCTATCATTCGTACGCTCACTGAACTAGATTGCCTGATCCTCACCCAATCTATTCATTTGGTCGATGCATTAGAGACTATCGATCATGTCTATACGATTACTTCACTAGGTGGATTTGAAGCATTGCTTCGAGGCATAGAAGTTACCACACTAGGACAGCCGTTTTATAAAAATTACTGCTCAAATACATCAGAACTAAAACAGCAAATAGACAAACACAAGATATTCTATCTAATAAATAATTATTACTAATTTTTTTGCAGATAACCGCTATTCATACTGGAAAAGCCTTATTTGTAGTAATGTTCTAACATATCCATCAAGCGCTGATGATAATCAGGAAGCTTGTTTGAACCCGCACTGTGGAAATCGTTAGCACAAAAAGAATGCGGAGATACGTTCAATTTTTTCATCTTAAGTAACTTCTCATAACGAGTAACTGCATGTCTTGAACGTATATTAAAATAATAACAAACATCTACCTTTTCTATGGCTTTGGCTTCACAATATAATAACCAAGGTACTAGAAAAGAAGCCATATTAATGTCATTAACCCCTCGGAATTTATTAGGTAAAAAAGATTCTATGTCTTTTTTAAATAAGTTCCATGCCTTCTCATAACCAGATTTTTTCAATGGGAAGTAAGTATGAACAAGAGGATTTTTTATACTGTAAGAATAATGTCTCTGTAATAATTTAATACTATGTAAAGAGGCCTTTAAGGTAGGTGTTTCGACACCTTTTTTCTGCATATCATATAAATTCTTAGTTGAAACGAATAACGAACTAATATTATTGGCAGAGAAAAAATGTTCTTTGGGTAGCTCTCTTGCGACAAAAACATCATCGTTGAAATAAATAAAATCTTCTGACAAATTAGGAATACGATAGAGAAACGCTTCAATCACATGTGAATTAAATGTTGGAAGATACTGTAAATCGATAATCTCTGTATGATCGATGACGGTAACGCCCTTCACTTTATTCAACCAAGTCGGTACTTGGTTATCAGTAATAATATATATATTTCTGACCCAAGGTAGATATTTCTTAACAGCCTTGACTGAATAAAATAACTCGTTGTGATTATCAAAACGAGCGCTATCAGTTGCGTACTGTCCTAAACCTGCATTTCTACTATTAGACTTATATTGCTCATATTTCTTCTGCCACGCTTCATCAGTATTATCTACCCAAGTAAATACAACATCTATAGACATATTACTAGGCATATCTACAGTATTGATGTTAGAGTATTCTACAAACGCTGTCTCTACCATTTCGTCTACACCAAGTTCAGTATTAGTAACTGGGTAACGTTTATTAAAATAATCTCTAAAAAAAATACCTGGATTATTTTTCAGCTTCCTAAATTTGCGCTTGTATAACTTCATTGTAACCCTACCCTTCCCTACATAACTTTTAACTATCTACTAATAGACGTTAATTATTTGAAGAAAAAAGCTAGGCTTTAAGCCTAGCTTTTTTCTTTTTAAGATATAATTCAAGCTCTATATCTTAAGTCATTTAGTTTAGACCAATTTTCTAAGCTATCATAATTTGGATAAATAGCAATCATACCTTTATAGCAATATTCAGCTAGTTCTGTATCTTGTACTAACATCGAAATCTCGCTAACTAATTTCCAATAATTGTAAGGATGCTCGAATGTTGGTTTAACAGAATGTGCATGAGCTTCTTCTATTAAGCCTAAACGATATTTAGCTAAAGTAATATCTTGAACTAAACTATCTTCAAGCATTATGCCGCACTTATCTGCTACTTCAATAGCTTCCTTCCACTTTGACATTTTCGTAAGAGACTTCACTTGAAACAACTTCCATTCTCTAGTTTGAGGATATAATAAACTCAGCTGCTCAATCACTTGCCCCAATTCTTCTAATCTATGTTCATAGAATAATGATTGAACATATTCGATTGCATAAGATTTAGAAAATAGGTTTATGTTTTTGTCATGTGCTCCAAAATACTGCATTGCAGCTTTGTCGTAGTCTTTTTGATCATACCTTAATCTAGCAATTTCTATACGACATCTTGGATTATGTAAAGTATGACTTTCAAAATCATTAAAATTCTCTTGAGCTTCAACATACATTCCTAAATGACGATAACTTTCAGCTATCAATACTTGAGGTTGATAAAATTTAAGCTCATCGATATTAAATTCAATGACTTTATCTTCTAGAAAGTTAATCAATGCATCCCATTTTCTTCTTGCACGTAAATTCCATGCATGCAACATATAAGATTGAATAGTAGAAATATATTCACTCTCTAATTTTACAATAACTTCACTTAATTTAATATTGTCTTCAATTTTAGAAGCACTATAGGCTAGTACCATTAGCTCATTAATATCTAATATAGCAATATTACTCATTTCACTAACCACTAACGACCAATTAGCTGTCGCAAAGGCTATCTTAATGTTCCAAGACTTTACTAATTCTGAAGAATTATCATAATTGGCTTTAAGAAAATCTATAGTTTTAGAAAACTCGTGTTGATTGAATAGAGACTCGATGTGTATAGACTTAGCCCATTCTTTGTGTTTGTTTCCTACACAATTAATTAGTAACTGACTACGCGATTCAACTAACTGCCAGTCCTGACTAATATAAGCTTGATTAGCAAACCGATAAGTAATATCAAAGTTTAACGAATTATCAGGTTCATCAAGGGCAGTAATGGCATTATAGACTCGTGCACAGTTATTAGTATCTCGATAGGCAAATGTATTTTCCATTCTTGTTTTATACGGTTCAAATGGTTTACTTCCATTATCTAATAACTTCTCTAATTCATATAGTAACTCCTCCTTGACAGTAACAATAGGGCCAAATCCATCTTCTTCATAGGAGAAATATCCTTTCGAAAAAGTATGCGCTCCACTAAAAACTTCATCTCTATCAAATTGGTAATATATGACGGGTTTTTCTAGATAAGCAAGTTCAAATGCGACAGAAGAATAATCTGTTATCATCATCGAAGATTCTTGAAATAACTTTTGAATATTGCCATCAGAATACTGCCAAACATCGATATATTCAGGTACAGCAAAATCTACAAGATATTCTTTAATGTTTGGATGAGGTGCAAATATTACTTTATATCCATTATCAGATACTAACTTCTCAAACCTCTCATCATCTAATAAATCTTTCCAAGATTTGAAATATTGAGAGTTAATAAATTCATCATTGTAAGTACGAGTATTAGCATCAATAGCTTTCCCCACTATATTATTCCGCCAAGTTGGCATTATGACTATATTCTTTAAGTCTTTGCTGCTAAATTTTAATAAGTTGTCATGCCTAGGTAACCCTGTAAGCTTAGTTTCTTTTTCTGTAAAAATGTATAAACTTTCGTTACTACATATTGAGTTATATTCAGCTGTTGTACTTGTAACAAATAAGTTTAGTTTTTTCTTAGTGTTCAACCATTTTGATAAATCATGTAAGATAACGCCATGTTGCAGAAATACGAAATCTTTACTTAATGTCGAGCCATCTCCAAAATAATCAGTAATATATCCATCAATGTTACTACTTATTATTTTATCGCATCCTTTTAATGCATTTTCGAAACTTTCACTACCGAAATCTAATAAATTAAAACCTTCCAACCTTAAGCGTTGCCAATCATGAGATTCTTTTCTTAGAGCAAAATATATCAACTGTTCAGGGTGATTATTCATAATATATCGATACATATGCTCTGCATTATCGTCAGCCTGGTTGTCTCTATCTATTAGTAACCAACTCTTATCATAAAACTTAGGTTTTAGATTACGATCTTTAAAAATATCACTAATCAAGACGCCATTTTTATATTGCTTTCCTTTCAAAGTTAGCAACGCAGATTTACCTTCTAAATTGGCAGTAAGTAATTTATTTTCTTCTTTGTAAGGAATCCAACATCGCTTTTCTTTAACAAAAACCTGTCCTGCAAATTTATGATCAATAGTTTTTTCATATATAGGAACAGTGTCCACACTATCGATAGCAAAAGATGATAGGGTATCAAAATAAGTAAAATACGAAACCAATATCTGTTTTTTACCTCTATCTATATTTTCTATATACCCTATTTGAAAGCGCGGATACTCGCTTTTCAAGCTACCTAAAATACCCACTTTTTGCAAAAACCATATACCAGATAAGTTGAAAGATAAGACTGTCTCATTATCAATATATAAAAATATTTTTTTTAATAAATCTAAAAATACTGACTTTGCTTTATCATCTATAAAATCTAAAGCAGCATCATTATCTACAATATATTTAAAGTACCAAGATAAATGATATAGAACTGTTTTTTGTAAGTGTTTAGGAACATACCCAAATTTGTTATATGCTTCCTCCAGCATTGGTAAACAACCTTCAGATAATACATCAGAGTACAGTGAAGGTTTTTTCCAAGCCCCATCTAAAGTTGATGTGCCATCTGAGCGTTTACGGTAAAAGTAATTACTATCCTTAATAAATGCAACTTTACTTTCCTGATCTATACGAGTGGTATAATCACCAACAAATTTTGCATCTTCAAAATTAGGTTTTACTTTCTCGTTGAACTTAATATTATTTAACCTGATACTTTCAATTTTAAAGAAGGCACTATTCACTGAAAGCTGTACATACTCATTAAGATTACTTATCTTAAGTATACGGTCTTTCTTATCGAACCTATATTTTAAAGGATGACTATCTTTTGAAATATTTAGATCTTCAAAATAAAAAATGAAAGGGCAGCTAACTAAAGAGACATTTTTTTCTTTAGATATAAAAATATCGACATTACTAAAATAATCTAGAGATATGAAATCATCAGGATCTATAAAAGTTACCCAGTTAGTATTTACATATTTAATTCCTAAATTGCGCGCTGAAGCTTGTCCACCATTTTCTTTATATATATAAGTAATGTTTTTAGGATACTTTCTCTGCCATCTCTTAATGATATCAGCAGAGCTGTCAGTGGATCCATCGTCCACCAGTATAAGTTGAATATGTCTCTTAAAGCTCAAACTTTGACCGACCAAACTTTTAAAATAATCATCTAAATATTTCTCAACGTTATAAACAGCGGATACAACAGTAAAATTATTATTACCTTTATGCTTAATAGGGGTCTTACTTACTATTTGCTCTCTACGCTTGTTGTATGAGCCTCGTAAAAAGCTCTTAGGGTCTTTAGTGAGCTTATTCAGTCTACGATTTAGAATTTCCCTGTCATCATTACTTATAGGTAAATTATCAATAACAGCTTTTTTAATACTTTGCATTTTCACAAAAAACACCTCAAACTAAGCGACACTAAAAAAAGAAATTAGTTTTTATCAAAATCTCATATAATAATTTCACCAATGGTACCTAATATCATATAAATTTTCAGAAAAAAAACACCCCATTGTAGGGGTGTCTTAGCAGTAATTCAATATAGTTTTAGTAGTTAGTAGACTAATGCCTATTTTACCAACCAGTAACTTCTTTTAGCTTATCACCAAGTTTAGATGGGTCACGTGTGTACGCGATACCAGCATCTTCAAACGCTTTGAATTTCTCTTCAGCAGTACCTTGACCACCAGAGATGATAGCGCCAGCATGGCCCATACGCTTACCTTCTGGAGCAGTAACACCAGCGATATAACCAACAACTGGCTTAGTTACATGGTCTTTGATGTAAGCAGCAGCTTCTTCTTCAGCAGTACCACCGATTTCGCCGATTAGGATGATAGCTTCAGTTTGTGGATCAGCTTCAAACAGTTTCAGTGCGTCAATCTGGTTCATACCAGGGATAGGATCACCACCGATACCGATACAAGTTGACTGACCAAAACCAAGCTTAGTAGTTTGAGCTACAGCTTCGTAAGTCAATGTACCAGAACGTGAGATGATACCCACTTTACCTGGCTGATGGATATGGCCTGGCATGATACCGATTTTGCACTGACCTGGAGTAATAACGCCTGGGCAGTTAGGACCAACCAAACGTACGTCACCAGCTTCTTCAAGATAGCGTTTTGCTTTTAGCATATCGATAGTCGGTACGCCTTCAGTGATCACAACGATCAATTTAACGCCAGCATCGATTGCTTCAACGATAGAATCTAGTACAAATGGTGCTGGTACGTAGATAACAGAAGCGTCAGCTTGAGTCGCTTCCATGGCTTCTGCCATAGTGTTAAATACTGGTAGGCCTAGGTGCGTTTGACCGCCTTTACCTGGAGTAACACCACCAACTACTTTTGTACCGTATTCGATGGCTTGTTCAGAATGGAACGTACCATTTTTACCAGTAAAACCTTGTACCAATACTTTGGTATCTTTATCGATTAATACACTCATTATATTTTCCTTGTATTCGGTTGTCTTGTAACAGTGGATTTTATAGCTATTATTATCAAATTTTGATAACTAATCTTTATTATGAAAACCACTATTACGATTTGACTACTATGCTTAAGCGTCTATCTCTAAACACTTATGTTTAAAGACTTACGCTTTAACAGCATCGACAATTTTTTGAGCGGCGTCAGATAAACCTTGAGCTGAAATCAATTTCAGACCAGATTCTTCTAGGATTTGTGCGCCTAGCTCAGCGTTGTTACCTTCTAAACGAACAACAACTGGTACTTGTACGTCAACTTCTTTGATAGCAGCGATAATAGCTTCTGCAATCATGTCACAACGTACGATACCACCGAAGATGTTGATTAGAACGCCTTCGACACTGCTGTCTTCTAGGATAATTTTGAACGCTTCAACAACGCGATCTTTAGTTGCACCGCCGCCAACGTCCAAGAAGTTAGCAGGCTTGCCGCCATACAATTTGATGATGTCCATGGTCGCCATTGCAAGACCAGCACCGTTAACCATACAACCGATGTTACCTTCTAGAGCAACATAGTTTAGGTCAAATTCAGCGGCTTTAAGCTCACGCTCATTTTCTTGAGTCTTGTCTTGTAGCGCTGCGATTTTTGGCAGACGATATAGTGCGTTTGAATCGATACCGATTTTGCCATCAACACAAACGATTTCGCCATTTTCACGAACAGCTAATGGGTTGATTTCCATTAGAGCAAAGTCATTTTCAACAAATGCTTTATAAGCGCCAGTCATCAATTTAACGAACTGGTTGATTTGCTTGCCTTCTAGACCAAGTTTGAACGCAACGTCGCGCGCTTGGAAAGGCATTAGACCAACTAAAGGATCAACATGTACTTTGAAGATTTTTTCTGGTGTCTCGTTTGCTACTTCTTCAATATCTACACCACCTTCAGTTGATGCCATGAAGGTTACACGACGAGTCGCACGATCAACGACTGCGCCAAGATATAGCTCAGTTTGTACTGGGTACATATCTTCTGCAACCAATACAAAGTTTACTGGCTGACCATCAGCATCAGTTTGGAACGTTACTAGGTTAGTACCGATCAGCTCTTCAGCAACTTGTTTAGCTTCTTCACGAGTTTTAACCAGCTTTACACCACCAGCTTTACCGCGACCACCAGCATGTACTTGCGCTTTAATCACCGCAATATCAGTTGGGGTTTTATCAAAAGCGGCAGCAGCTTCTTCGCCGTTATGAGCGATGATGCCTTCTTGAATTGGCAAACCGTAGCTTTTTAATAGCTCTTTTGCTTGATACTCATGTAAATTCATTGATTGTATCCTTTATTTTTTACAATTAATAAAAAGTGAAATCAAGTGCGCACATATACATATTAATCATACGTCTGACGCACTCATGATTGTGGCATCACCAAAATAGCGATACCCCAATCAGGTTGTAAATCGATAATTACTAAACGAGCAACTACTTATTTCTTACGCTTTTTGCGCTGGATAGCGTGGATAGCACGGCCATCTGCAGATAGAGCAGCTTCATGCACTGCTTCTGAAATAGTTGGATGAGCAAATGTCATCAACTGCAAGTCTTCGATACTAGAAACAAATTCCATCGCGATCATACCTTGATGAACGATATCGCCAGCACCAGCAGCGATAGCATGCATACCTAATAGACGATCTGTTTTCGCATCAGCGACTACTTTCACAGAACCTTGCGCTTCACTTTGCGCTAATGCACGACCGTTAGCAGCCAAGTTGAAAGAACCTGTTTTAACTTCATAGCCAGCTTCTTCAGCTTCTTGTTCAGTCAAACCTACCCATGCGATTTCTGGGTGAGTATAAATGACATTGATGATAGTGTCATAGTTAACTTGAGGTTTTTCGCCATGAATACGCTCAACAGCCATCATGCCCTCTTCCATTGCTTTGTGCGCAAGCATAGGACCACGGACCAAATCACCGATAGCATAAACGCCATCAATATTGGTTTTGCATTGGTCATTAACATCGATAAGGCCACGTTCAGTCAACGTGATGCCGCTGTCATCGCCAAGCAGTTTTTCAGAATAAGCGCGACGACCAACACAAACGATTAGCTTGTCGAAGCTTTCTTCAGAAGATTCACCTTTGCTTTCGCTAGTGACGACAACTTGGTCACCTTGAACTTCAGCATTGGTTACTTTGGTATCGACACGGATATCAAGACCTTGCTTCTTCAGCATTTTGCCAGCTTCTTTTGAGATGTCTTTGTCAGCAGCAGCTAAGAAGCTAGGAAGCGCTTCATACACAACTACTTCTGCACCTAGACGACGCCATACTGAACCAAGCTCAAGACCGATAACACCAGCACCGATAACGCCTAGACGCTTAGGTACTTCAGTGAAATCAAGTGCGCCAGTTGAATCAACAATACGGTCACCGTCAGTTTTGGCAACAGGAATCTCGATAGGCACAGAACCTGCCGCAAGAATAACATTCTTAGCAGTGATCGTCGTTTCGCTTTCGTCTTCTAGAGCAGTAAATTTGACTTTTTTGTCAGTACCTTTACCGTCAACTAAAGTACCCCAGCCTTGTAGCCAGTCAACACCATTGCCTTTTAGCAACGCGGCAACACCACCAGTCAACTGCTTAACAATACCTTCTTTACGCTCTATCATTTTTTCGATATTGATAGCAACGTCACCAGTACTGATACCGTGCTCGTCAAGGTCATGCTTAGTAGCTTCGTAACGATGTGAGCTGTCAAGTAGGGCTTTTGATGGGATACAACCAACGTTTAAGCAAGTACCGCCAAGTGCTGGCTCGCCTTTATAAACGCGCTTTTCGATACAAGCAACACTCATACCGAGCTGGCCTGCACGAATAGCTGCTTCGTAACCACCAGGACCGCCGCCGATGACGACTAAATCATAATTGTCTTTCATAGTACGTTCCTATTTTTAATTGTATGTGTCATTTAAACTGGTTGTTATCTCGCTGATAGATCAGCGTTATCTACACTGAATAGTTAATACACTATGTCAATGAGATAGATTCACTTATCAATAGCAAATCACCATTATTAAATTCATTTAAATACAGTTATCAGCGCATCAAAAGATTGCTGATTAATAAAAATCATTATCTATACCAAAGTTAAAAAGCTTGTATTAGCGGTTGCCAATACAAGCTTAAAAGCTTATAGGTCTAGTAGTAGCATTGCAGGGTCTTCGACCAACTCTTTGATAGTTACCAAGAACTGTACTGCTTCTTTACCATCGATCATACGATGGTCATAAGATAGCGCTAGGTACATCATTGGTAAGATTTCAACTTTGCCATCGACAGCCATTGGGCGGTCATTGATAGCGTGCATACCTAGGATAGCAGTTTGTGGTGGGTTCAAGATAGGTGTTGACATCAATGAACCAAATACACCACCGTTAGAGATAGTGAACGTACCGCCAGTCATGTCTTCTAGACCAAGCTTACCTTGTTGTGCTTTACCGCCAAACTCACGGATTGTGCTTTCAACGTCAGCCATGCTCATGCGATCAGTATCACGTAGTACTGGAACAACTAGACCGCGATCTGAAGATACTGCTACACCAATATCATAAAAACCATGATAAACAATGTCATCACCATCTAGTGAAGCGTTTACTGCTGGGAAGCGTTTTAGTGCTTCTGTCGCTGCTTTTACGAATAACGACATAAAGCCTAAACGTACGCCATGACGTTTTTCAAACTTCTCTTTGTACTTAGCGCGCATGTCCATTAATGGTTTCATGTTCACTTCGTTAAACGTCGTCAACATCGCAGTATCTTGTGATGCTGATAATAGACGTTCAGCAACACGCTTACGAAGACGAGTCATTGGAACACGTTTTTCAGTACGCTCACCCATTGATTCAGCAACTGGACGGCCGCTATCAGACTTGATACTGCTGTCTGATTTCAATGTTGGATTAGCCATATCGGTTTTGGTTACACGACCACCGCGGCCACTACCTTCAACTTCTTTAGGATCTACGCCTGACTCTTTTGCTGCTTTACGAACTGCTGGGCTTTGATCTTTATGATCAGCTTCGCCTTTCTTATCTGTTG
>Ga0208014_1000067_pt1 | contig 73775 bp, 74 predicted proteins | sample 25_taG_FD_184099 | JGI IMG/M metagenome (GOLD analysis project Ga0208014, IMG submission 184099) | Marine viral communities from Cariaco Basin, Caribbean Sea - 25_WHOI_OMZ (SPAdes) (version 2) | ecosystem: Environmental > Aquatic > Marine > Oceanic | place: Caribbean Sea: Cariaco Basin...
TTATATGCCTTTACTGAAAGGAGCATTAAAACTGAAATTAATAGTACTTGGTTCTGCAGTGGTACTGCTTATTATTGCGGGTTTTATCTTTTCCAGAATGGGAGGGGAATTCGTTCCACAACTCGATGAAGGGGATATTGCCATGCAGGCTTTAATTAGGCCCGGAAGTGGTTTGAGTGAAACAATTGATGTTTCAACAAAAATAGAGGACGTTCTTCTTGAGAATTTCCCCGAAGTAAAAACGGCTGTAGCAAGGATTGGGGTTGCAGATATTCCTACCGACCCCATGCCCATGGATATTGCCGATATGTTCATAATATTGGAAAAGGATATGGATAAGTGGACTTCGGCCGATACCAAAGAAGCATTGATTGAAAAGATAAAAGAAAAACTCAATGATGAGCTTACCGGGGTGAACCTTGTATTTAGTCAGCCGGTAGAACTGCGATTCAATGAATTACTCACCGGTGTCCGGGAAGATGTAGCGGTAAAATTATACGGAGAAGATCTTGATCTCCTTGCTGAAAAAGCCAATCAAATGGCTGAAATAATACAAACTATTCCCGGGGTAGGAGATGTAAACCCTGAACGTACATCCGGTCTTCCGCAGATGACAGTTCGCTTTAACCGGGATAAAATTGCCCAATACGGGTTGGATATTGAAAAGATTAATGACTACATAAGCGCTGCGTTTGCCGGAGGTACAGCAGGTGTCATATTTGAAGGGGAAAAACGTTTTGATATGGTAATACGTTTTGATGAGGCTCACCGCCAAAACATTGATGATTTAAGGACACTTTATATAGACCTCCCTGATGGTACTCAGGTACCAATCAAGGAAGTAGCAGACATTAGCTATGTCCCAGGCCCTATGCAAATATCAAGGGACAATACTTTCCGCAGGACGTATGTGGGGGTAAATGCCCGGGGTAGGGATGTAGAATCTGTGGTAAATGATATTCAGCAAAAACTGGATGAAGAATTAGATTTACCTCCAGGCTACTACATTACCTATGGCGGCGAATTTGAAAACCTTCAGCGGGCAAAGGGCCGTTTGCAAATTGTAGTGCCTATTGCTTTGTTCTTAATTTTCGTACTGCTATACTTTGCGCTTCAGTCCTTTTCACAATCCATTATGATCTACATAGCCATTCCACTGGCGGCTATTGGTGGAATATTTGCCCTTTGGTTAAGGGATATGCCTTTTAGCATTTCAGCCGGAGTAGGCTTTATTGTCCTATTTGGTGTAGCAGTTCTAAATGGCCTGGTGCTCATTAACCGGTTCAATTCTCTAAAAGAAGAAGGGGTAACCAGTATTAAAGACAGAATTTTCACTGGAACTAAAGAACGAATAAGACCTATTATGTTAACAGCAACAACAGATATTTTTGGCTTTTTGCCTATGGCATTTTCATCTTCTGCAGGAGCTGAAGTTCAACGACCTTTGGCTACAGTGGTAATTGGGGGAATGCTTACGGCTACCTTACTTACTCTGGTTGTTCTCCCCGTCCTATATACTTTTGTAGAGAAGAGAAGGGAAAAGAAAGAACAGAATAAAATTGATTCTTCCAATTCCCGATCATTAGCTACAATTTTAGTGATAGGGTTGTTATTAAGCGGATCATTTTCTGCTAATGCCCAATCTGATACAACTTCTTATGCATATCCACTTCAGGATACCTTACAAACTATCAGTTTGGAAGAAGCCAAAGAGTTGGCTATTAAAAACTATCCACGATTGAAAGCTGCTCAACTTGAAATTGAAAGTGAGGAGGTTTTGCGAAAAACAGCATATGATTTTGGTAATACCCAAATTTTCACGGGAAAAGAAGAAGTAGGGAATGGATCTGACGGTATCTATACAAAAGTTGGGGTTCAGCAACAGGGCATAGATATCTTCGGAATTGTCCCCCGCTTAAAGTTGCAAAAAGAAAGGGTAGCTCTTGCAGAAAATGCTTTAGACCTTAACAGCTTAGGAATAGAACGTGAGGTAAGTAGGGCCTGGGCTGCAGTTTATGCCCAGAAGAGAACCTATCAGGTCTATAAAAAAATGGATTCTATTTTTGAAGATATTGAAAGGGCCGCGAGAATTAGGTACGAGACCGAAGCCACCTCTAAATTAGAGTATCTTGCTACCTCAAACCAGGCAAATGAAGTTAAAATTCAATTGGAACAGTCCTACCGAAATTACTTAAAAGCTTTGCAGCGCTTAAATTTGTGGTTTGCATCTGATACCTTATATAACGTTCCTGATTTGCCTACCGAAGTACTGGACAAACCACTAAATTTCCTAGTGGAATCCCTGGAAAACCATCCTTTGCTCCAGGTATCGGGACAAAGGGTAGAAGTGGCGAAAGCGGTCACCAGGGAACGAAAATCAGAATTCCTGCCCAAACTCCAGGGACAGTATGCGAGGCAGGAAGTCAATGGGCAGTCTGGTTTTTACCAGTATCAGGTAGGGATTCAGATTCCACTTTTCTTTGGCCCTGAATTGGGCCGTACCCAGGAAGCAAGAGTAAATCGCAAGATTGCAGAGCAAAATTTTTATCAGGATAAACTAGAATTGGAAACGGCATATAAAAATATGCGGGAAGAATATATTAAATGGCGAAACTCCTGGAATTATTATAAAGAGGAGGCACTTCCTTTAGCCAAAGAACAACAAAATGGATCTGTCCTGGCTTTTAAAGAAGGAGCTATAGATTATGTGACTTTCCTGCAGAACATAAGGGATGCCATCCGCATTGAAGTAAACTCCTGGAACGCTTTTAATGATTATCTCGATAGCCGATATCAACTCGAATATTACCTGAAAAATTCAAACTAAAAACTAAGTAATAAAAACGATATGAATACAAGATCAATAAATATTTTAACACTTGCCTTAACCCTCAGCCTCTTCTTTGGATGTAAAGAAAATTCTGAAACAGGAGAAGACCTTTCCCGTGATACTGCAACTACGAATACTGAAGAGGGTGAAGGTCACAACGAGGAGGGCGAAGAAGAAGGAGGTATGGGCGCGGTGCACCTTTCCGACTTAAAATTCAATAGCTTAGGGATAAAGGTGGATACCTTACCCAAAAAAGCGCTTTCGGGACTTGTGGAAGCCAACGGGCAGTTGGAAGTACCACCGCAGTATGAAGCTACGGTGACCGCTATCCTTGGAGGTAATGTAACATCCATAAAGGTTATTGAAGGTGATAAGGTAAACAAAGGACAGGTTTTGGCCTACCTCGCCCACCCCGACCTAACCAGGATTCAGACAGACTACATCAATGCGTTTAACCGAATGCAATTTTTGGAAGACGAATTTAACAGACAAAAACGTTTATATGAAGCGGAAGTTGGTTCCGGAAAGACTTTTCAACAAACGCGGTCAGACTACCAATCGGTCAAGGGGGAAGTAACTGGCTATGAATCTCAAATTCGACAATTAAACTTAAGTCCTTCACAGGTAAGGAATGGAGATCTTTATGAGTATGTTCCGGTAGTAAGCCCCATTGCAGGATATATTGAAAAAGTAAAGGTACAGGTGGGACAATACGTAGAACCCCAAACCGGAATGTTTATGGTAGTGGACAATGAACATGTACATGCCGATTTAATGGTTTTTGAAAAAGATATCTATAAGGTAAAAGAGGGACAAAAAATCTCTTTTAGCCTGGAATCAGTCCCCGGCAGCAATCTAACTGGCGAGATCTATTCGGTTGGTAAACAATTTGAACAAAACCCGAAAGCAGTACATGTACATGCCGAAATTGACAAAAAAGAGGACTACCTGATTCCCGGAATGTACATACAGGGTAAAATCAGGACTGGTGCTTCACCTGTCACCGCTCTGCCGGAAGAAGCAATTATTGAAGAAGATGGTAACCCCTATATTTTTACAGCTCAAAAACACCAGGAGGATGGAGAAACTGAGTGGGAACTTAAACCAGTACAGGTAAGGACCGGGATTACCGAAGATGGCTGGGTAGAAATAAAACTTTTGGAACCACTGCCGGAAGGTACGATGGTTGCCTATAACAATGCCTATTATCTGGTTTCTGAAATGCAGAAGAGCCAAACTTCCCACGGGCATTAAAAAAATTAGAAGAATGGACTCGCTGTCATAATTGTTTGTCTTGATTAAAATTTCAGTGGGTTCATTCTTATTAGAAAATTTAAAATATAATTATGAAAGAAATAAAAGCATTTATAAAGCCAAAAAGGGCTCAGAAAGTAATCGAAGCGCTAAGTGACCACGGATTTAAGAGTATGACCATCTCGAAAGGGGAAGGTACAGGAGCTTTTAAAGCGAAGGGCGCATCGCCTTCTCTGGATTTTCGTGTTACTGATAGTCCGGTAATTAAACTAGAATTGGTTTGCCAAAATGAGGAGTCTCAGATAGCAATTGATATTATTCTTGAAAACGGCAAAACAACAGAACCCGGTGATGGTATCATTTATCTGTCAGATATAGAAAATGCTTTTCAAATTAAAACTGGAAAGTCATTAAAAACTAATAACTCTAAATTAAGCTAAAATGAATGATGTAGAAAGAATTTTAGAGTCTTATGAAGTTAGGCCAACAGCAATGCGCACCCTTATTTATAAATTTATGGCCAAAAATAACCGGGCTATTGCTTTGTCAGAGATCGAAACCGCTTTTGTAAAAGCTGATCGAGCCACCTTATCTCGTACCATAAAGATTTTTGAAAAGAATGGTATAGTTCACCAAATAGATGATGGCACTGGAATACCTAAATACGCGCTTTGCGAAACCCTATCTAACTGTGAAGTAGAACAGGATTTACACATCCATTTTCATTGTAAGTATTGTGATGAAACCGTTTGTTTGACCGACCATAAAATCCCGCATATTAATCTTCCGGAAGGATACATGCCAGAAAACGTAAATCTGGTAGTAAAAGGAATATGCGAGAAATGTAGTGGTGTTTAATTTTATAAGATGATTAAAGCTAATAAAATACTTACAAGCAACGGGATAAGACCTACCAAAATGAGGGTATTTATTTATAAATACCTCAAAAGAAAGTTTTATGCTGTAACATTAAGTGAAATAGAAAAGGCTCTCATCAAAAAAAGTGACCATACAGGGGACAGAACGACAATTTATAGGAATATAAAGCTGTTCCATGAAAAAGGCTTAATACATCAAATAGATGATGGATCAGCTATCGCGAAATATGCATACTCAGATAAAAACTGTTTGGATTTGCACCTGCATTTTCATTGTGTACGTTGCGGGAACACCTTTTGTTTACCAAATAAAATACAGTACGATAGTCTGCCCGATAAATACGAAATAATTGATGTGAATTTAGTTTTAAAGGGAACCTGTGGAAAATGTAGAAAAGCAAGGAAATTTAAAAAAAGAACCCATTCATCTGCTAATAAAAGTTTAGACGATGATACAAAATTATAAATTCCGAAAAAAATAATGACATAAAGCAGCGGTGAGAGTTTGGATATTTCCTTTCCCGAAGAAATTTAACGGACTTTGGGGCTAAATAGCAGAAACAGTTTACCAAATACTTTTACCTTTTAGCAAGACCAATATTCGAAATTTTGAATCTGAAACGGAAAAATTAGCAAAGCTCGAACAAAGAGCATTGGTATTGATAAATAAAATAATAACACTTAAATCTAAAAAGTACGTATGATTAGTGTTTTGGAGAAATGCTGAGGAAATGGTGGGAATTGTCGAGAATCCTCATTTTATGGATATTCCTGATTCCTATTGTGCCCCGCGACAGAAAAATGAAAGGACCGGGGAATGAGAGAACGGTACGACTGTCAATATCTATGACTTATAATTTGAAAAATTCAGGATATTATTTATGCTAATATAAAAACATATCTGAGTTTAACAGGATTATAAAAGTAGAATGATTAGATCATCCTGTAAAGTTGATAAACTTCCACCTGAGTCGAACCTGTCCGAGATACAGGTATGCATAAATAAGGATATGGCAAAGTACAATTGAGAACAATGCCTGAACAGAGGAATTGGGATGGATGTTTGCACATAAAAATGCAATAATATTAATTTTAAAAGATGTTACAGATTACAGACATAAAAAGAGAAAATGTGGTTACCTCAATTGCCAGCGGTAAACTCAACCAGTACGATTTTGAAAAAATACATCCGCTTATCCACATTATTCTTGAAAAAAGATTAAAGGTTCGATGGTATTTTGAGATGAACGATTTTCAAGGCTGGCATATAGAAGGTCTATGGAAAGATTTCTCTAAAGATGTTGGCCACGAAAAGGAGTACGAAAAAATAGCATTGGTAGGGGAAAAAAAATGGCGAAAGTGGGCGGCCCAGTTTATGAAACCATTTTGCAATGCCGAAATTAAATATTTCGATCCAGACGAGAAACAGGAGGCCAAAATATGGATTGAAAGTGAGTAATGACATGGCATTGGTGATTAACAAAAGAATAAACTAAAAATATATTGATATGGGATTTTTAAAACATTTATTTAGAGGCTCCGGATATGGAGGCCATCATTCCCGCGGGCATCATAATAAGCGCGGTTATGATTATAGGGAAAATAATCCAGATGCAAAGGTTATGATTCGTTGCACGGCCTGTGGTGAGAAAAATGAAGAGAGCGCAGCCTTTTGTAAAAAGTGCGGTTCACCTTTAGGCAAGTCCAAGTGTAGTAACTGTAACGAGAGTGTGCCAGTCGAGGCAAAATTTTGCCCTAATTGCGGTACTGAAATAAAACAATAGATGAAATACTATGTTTTAATAATCCTGTTTTTTGGTTTTCTGAAAGCGAACGCCCAAAAAATTTACAGGACCGAAGAAGGCCACGTTGAGATGATGGCAATGGTTGAGAATTTACCCATTAAGGCAGAAAGTCATAAATTGGCCTTATATCTCGACTATGATTCCAAAGTGGTCAGTGGGGTACTCGACCTTAAAACGCTATCGACCAACAACCCTGAAATCAGCGCAATGCTGGAAAGGCAGGAAGACCCCTTGATGCTTCGGTTTACCGGTACGGTGCCTTCTGTTGATTTTTTGTCAAAACGGCACGACCCTATCAACTTTAATTGGCTGATAGATGTTACTTATCAAGGAAAAGCCTTTAAATCACAATTTAAAGCAACCATCACTCATATAGAACAAGGTTTACGTATGTCGTGTCTTATAAGTGCAACTGGACAATTATTGGTTTCTAATACTGGTTTGGATTCCATAATAGAGGGTATCGATGACACCATAGAGGTACAATTTGCCCAAATGGTTTTGAAATTGGACAACCAGTAATTTAATAATCAAATGAAATGCTCTTAAATAAACGAATATCCATCTGGTCCTTTCTTAAATATATTAAATATGATATTTTATTTATTGTATTTTATGCTATAGCAATTGGTGTTTTGGACCAATTTGGTTTTCTGAGTAAAATTTCGATCCCTATTGCCGTTACAGGTGTTTTCGGGACTGCTGTAGCGCTACTGTTAGGTTTCAGAACCAATCAAGCCTATGAACGCTGGTGGGAAGCCCGTATTATTTGGGGCGCCATTGTCAACGACTCCCGTACTTTGGTACGACAGGGCATAACCTTTTATGACCGGCAGGATGGTCAGTATGAATTTAGGATTAAAGAAATAGTTTTACGACAAATTACGTGGTGCTATGCACTGGGTGAGTCATTAAGGAAAGTGGATTTTTCCCCTAAGGTAGCTGGCTTTTTAAAAATTCAGGACATTAATGATCAAAATGTTCCTAATGCTATTCTATTAAAACATTCTGAAGCCTTATCAGAAGCCCTTAACGATAAGGTGATCAATAAATTCCAACAGGTACAAATTGATAGCACTATTGCGCGTCTCTGCGATTCAATGGGCAAATGCGAAAGGATCAAAAATACGGTTTTCCCCAAAGCGCATAGCCTGTTAATCCACCTTATCATTTATGTATTTGCCACAATGCTACCATTCGGCCTGTCTGATAATTACCTATCTGTGGAAATTGGGCTTACCATCGCTATCCCTATCATCTTTATAGCCATTGAGAAGACCTCGATTTTAATGCAGGATCCCTTTGAAAACGACCCAATGGACACACCAATGACCGATTTGGCTCAAACTATAGAAATTAATTTAAAGCAGATGACAGGTGATGAGGACATCCCCGAGAAAAAGAAACCTGAAACATATTACGTTTTATGATATGGATTTGCAAACTGAAATAACGCTAATTCCCAGATTATTGGTTGCCTTGTTGCTGGGTTTCTTGATTGGGCTTGACCGTGAAATTCATGGTCACGACGCTGGCATAAGAACCTATCCTTCCGTTTGTTTGGGAGCTGCACTATTAACCATCATCAATACGCATATTGAAGTGGCAGACCAAACCAGGATTGTCGCTAATATTGTTTCTGGAATTGGTTTTTTGGGAGCGGGTATCATTTTTAGGGACAGTTCAAAAAATACCATATCCGGGTTGACAACAGCAGCTACTATATGGGCCAGTGCTGGTGTTGGCATTGCGATAGGATATGGGATGTACTTAATTGGGATAACCAGTACACTATTGATTATACTATTGCTGGTTTCGCATCATTTTCCATTTTTTAAAACAAAGTACGGTAAAGGAAGAAATAAGATGTAACAAGCAGGAATTATTAATTAAGATGAATAGATAAGTTCAATTGAAATCAGGAAATTAGTGTGACGTGTAAAGCATATTAGTTGCATATACCATGCGCAAAAATTTTAAATAGATTTAAAATAAAGATATACAAATATGTTACAGGTAATAAACTTAGAACACGAGGACCTTATTGCCGCTAAAATCAGCGGGAAACTAACAGAAAAGGATATGGAAAAGATGCACCCGCTTATCCATAACATTATAAAAAAAGGCCATAAAGTGGATTTCTATTTTGAAATGGAAGATTTTGAAGGATATAACCTTAAAGGTTTTTGGGAAGACCTAAAGATTGATTTGGCCCACTTAGATGATTACGGTAAGATGGCCTTTGTGGGCAACAAAAAATGGCAGGAAGGGACGGCTAAGGCGGCCGATTTTTTTACCAATTCGGAAGTTAAGTTTTTTGATATTTCCGAGAAAGTACAAGCCAAAAAATGGATTAATCTTAATTAACGATAATAAAACTAAATATAATATGAAAGAAAAGGACAAACACAGCAAAGATGATGGCCACAATCATGACCACGGCGGAATTTTTGGAAAAAACACAGAACTCTATTTTGCGATTTTAAGCGGGGCCACATTAATTACAGGATTCCTGTTGGAAAAATTCACAGGGGTTTCAGATAACATCTCTTTTGGTCTTTACCTGGCAGCTTATTTCTTTGGCGGTTTTTTTACCCTAAAGGAGGCCATTACCAAAGTGTCCAAAGGCGAATTTGAAATCGATTTTCTGATGCTGGTCGCAGCTGCAGGAGCGGCCTATTTGGGCGAATGGGCAGAAGGCGCACTGTTGCTGTTCCTGTTTAGTTTGGGACATGCCTTAGAACATTACGCAATGGCTAAAGCCCAAAAATCTATTGCGGCTTTAACAGACCTCGCCCCTAAAACGGCCCTACTAAAGAAGGATGGCGATACTGTTGAAGTGGAGATTGAAGAGCTCCAGGTGGGCGATATCATCGTGGTACGCCCCAACAGCAAGATTTCTGCCGATGGTGTTATTGTAAAGGGCAATAGTAGTATAGACCAGTCACCCATTACCGGGGAAAGCGTTCCAGTGGATAAAACACCAATAGAAAATCCGGATAAGGAGTATACCTCACAAAGCGATATCCCGGATGAGAACCGTGCATTTTCAGGGACTATCAATGGTAACAATACCCTCGAAATAAAGGTGATTAAAGAGGCAAAAGATTCTACCCTCAACCGCTTGGTCACTATGGTACAGGAGGCTCAGGACCAAAAATCGCCCACACAATTATTGACCGATAAGTTTGAGCGGTACTACGTGCCATCGGTAATCTTATTGGTCATACTATTGAATTTTGCTTTTCTGGTCATCGATGAAACGTGGAATGAAAGCCTGTACCGTTCCCTGGCGGTACTTGTGGCAGCCAGTCCGTGCGCGCTCGCCATCTCTACACCTTCTGCGGTATTGAGTGGCGTTGCAAGGGCTGCGCGTGGCGGGGTTTTGATAAAAGGCGGTCGCCCATTAGAAGACTTAGGGGTACTTACCGCTCTTGCTTTTGACAAGACGGGGACACTTACCGAAGGAAAACCAAAGCTTACCGATGTCGAAAGTTTTGGCAACATAGATAAAAAGGAACTGTTGGAAATCGCGATTGCTGTTGAGGAACTGAGCGACCATCCCCTGGCAAAGGCTGTTGTACGTGACGGAATGGAACGGCTCGGGAAAGACACCAAAATTCCCGATGCCGATGATTTGGAGGCCGTACAGGGCAAGGGCATAAAGGCAAACTATCAAGGGAATTCCATTTACATAGGCAACCTGGAGCTTTTTGAGGATATTGATAAAGGCGTTCCCAGCGATGTATCAGAAAAGGTAAGAGCACTTGAAGGGGAAGGAAAGACCACGATGCTAATAAAAAGGGGCGATGAATTTATAGGGATGCTCGGGCTGATGGACACGCCACGGGAAAAAGCCAAGGAAACCCTTGCCCAACTAAAGGAAATAGGCATCAAGAAAATGATAATGCTTACCGGCGACAATCAGAAAGTAGCCGACGCTGTAGCCGAGGAAATCGGTTTGACCGAAGCACGCGGAAGCCTGCTTCCCGAAGAAAAAGTGGAGGCCATCAAAAAACTTGCTGAACAGGAAAATAAACTGGCAATGATAGGTGATGGGGTTAATGATGCGCCTGCAATGGCAAACAGTACCGTTGGTATTGCAATGGGTGCAGCGGGAAGCGACGTGGCCTTGGAGACCGCAGATATAGCGCTGATGGCCGATAAACTGGAAACCCTTCCCTTTGCCATTGGTTTGAGCAGAAAAGCAAAAGCGATCATCAGGCAAAACTTATGGGTAAGTTTGGGGGTAGTTGCCTTTTTAATCCCTGCGACCATAATGAGTTGGGCAAGTATCGGCATAGCCGTTGCGGTTCACGAAGGCTCTACGTTGGTAGTGGTTTTTAATGCATTAAGGCTTTTGGCTTATAAAAAATAAAAGTGATTTAGAAGCCTATATTTTTTGACAAATTCGGGTTGAATGTTAATCTAGATTATTTGATTATTGGTTAGATGGATATTATGAAAATTAGGAACCATATAAATAAAGTTTAATGTAAAAGTAATTTACCAATGAGAACATCTCTATTTATCTATTTTGCCTTTTTATTTGCCGTTGGGTTACAGGCACAAACCGAACCTTCCGTAGAAGGCAATGTAGATAACCTGCCCGTAAGGGAATATACCCTTACACTGCGGGAAGAAGCTGTAAACAAGGCGGGCAAGGAGGTTATGGGAATGACTATAAATGGTCAGATACCAGGACCAACACTTGAATTTAATGAAGGTGAATACGCCGTAATCTATGTCAAGAACGAGATGAGCGTGGAATCATCGATACACTGGCACGGCCTTCTGTTGCCAAATTTCTACGATGGCGTTCCCTATCTGTCCACGCCACCTATCGAACCTGGCAAGACCTTAAAATATGAATTCGCCATTAAGCAAAATGGCACCTACTGGTACCATTCCCATACCATGCTTCAGGAACAAAGTGGTGTTTATGGCCCTATTGTTATCCAACCAAAGGAAAAAACAGATTTGGAGTATGACAAGGAACTGGTACTGCTGCTTTCAGACTGGACCAATGAGAAACCTAGGGACGTAATGCGGTTTTTAAAACGGGGCACGGAATGGTACAACATCAGGAAGGGAACGGCCACACCGTTGAACCAGGTCATCAAAAGAGGTGCTCTGGGCGCACAATTTAATTTTTGGAGACAGCGTATGGAAAGTGCAGATATAGCAGACATTTACTACCCCGCGTTTCTGATCAATGGGGAGCAAAAAGTAGAATATCCTGAATTCAAACCGGGAGAGAAAGTACGTCTGCGTATTATCGATGGTTCTGCATCCACTTCGTTCTGGATGACCTTTGGTGGGGAAGACCCACTATTGGTTTCAGCCGATGGTAAGGATGTGGTTCCCGTAGAAAAGAACAAAACCTTTATTGCGGTTGCAGAAACCTACGATTTTATCGTGACCATACCGGAAACTGGCAAGTTGGAATTCAAGATTATGGCCCAGGATGGTTCCGGTACCGCAACTGCCTATCTTGGCCAGGGCACAATCGTTGCTGCCGCAGACGTTCCCAAGCCGGATAAAATAGGGATGATGCAGCAAATGGCCAAGATGAAGATGAGAATGGGCGCCCCGGCATTAAAATTTAGGCCCGGTAAGGTAGATCCCTATAAAATGGCCGAGGATTGGGGAATGCAAATGGACGGTACCATGCAGATGGAAGGGATGAACGATATGGCGCCCAATGCCGGATCGGAAGGTATGGGCAATATGAACAGGGAGAAGTCCAATATGAAAAAGGATTCCATGCAGATGGACCATTCCAAAATGGCAAAAATGGACCCGCCTGCCGGACGGGCAGGTATGGAAAAGGATCCTGAAAGGAAGGGACAGACTAGAATGGATGACATGAAAATGGCTGATATGGGTGGAATGAAAATGGGGGAAACGGGAGATATGCAGGGAATGAGCCTTTTTTCACAATACAATTATGATTATTTGAAAGCCCCCGAAAAAACCAACTATGATCCCGATGTGCCCGTAACAGAAATTCTATTGAACCTTACAGGGAATATGCAACGGTATGTCTGGAGTATGAACGGTGTACCCCTTTCCGAAGCGGACAAGATAAAGATAAAGGGGGACGAGGTAACCCGGATTACCTTCAATAATCTCACCATGATGCACCACCCTATGCATTTGCATGGACATTTCTTTAGGGTCATCAACGAGAACGGGGAATATTCCCCCTTAAAACACACGGTGAATGTACCCCCTATGCAAAAGGTAACCATTGAATTCTATGGCAATGAATACGGCGACTGGTTTTTCCATTGCCATATTCTATACCATCTGGTAGGCGGTATGTCCCGCATAGTAAGCTATGGTACGCCACGTGACCCTAGGTTGGAAGAATATCCTGTGTCCAAACTTATTGATGAGACCGACCAGTACTACTCTTGGGGTATGGTGGATGCCGCTTCCAATATGACCGCATTGAACCTGGTAAGTTCAAACATACGCAACCAGTTTTCCCTGAGGGCCGAATACGGCTGGAACAAAAATATGGAAGTAGAAGCGGCTTATGACAGGTATCTATATGATTATTTGACCGTTTTTGGTGGTGTGAATATTGAAAATGGAATGGAGGATAGCCTTGAGGAGATAACAACTACTGCCATTGCCGGGATTCGGTACCTCACCCCTTACCTCTTTACCCTTGATGTTCGCATGGACAGTAAGTTGCGGCCACAGATAAGTTTGAGTCGTGCCATATCGATCTTCCCAAGGACCATCTTGTTTGGAACCTACGAGTACCAGGCAGATTTTGGATGGGTGGATGAGTTGCCACAAGGGGATAATTTTAAAAAAGAAATTACCTGGAGTACCGGTATAGAATATTTCTTATCCAAGAATTTTTCGCTAATGGGCAGTTATGATAACCGCTTTGGTGCGGGAGGTGGGCTATCATTAAGATTTTAAGACCAATTATTAATTAATCAATAACTCAAAATCTATAAAAATGAAAGTCGATGAAAGACTTTTGCAAAACAGGTTCAAACAAAACCCAAGACAAAGGCACCAAAGAAAGGATTCCATCTTGTCCTGTATGCCATGATTACAGCCGTACTTATCTGTACTATAAGAACTGAACGGAAATTAATTAAAACTATAATTATGAACATTAGGAACATTTTTTTAAGATTGGCAATAATTGCCGTGATCGCGTTTGTAGCCCCTTCCTATGCTATAGGTCTAGAGTCCAGTAACGTTGATGACACCGAACTAATGACCGTCCCATCTGTAGCCATGCAGTCAGGGAATGTACAGGCAGACTTTGATGAATTTCCAAATTTGCACCCTATGGTGGTTCATTTTCCCATTGTGCTTTTATTGTTCGCCGCCATTTTGCAATTGATCCAACTATTCGTTATGAAACACACTATGGATTGGGTCATCCTGTTAATAGTGGGATCTGGATTTATAGGGGCCTATGTAGCAGGCACTTTGGTTCATCCTGATACCGAGGGACTTACCGAAATGGCCAAAAAAGTACTGGAAGAACACGATAAATATGCCAGCTGGACCGTGTGGTCAAGTGCCGTCGCGGCGGTAATGAAATTGGTAAGCCTGTTTTGGTTTAAACTAAGACGCGGTTTCGAGATTGCCGTGTTGCTGGTGATGGCATTTTCGGCCTATTCCGTATCCCAGGCGGGTCACTACGGCTCACAACTGGTATATATTGAAGGTGTGGGCCCACAAGGAAAATACTTAGGTAGTGAAACTGAAGAAGGCCAAAAGGAAAGCAGTGAACATTCACATTAAAATTAAAGGATGAAAAAAGGATTTATTATCACGAGGCCCATATTGGTTTTGGCATTAGACGCCGTAACCACTCAGCACCCACTGCTGTGGTAGACTTTGGGTAGGTTCCGATTCCTTGCTGTCCCAAATTATCCAAATGGTCAACGATTAGTACAAACCTATTAAAAAATCAAAAACAAATGAACTCAAAAGAAAATAATCACAAAGAAATGAAAAAAGGAAATTACGCAAAATTTTTTGCAATGATTGCAACCGCCATGGTAGCAATGTTCTTCTTGATGTATACCAACTCTTACCAGATCATTGATCATTTCTGGTTCAGTGAAACAAGGCTTTTTATGACGCTGGTCATGGCCGGTTCCATGATTATCATCATGCTGTTGTTTATGCTCAATATGTACAAGAAGCGTAGTGCCAATATCGCCGTCATTTCGTTGGGTATTTTGCTCATTGCCGGGGGCATTGGACTGGTGAGAAGCCAGATTACTGTTACAGGTGTTGATTATATGGAAGGTATGATTCCGCATCACTCCATAGCTATTCTTACAAGTGAGCGTGCCCAGATTAAGGATATACGGGTAAGGAAACTGGCTGATGAAATTATCAAAGCCCAACGCAGGGAAATAATGGAAATGCAGTGGTTGATCAATGACATTAGAGAAAATGGTGTAGTAGAAACAGAAGATGAAAGGAAAAAAAGGCCTGTGCCCGAGTTTGAAGGTTTGCTTGATGAAGAAACGCAAAATCTATACGAATAACGCACGAAGGCCCTCCATTGGTTGTTACCTTCAAGGTGGCGAAGTTGTTGGCGTATAAAGAATTGGAAAATTGAAAAAAATATATTGAAAATAATCAAAATAGACTGCCCTTCAGAAAGGCAAATAATTCGAGTGAAGCTGGAAAGATTTGATCTTAAAAAAACAGAAAAATGGATAAATATGATTTAACAATTATTGGTTCCGGTCCGGGTGGCTATGTGTGTGCCATACGTGCTGCACAACTGGGCTTTAAAGTGGCCATAATCGAAAGGTACAGCACCCTTGGCGGCACTTGCCTTAACGTGGGTTGCATCCCTTCAAAAGCCTGGCTGGAAGCCTCGGAACATTACCACAAGCTCAAACACCAATTCGAGGATTTCGGTATTGATGTCAAGGAAGCGAATGTGGATATTATAAAAATGAACCAAAGGGTTCAGGACGTCGTGGGGGAAATCATCAACGGGGTAGCCTACCTGATGAAAAAGAACAAGGTTACCGTTTATGAAGGCCACGGAAGCATCAAGGACAAAAACACCATTGAAATTAAGGGCGAGGACAAAACACAAACCATAGAAACCGATAAGATGGTCATCGCCACCGGTTCAAAACCTGCATCCTTGCCAAACATAGAAATAGATAAGAAAAGGATTATTTCCTCTACGGAAGCCCTTGCCCTTAAAGAAATCCCCAAACACTTGATGGTCGTTGGAGGTGGTGTCATTGGGGTCGAGATAGGTTCGGTTTTCGCCAGGTTGGGTTCAAAGGTTTCCATCGTAGAGTATTTTGATGGGCTTATTTATTCAATGGACAAATCCGTAGGGCACCAATTGTACAGGTCCCTAAGAAAACAAGATATCGAGTTCTATCTGGAACACAAGGTCACAAAGGCTGTGGCAGCAGAAGATAAGGTAACCCTTACGGCACAGAACAGGAAAGACGACAAGGAAATGCAGTTGGAAGGAGACTATTGCCTGATGGCCATCGGAAGAAAACCTTTTACATCAGGCTTGGGCCTTGAAAACCTGAGAGTGGAAACCAACGAAAAAGGACAAATAAAAGTTGATGATAACCTGGAGACCAATGTAAAAGGGGTCTATGCCATTGGAGATGTAGTCCGAGGGGCGATGCTCGCCCATAAGGCCAGTGAAGAAGGTGTTTTTGTGGCCGAACGCATTGCAGGACAAAAGCCGCATATCAATTATTCCCTCATACCAAACATTGTCTATACACAGCCCGAAGTAGCCGGTGTGGGACTTACCGAAGAGGAACTTAAAGAAGCAGGAAGAGCAATAAAAACGGGCTCGTTTCCCTTTAAGGCCAATGCACGGGCCAAGATAAGTATGGACACCGATGGCTTTATAAAAGTGATTGCAGACAAGGAAACCGATGAGATTTTGGGCGTTCATATGATAGGTCCGCGCATAGCCGATAGTTATACGGAAGCTGTCGTGGCGATGGAATTCAGGGCAGCGGCAGAAGATATTGCACGGATGTCCCACGGACACCCCACATTTTCAGAAACCTTTAAGGAAGCCTGCTTGGCCGCTACCGAAGACAGGGCGTTGCATATATAGATTTTTAAAAATGGAATTGGCAAATAAAACACAGTAATTATGTATCAATCCGCAAAAAGCCAGTCTACACTGGCTTATATCAGGGAAACGGCTAAAAAATTTCTCGATAGGGAAACGGCAGGGGGAATCTTATTGATTATTGCCACTATCGTCGCACTTATTTTGGGAAACTCCGAATGGTCAGGTATGTATCATCATTACCTAAAAGATGAGATCCTTATTGAGTTATCAGAACATTTTAGTTTTGGGCTAACTATTGAAGAATGGATAAACGACGGCCTGATGGCCATTTTCTTTCTAGTGGCCGGACTTGAGTTAAAAAGAGAAATCCTGGTAGGAGAATTGTCTTCCTTTAAAAAAGCATCATCCCCATTGCTGGCAGCATTAGGTGGTATGATAGTCCCTGCACTGATATTTGCGAGTTTGAATTCAGGAACAGATTATATAAAGGGTTGGGGCGTACCTATGGCCACAGATATAGCTTATTCTCTTGGGATCATTGGACTATTGGGAAAAAAAATCCCTTCACAACTAAAAATTTTTTTGGTAGCATTGGCGATAGCAGATGATTTAGGTGCCATTCTCGTGATAGCTCTTTTCTATAGCAATGAAATAAGCTGGTTTTTTCTGAGTGGTGGCCTGGGGATATTTATTTTACTACTGGTCTTAAACAAAGTAGGGATAAAAAACCTTTTATGGTATATTATTGGTGGAATTCTTTTATGGTACTTTTTCCTTAATTCAGGAGTCCATCCTACCATAGCAGGGGTGCTCTTTGCTATTACTATTCCTGTGAAACCTAAACTGGATAGTAAATACCTTAAGGAAAGGACTACCCATAACCTGGCTCAAATGGAGGAAACAAATTTCAAAACCAAAAATCCTCTTCAAGATATGAAACAGCGTAAAATTCTAAAAGCGATTAAAATTGACACGGAAAATTCAAGGCCACCTTTACTAAAATTAGAAAATGCCCTTATCGATTTCAATGCCTTTTTTATCATTCCAATTTTTGCGATTGCCAACGCAGGAGTGAAATTAGATGTGAGTTTTTTCGAGGTGGTTTCCAGCTCTCTCGGATTAGGTATAATCATAGGTCTTGCTGTAGGAAAAGTAGCCGGGATTAGTCTTTTTACCTGGCTTGGACAGAAGGCAGGTGTTTCGGCCATTCATAGTTCTTTAAAATGGAAACATATCATTGGTGTTGGAATGATTGCGGGAATTGGTTTTACCATGTCCCTATTCATAACCAACCTGGCTTTTTCTAGCCCAGATATGGTAAAGGTTTCAAAAATAAGCATTTTGATCGCTTCCTTTATTGCCGGCTTAATTGGTGTACTTATTTTATTGTTAACCTCACAAACAAAAGAAAATAATAAAAATGCCAAAATTCTGGAAAAGACTGGTAAAGGAGGAAATATGAGTTGATCAATAATTTTTTTTGACACCCACCGGGATGGTCATTGATGAATTACATCTACCTTAAAAAGAAATATAAATGAACAGATGAAAAAAAGTACTTTTATAATAAGTAAAATGGACTGTCCCTCGGAAGAGCAGATGATACGGATGAAACTGGAGTCAAACCCTCAAATAAAATATCTGGACTTTGACATTCCGAATAGGAAATTAGATGTGTACCATCAGGGGAATGCCCAAGAAATAAACGTGGAATTGGGTGCATTAAAGCTGGGGGAAAAACTTTTGGGAACAGAAAAGGCGGAAACGCCTATTGCCGAAGACGAGACCAAACAAAAGAAGATACTCTGGTGGGTTTTGTACATCAATTTTGGTTTTTTTGTTATCGAAATGACCACGGGTTGGATTTCTTCCTCGATGGGTCTTATTGCCGATTCACTGGATATGCTGGCCGATTCCATTGTATATGCATTGAGCCTTTTTGCCGTAGGCGGCGCTATTTCCCGAAAAAAGAAAGTGGCGAAATTCAGCGGCTATTTTCAGATGGCGTTGGCCCTTCTGGGATTTTCGGAAGTCGTGAGAAGGTTTTTGAGCAGTAGCGAAACCCCTTTGTTCCAATGGATGATCATCGTTTCCATTTTCGCCCTTATCGGCAACCTCGTTTCCCTATGGCTCATAAACAAGGCCAAAAGCAAGGAAGCGCATATGCAGGCAAGTGCCATCTTTACCTCAAACGACATTATTGTGAACGGCGGGGTAATACTGGCAGGGGTGCTGGTTTATTTTTTAGACAGTAAATGGCCCGATTTGGTCATTGGCGGTATTGTGTTTGCCTTTGTGATGCGGGGGGGCATTAGAATTTTAAAATTGTCGAAATAATTTGAATGTACAACATCAAAAAGTATCGAATGGCAACAAACTAATGATGAAGAAAAGAACTATAATCCTGCTGATTTTACTATTGTTGGCCATAGACCAGACAATAAAAATATATGTGAAGACTAATTTTTATTATGGAGAGGAATATTATGTGTTTGGCCAGGATTGGTTTCGGTTACATTTTTTGGAAAACTCCGGGATGGCCTGGGGATTCAAGTTTGGCGATGGTTATCTGGCCAAAGTTGTTTTAATTTTATTCCGGTTGGCAGCAATCATATGGGGAACCTTTTATATCAATAAGATGATTAAGAAGGGATATGCCAAGTTTTTTTTAATCAGTGCAGCATTTATATACGCAGGTGCGCTGGGCAATTTGATTGATGGAGCTTTCTACGGGATGATTTTTGAAAAAAGTGACCCGGCACTTCAAAATATTGCGGAAATATTCCCGTCGGGCGGTGGTTATTCGGGATTTTTAAACGGTAATGTGGTCGATATGTGGTTCTTTCCGATTATAGACACCAGGCTTCCGGAATGGTTGCCATTTTGGGGCGGGGAACATTTTACGTTTTTCGACCCTGTATTCAATACAGCGGATGTTTGGATCAGTACGGGAGTTCTTTTACTCTTGATTTTTCATAAAAAATATCACAAGACAAAAAAACTCGAATAGTAAACATTTGGAATATACTAATACTAACAGAATAATTTTAAACAACGATATACAATGAATGTCTGGCTTTGGGTAATAATATTGGGATTAGCGGCCTGGGCAGCACACTGGGGTGCAGATCAATTGTTGACCCCTTTAAAGTTGCTCCGTAAACAATGGGGACTTACCGCTTCTGCAGGTGCTGCATTCCTTGCCATTGTCACGGCAAGCCCTGAAGTTGCCATTAACATTACCAGTGCGGCACGGGACGTTTCCAATATTGGCCTGGGCAATTTGTTGGGTTCCAATATTATTTCCATTCCCTTGATGGTGACCATAGCTTATTTTGCTTCAAGGAAACAGTTCAAGAACAACAAGGAACATCAAGAGCATCTTGATAAAAACGTTCTGGCATTGAACAAACGATCGGTTTCTGTGCTCTCCCTTCCCTATCTGGGCATTATCGCCCTTGTGGCCATTTTGACCTTGCCAAAGCCCTGGCGCGGGCTACAACCAATAGACGGGTGGATTATGCTGGGTGCATATATTGCATTCCTGGCCCACGCCATAGTAAAAGGCAAGGAAAAGGGCAAAAAAGTAGAATGGAACAAAAAACAGGTCTGGTTATCGATTGCCGGGGCCTTGGCCATAGCAGTTGGCGCTTTTTTCATAGTGAAGGCGACCGAAAATATCGTTTCTGCCCTAAATATTTCTGAAATCGTGGGCGGCCTTTTTATCACGGGCTTAATGACCACCGCCCCGGAAATATTCAAGACCTGGAGCGTGGTAAAGGGAGGTGAGGTTACAGCGGGCACCACCAGTGTTATTGCAGACAATGCCGTGACGATGACGCTGGCATTTTTTCCGCTGGCGCTGGTAATCACCCCCATTGATGACTTTGAACTGTTCTGGGTCAACCTGGCCTTTGTCGGGCTTATGCCGCTGCTTTACACACTTTTTGTGCATCAAAGCAATGAACTGCACGGTTTCGCAAAGTGGCAGATTTTTGTGTTTGACGCTGCATATATCGCTTATTTACTGGTAATGGTTTTTTTCGTGTTGAAACTTTTTTGATAGATGAAAAAGGAACTTTTTAAAGATTACTCGATGAGGCTGAACATGCTGGATGAAAACATCCGCAAATTGGCCGTAAAGTATGCTGAAAAATACTATACAATAAACCAATTTTCCAGGGAGGAAGCCCTTGAACGCAGCATTGTAAAAGCAGAGATGGAAATGAGAAACTTAAATAAATAATATATGGCAGAATTAAAAAAATCATTGGGTACGCTTCGCCTAACCTTTTACGGTGTGGGTACCATTGTAGGTGCAGGGATCTACACAGTAATAGGTGCTGCGGCCGGCCAGGCCGGTTATGACTTATGGTTGAGTTTTATTTTGGCTGCGGTGGCCGCCAGTTTTTCAGCACTTTCCTACGCAGAATTATCCTCCACCTATCCCAATGCAGGTGCTGAATTCATTTTTGTACGCAAAGCATTTCCAAAGATAGACATACCGTCCTTTCTCACAGGCTGGACGATTGCCTTTCACAGTTCTGCCACGATAGCCGCTGTATTGCTGGCCTTTTCAGGATATTTCAACACTTTTTTTAGTGTACCTTCCTTATTGATAAGTTACGGCGTTCTGATAGTGCTTTCGTTGATAAGCATTACAGGCATCAAGAAATCATCCACCGCCAATATCATTATGGTTAGCATACAGCTGTTGGGATTGTTTATTCTCATCGCGGTCGGGCTTGCCGAAACAGGACCGCCTAAGGCAGCGTTTTTCAAGGTGGAATCCTTTTCCGGAACTTTGGCGGCAACAGCAACCTTGTTTTTTGTCTATACAGGTTTTGAACATATGGCAGCATTAGGTTCGGAAGTGAAAAACCCTGGTAAGACCATTCCGCGCGCCTTTCTATTGACAATGGTGTTTACCACCGTTATCTATCTGCTCATAGCTTTTACGGTTCTAAACATTGCCGACCCGTCAGAACTGGCAAAAATAGATTCGCCACTGTCGCTTGCGGCATCCAATCTCAACAGTTGGTTGCCTGTTGCCTTGGCGGTCGCAGCACTTTTTGCCACGGCAAATGCCGCCTTTAGCGGTATTATTTCCATCAGCAGGTTGCTGTTTGGAATGGCAAGCGTGGGTGAACTTCCAAAAGTAATGACCAAAACCAATGCACAGAAAGTACCCTGGGTTACTACCATTGTGGTTATGGCGGCAGTTGCAGGATTTATGTTGTTGGGGGATATTAAAATCGTAGCAGGAATGTCGTCATTGGGTGCGTTGCTTGTTTTTGTCGCCGTGAACATTGCCCTTATCGTATTGCGTTTCAAAGCACCAGATAAAGACAGGCCCTTTAAAGTTCCTTTATCTGTTGGGAAAGTGCCAATATTGCCAATTTTGGCAATACTTATTAGCCTCTCTTTGGTCATACAATTTAATTGGCAGGTTTATGCTGCTTTTGCGGGAGCCATTGTAGTGGGTATTATATTGGATTATTTTTTGGATAAAAGGGAAAAAAAAGAGATAGACCCCGAAAAAGAAAAGGAATTGTTTAACCATTAATCGAGTATTATGGACTGGATGTTTGACGATTTCAAAAATGATCTGGATTCCCTCAACCCACAGGTTAAGAAAAAAGCCCTGGAAATTGCCAAGAAATTAGTTGAGGAGAAAAATTATTCAAAGGAAAAAGCTATTACAGAGGCTATTGTGAAGGCTGAAGAATGGTTTTACGATTTAGGAGGTTAATAATTAATTTAAACTATATAAAATGTTACAAATAATCGAGTTACAAGGAAAAAATATTGTTGCCACAAAAGCTTCGGGTAAGTTGGATAAAAAAGATATAGAAAAAATCCATCCACTTATCCACGCCATATTGGACAAGGGAATGAAGGTTCGTTGGTATTTTGAGATGGAGGAATTTACAGGTTGGGATTTTCCTGGATTATGGGAAGACCTGAAAATGGATACAGCCCACGCAAAAGATTATGAAAAAATTGCGATGGTTGGGAATAAAAAATGGCAGGATTGGATAACCCAATTTATGAAACCATTTACGAATGCAGAAATAAAATATTTCGATCTGGAAGAAAAAGAAATTGCCAAAGAGTGGATTAAAAAATGACTTTTTATTAAAATGAATACTTAAAAACTGAATATGTAATTTAAATTAGAAAACCATGAAAATATTAGTTCCTATCGATTTTAGTCAAAGTTCAAAAACTGGAGTGGAGTATGCTACAAAAGTGGCCGAATCTTTAAATTCAGAAATCATTTTTGTACATGCCTATTCTCAAGGCTATCAATATGCCGGATATGGCGCTATAGCCTATCCGGTATCCGACAATTTTGGTTCTTACCAGGAATTATACAAAGAGAAAATGCTTGAATTCCTCGAAAATTTTCCACGTCTTGCCACAATAAATTACAAAAGTATTATAGCCTCTGGAATAACTTCTGATATAATTTTACAATTAGCAATAGAAGAAAAAGTAAATCTAATAATTATGGGCACAGAAGGAGCAGGTACTGTAGAAGGTTACGTTGCAGGAACCACCAGTGAGAAAATAAGTAAGGATGTTTCCTGCCCTGTACTGGTTGTGTCTGAACATTTAGAAACCTTTAGTATAAAAAGAATTTGTTTGGCCTTGGATTCAGATAATCTCAGACCTGATAGTAAATTAAATGTTCTTATTGATCTTTTAAGGGCATTTAATGCCAGCCTTTTTATTTTCCATTTTTCAGAGAGTGATGAAGATATTAATGAGCAGGAAATCAGGGATCATTATGTGGAGAATTTTAATCTGAAAGATATTTCTGTTCACCTTTTTTCCGAAGGGAAAGCTGAAGAGAATATTACCAATTTTCTAAATGAAAACGCTATTGATATTTTGGCTCTATTATACAGGGAACATAATTTTATAGAACAACTTACTGAACTTGGTTTGAGAAGAAAAATGATTTTCAAATCAGAAGTGCCTGTACTAATTTTAAAATAAGTATAGAGTTCAAATTAATGATTTGCACTATTTGTTCCTTGAAATTTTATTTTCTACAAAAATAAATTTCTGAAAGGACATTTCTTTAGAAAAGCAAAGAAACTTTTTGCACCAATACGCCCTGCCATTCGCAGTTGAAAGCGGTATTATACTTAGGAGTCCATGGATGTCAATAAGGCAGGAAGCCGTCTTTGCCGATGTCGGCGTAGCCTTTTTGGCCATCCTCAACGCGATACGTTTACAGAAAATGAATTGGAAATAGTAAAACAAGATGTCTCAAAGTAGAAGAAATAAAAGAAAGAAAAAAGCTCAAAAACCAGCTAAGAACAAAATAACGAAAAAAGATAAAATAAAAGGCATTATTGCCCTTGTTCTCTTGGTGATTGCCGCCTTTCTGCTCTATTTTTTTGTGCTGAAAGGGAATATTCACAAGCATTGAGTTGAGGGGATTTACAAACTAATAAAGTTTATAAAATGATACACATTCTTACGACAGGAGGCACTATTGAAGGCTTGGATTATGAAAATAAGATAAGTCAAAGTAAAATAGTAATTAAGGAATTTCTTGCTTCCGCTAATGTTTCGACACCATATATCATTGAAAAGGCATTTGCTAAAGATAGTCGGTCAATAACAGAGGAAGACAGGAAAGTTCTCTTAGAAAAAATCAAGACCTCTTCTTCCAATCATATTTTAATAACCCACGGAACCTATACGATGGAAGAAACAGCAGCTTATCTTGGAAAACAAGGACTTGATAAAACCATTGTTCTCGTAGGCTCATTTATTATGGGACACTTTAAAAATACAGATGCCCCCTTCAATTTAGGTTTTGCAATCAGCTCTTTACAACTTCTAAAGCCTGGTGTGTACGTAGCTATGAACGGTACTGTTTTCCCTGGGAATAATGTTACTAAAAATATAGAAACCAACAAATTTATGTTAAAAAAATGAATAATTAAATGTTTGGCACTTCTATACATTGGACCACTTTTTTCTATTTGCTCATAGATACGTTTATAGTTTTATTGATATTTTATCATCATTCAACTAAAAAAATTTTAAGTAATCATTTCAGGTTCTTAAAGCTTGGATTGCTTTTTATAGCTTATAACGCAACTGGCGGATTCCTCCCCTTTGAAAATTTCCCAGGACCCTTTATCCTGCAATACATTATAACCTATGGTGTAGCTATAACCCTATGTATTTATTTAATATATTACTTGTATAAAGAATATGATATTGTTGTTGTTAGAATGCATTTTTCTATACAAAACCTGATAATTCTTGCAAGTACCAGTTTTATTGTATTGTTTCTAATTCCTTACTTTTTTACCAATTCCCTATATTGGGCTCGCATCTTTTTTACAATCCCTATATCTGTAGTGGCTTTTATATTTCTCTGGTATTTTTATAAAAGAATTTCAAACCTCGAAAATCCAAACCGCTTTTTTCTTATAAGGAATAAATTTTCAGTCCTAAGCGTAAGTTGTATAGCACTATTGCCAATTTTTACCGTTATTGGTGATTATCAATGGTTAACTTTTACCACAATGAATCTTGCTTTTTATGGCGTAACTGCTATTAAAGTAGATAGCCACCTTTATTTTTTAGAAAATAAAACTAAAATGTATAAAATTTTTTCTTGGAACGAAAAACAAAATGACCATCTAATAAAAAATGGAATCGTCTATCAAAACTTAACAAGACGTGAAATAGAAGTCTCTTTATCCATTTTAAGCAACTTGACTTACAAAGAAATCGCAAAAGATTTATTCATTGCTGAAAGCACCGTATCTAAACACGCTTCAAATATCTTCAAGAAAACGGGAGTGAAGAACAAACGTCAATTTTTAACTCGTTTTCGAAAAAAATTCAAAAATTAGACATAAGATAGTAGCATTTCATATCCTTGAAAATGCGGGAGTTTTACAGATTCCCGTAGAAAAATACGGATTTTTCGTAGGTAAATACGTACTAATCTACTAGTAAATAATTGTTATAAATTTATATTTAAAGGTTACTGTTCCCTAAAAATTTAAAAATAACCTTTAAAATGATGGTGATGGATCTACAGGTACAAGCAGCCATATTAATGGAAGAACTGAACGAAATCAAGCTCAAAAATAATAATATTTTAAAACGGGCTTTTTGTTCTATTGAAATATGTCGTAATCTACTTAGTTCGTTTAAAAAAGAAATCATTGAAAATGACTTTGATTCCTTAGAGCAAGAAATAGACTTCTTTAAAAACATAAAGCAAGTCCCGCTGATACAACTCATTTATTTTTCAGAAATCCATTCTTTGGAAATACAGTTTCCGAAAGCCGATAAAAAAGCCCAACTTAAATTTTTAAAAAAGAAAATTAGCAAATTAAACCGATTCTTTCTATACAATATAGATTTCGGTCAGTATGTAAATTCAAAAGCGACCCATTTTGATAAGGAATATTACACCCGGGATTATTTGGCCAGCTACCATATAACGACATCGAAATTCTATTTTCAAGATCCTGAGTTTTGCACTCCCAGGGATATGCTTTTAGGAAAATTTAAAGCTTACAATTTGTTAATATTTTATCTGAATGAAAGATTATATAATCTTAAGAATAATTGTAAAGGAGAGAATGTTAAAACCGTATCCTCCAAAAAAATTCCCTGGCCATTTACCAATACAGATTGGGTGGAATTTGTATATGCTTTAAGTGCTGCCGGAATTACAAAACAAAATGATTTGAGCATTATCAAATTGTCTAATACGCTTCAGAATATATTCGACATTAAACTATCTGAGAAAATCTACAAAACCTATCAGGATATAAAAAACAGAAAAAATAGTAGGACTTTATTTCTGGATTTACTCAGTACCTCCTTGATTTCTGAAATGAACAAAAGTGAAGAATAATCCTCAAAAAATGTTAAAAAAAGACCGTACTACGGTTTATATACCGAAATCCTATTTCTTCGCTGGCCTCATTTAATTTGTTGGTATTTTCAATCACCTACACCTTAATATAAGGTTCAAAACCAATCAAAACGCATTAAAATTCAAGATGTTAAATTTTCACCGTATTACGGTCTTAATGGGGAACAAAATCCAATAATCCATCCCAAATTTGTAGAACGAAAGTCAAATCCTGCGAAGGACTATCAAATTAGCTTAAAGCAATTTGGTTGCCCTTTTCTTTAAAATCGTTCTATTATGCCAACAAGTATCATTACCACAGACGATCTTCGGGAATTCAAATTGGAATTGCTCGATGATATCAAAAAACTACTTACCAATCAGTCAAAAGGAAAACTAAAAAAGTACCTCAAATCTTCCGAGGTTATGGATTTACTTCAAGTAAGTCCAGGCACTTTGCAAAATCTTCGCATCAATGGCACATTACCATACACAAAGGTTGGTGGCATTATCTATTACGATGCAGAAGAAATTCAAAATGTGATGACAGCCAACCGTGTACAGCACGGTTTAAATTCTTAAGCAATGAACTATATAAAGCTACTTAATGCGGCTTTTGAAAAGTTCTATTTTGATGATCGCCTAAACCCTACCCATATCAGTTTGTATATGGCGCTGTTTCAAGAATGGAACAGCTCTCGGTTTATGGATGAATTTTACGTAAACCGTAGGGATGTGATGCGCTGTGCCAAGATAGGTTCAAAATCAACATACCATAGATGTATTGTCGATTTGGATGCTTGGCAGTATCTATCCTATTTTCCTTCCAACAATCCATACAAGGGCAGCAAAATCAAGATGGCCATAATCGGGACAAGTGATGAACCCGTTGTGGGACAGTACAATCCCGAATTGGAACAGCTTGCGGAACAGTACCATCCCAGAGGTGTACCGCTTGAGGGACACCACCATCCCAAAAATGGACAGGTTATGTACCAAGACCGTCCCATAGATGGACAAGCATTGGTATCTAATACAAACAATAACAAACAAGAAAACAATATAAAACAGCCAAAGGGCAGGCAGGCCGTTATTTTATTTTTTGAAGAAAAAGATTTTGATGCTGATGAAGCAAAAAAATTCTACCAGCATTATGCCGACCGGGAATGGAAAACAAGCGACGGAAAACCGATACGCGATTGGCGCTCATTGGCCACAAACTGGATGGATAGAACTGAGCTTTTCGAAGAAGAAAACAAACCAAACAAAAAGGGAGCGTCCCAAAATCAGGACAACTTGCGAACCACTAAGAACAAAGATTATGGACAACCCCTCTAAAATAACCGAAGGTGGCGTGGAATATTCGCTGGGCAAATTTGATGGGAAATGTGTGCTTTACGATTTCCCAAAAATCCTGATTTACCTGAATGCCAAGGGAAAGCTCCTCTTTGGAAAGAAATTTAAAATCTACGACGAGGACAAGGATATTTTGCTAAAACTCTGTTCCTACTTCATCAAGGACACCGAAAACTGCCAAAAATATGAGATTGATGTTGAAAAGGGCATTTTACTATCTGGGCCCGTGGGATGCGGCAAAACCAGCTTGATGAAACTTTTACGGCATTTAGTGCCGTTGCAACGCCCGTATGAAATGATCCCTTGCCGGAATGTGGCATTCAGTTTTAACCATCTTGGTTTTAAGACCATCGAGGATTATGGAAATACCAAATTCTTCTGTTTTGACGACTTGGGCGTAGAACCTGCCGGAAGGTTTTACGGAAAGGATCTGAACGTGATGGGCGAAGTTCTTTTATCTCGATACGAACTTTATCTACAAACCAAACACAAGATCAAAACCCACGCAACAACCAACCTCAATGCCGGGGAACTGGAAGAACGCTATGGGAACCGTGTCCGAAGCAGGATGCGGGAACTGTTCAATTTAATTGCTTTTGACGAGAAGGCCGGGGATAAAAGGAAATGATTAAAGTGCCTTTTTATAAATACGTTGCACAAACTGTTATTAAATATGTCGCTCTAAAGGCTGGTTGGAAAATTTTCAACAACAACTATTTCCTTCCTGAATCGGTGGACAAGGTACAGTTCCGTAAGAGCAAAAAACGCAACAATCCCCTTCGTTTGGTTTTAGAACCGTTTTACAGTTCTCACACTCGTAGAAAAATTGACAGGCGTTTGTTGGCATATTTTCTACTTTTTTATGTCCGCAATTTGGACAGGTAATTTCTGATTTTAATATAGTTTCCATTCGATTTTCTTATTAAAGCATATGTGGTATGTCCGAAGCCAATGTTGGATATGAGAAAATCATTGTTCTAATATCATTAACCTTCATCTTTGTTTTTATGGCCATTGCGAAGATATTTATTGTTTCTTCTGAATTGGGTCCGATTAAATGCGCTCCCAAAATTGTTTGAGTTTCTGCGTCAATTATAGTTTTGAACGCATATTTTTCTACATTCAAGCGTTTGGCATTGAACCAATTGCCAACCTCCTTATAATTTATCCGAATGTTGTAATTCAGCTCTTTCGCTTTCGATTCGGTGTATCCCACAGAAGCCATAGTTGGCAAAGTGAAAACTACCGTTGGCATTGGTGGATAACTTATTTCTTTAGAATTGCCTTTGATTATATTTGAAGCAACCGTATGACCTTCTAAAACTGCAACGGGTGTTAAAGGCAAACCTTTTGAATCAGCGGCATCGCCCGCTGCATAAATATGAGGGTTTGAAGTACTTTGAAGATATTTATCTACCGTAACGCCCTTTTTAGTAAAGGCTATGTCGGCTTTATCCAAATTCAAATCAAATATTGATGGTGGTCGTCCGGCAGAATTAAAAACAGTTTCTGCTTCAAAATTTTCTGTTTTTTCAACGGATTTACCTTTCACTCTATACTTGTTACCGACTTTTTCAATAGCGGTAACCTCTGTATTAAGAATGAGTTTTATGCCTAACTCTTTTGTGGCAGAAACAAGATGTTTTACAATATCCTGGTCAAAATTTCCCAACGGATTTTCTCCACGATGAACAATAGTAACTTCTGCTCCACATCGAGCTGCTATATGCGCAAACTCAAAAGCAATATATCCACCACCGATAAATAATACCGATTTTGGTAATTTTTCTAAATTCAAGAAATCGGTACTGGATTTGGCAAAGTGCCCTCCTTCAAATTCTAAAACTCTTGGCTTGGAACCCGATGCGATTACAATTTTGTTGGCTTTTACCTTCTCATTTCCGACTTCTAATGTGTTTTCTGACAGGAATTTTGCTGAACTATGATAAGTGTCTATTCCGTTTTTTTTATATCCTTTTTCAATTTTCGGTGGCATTTCATCCACAAAGGATTGTTTAAATGCCATTATGTCCTTCCAATTGACTTTAGGTATGGTATCTATGCCATTACCTTTAAGCCTTTTAGCAAAGTCTCGTACTTCCGTAGCGCCAATAATTACTTTTTTTGGGTCACAACCTCTCAATGCGCAAGTGCCACCATACGGTAATTCATCTGTGATTCCGACTTTCAGGCCTTTTGAAGCGCATTTGTTGGCGATGGTCATTCCCGCCATTCCTGAACCAATTATAAATACATCATATTCTTTCATACTAATTGATTTCTTTTTTGTCGGTTACTTTATAACCTGTTGAGTTAATTGCTTTCTCAATTTCCGTTTCGTTCGTTTTGGTTTGGTCAAATTCAATGATTGCATTTCCATTTTCGTAGGACGCTTTTGAGTTTACAATTCCATTTAGTTTATTTACTTCGTGATTTACGTGTTCTTGACAGCTCGCACAAGTCATTCCGCTGATTTTAAATTCAGTTGTTTTAATGTCCGATTTGTCAACTACGATTATTTGCTTTTCTGTGTTTGGGTAAAAAATTCCTGAATAGTATGGGAAAGCCAACATCACAATTGCAAATACGGTTACAATTCCTAAAAACTTTTTTGATTGAATAAATTTTGGTTTTTCGTCCGTCTCACATTCGCAGTCAATTTCTTTTTTAGGTTTTAGCTTTTGATACCAAGCAAAACCCAGAACTAAAATTGTCAGTCCGATTAAATAAGGTCTAAAAGGTTCTATCCAAGAAAATGTTGAAGCAATTCCGCTTGTTCCTGCGATTAGAGCCAAAACTGGTGTAATACAACATAATGATGCTGTAATTGCAGTTAACACACCTGCACCTATTAATTTGTTGTCACTTTTCATATCGTTTCTAAAATTTTGTTTTTATCAAGTATCTCAAAAAACGGATTTAGCATTTTTTCGTATTCAGTTGTGAGTGAGTAAAAAATCGTTTGGGCTTCTCTATCGGTTTCCAATAGATTTCGGTCTTTCATTTTCCTTAAATGTTGAGAAATAGCAGAAATGTTCATTCCGAGAATATCACTTAAATCACAAACACAAAGTCTTTTTTCCTCAAAGAGTAGGTAAAGTATTTTCAGCCGAACGCTATTTCCGACCAATGAAAGTCCATTCGCTAAATAGTCGAACGATTCACTTAATTTCGAAACTGTGTCTTTGCAACGGTTTATTTGTTCAATATCCGCTTGTTGTCTTATGCAAGAATTATTTTCCATAAAACAAAATTACGATTATTTCTTATTTAAGCAAATTCTTAAATAATAAAATTATAATTCTTTCAATTTAATTGCCTTTTATAAGATGTCTGGGGATAAGAGAAAATAAAAATAAAATTCCTTAATTTATAATAAGTCTAAATAAATATAATTTTTATATTTGGCAAAAATTAAATTATCGACCAATGAAATTCAACTTAAAATTACTATTTGCCACGTTTAGTTTATTTAGTTCTATTGCATATGCACAAACAACATTAAAGGGTACCGTCAAAGATAAAAATGGCGAACCCCTTATGGGAGCCAATATAATGTTAACCCCATCCAAGGGAACCATTACCGATTTTGAGGGAAAATATTCCATTAAAAATATTGAGAATGGCAATTATACTGTCAGGGTTAGTTTTTTGGGATATAAATCGAAGAACAAACTTATAGAGATAAACAGCCAAAAAGCTATCACACTTAACTTTACCCTTATGGACTCAAACCAAGAGTTGGGGGAAGTCATAATCACTTCCAACAGGACCCGTGAAACTTTGGACGAAGTGCCTTCTTCCGTCTCGGTATTGAACGCTCGCCAAATCGAAAATCTAGCTCAAACGAGTAATTCTGTCGCAGATGTACTGACTGAAGTACCCGGCCTGGCCTTAAGTTCTAACCGAACAAGCAGTACCGGACAGACTCTAAGAGGAAGGAATATGCTTATATTGATTGACGGAATCCCACAGTCCACACCTCTTCGTAAAGGAGGAAGGGATGTAAATACCATTGACCCGAGCACCTTGGAAAGAATTGAAGTGATAAAAGGTGCCACCGCAATATATGGGAATGGTGCAGACGGTGGCATTGTAAACTACATCACCAAAAAACCCAACACCACCAAAAAATTGGAAAGTACTACTTCCATTGGGGCTGAAGGCGCTTTGGCGGATATTGATAAAACCGTAGGGGCCAACGTGACCCAAACATTTTCTGGGCAGCTTGGCAAGTTGGGATACGTGACAAGCGGAAGGTTTAGGCAAACAGGTGTTTATAAAGATGCGAACGGTGCGGTTTTGTCGCCATTTTATGGTTTGGGAGAGACAAGTCAGTACAGCCTATTTGGCAAATTAAATTATCAAATTACCGAAAAACAACGGGTTGAGTTAATGTACAATTACTTCAGCAGTAACCAGGATTCCGATTATATTCCCGAGGTTGGCATTTATGGCCAAACCCCAACCATTGGTATCCTTGGGGAAGACCTGGGGGAAGATCAGGGCAATAGGTACAATCATAATGCACAATTAACCTATGATTACGATGATATTTTTGGGAGTTCCGATTTCAGGTTAAATCTCTATTTGCAGGATTTTAAAACGGTCTATGGTTATACAGACAGTTTTTACGATCCCAATTTAGGTTTCGATGGCGGACAATCATCAATATTATCTACAAAAAAAGGGGCAAGATTAAACTTTAAAACCCCGTATTCTTTCGGTAATGTAACGGGGAATATTCTTTATGGAGTTGATATTTTAAATGATAAAACTTCTCAGGAATTAGTTGATGGCAGGAAATGGGTGCCGCAAATGGATATGAAAAATTTTGCGCCTTATGCACAATTAAAAACACTTTATACAAATTTTGTCCTAAAGGCAGGGATCAGATTAGAAAATATCAATATTCAGGTTCCGGATTATACCACACTTACCAGGTATAATGTAGGCGAAACAACTCCCAATAGTGGCGGGATAGATATTAAAGGGGGAGAATTAAATTACAATGCCACGGTATTCAATGCGGGGATACGTTATAACAAATGGCAGGCGTTTAAACCTTTTGTTAGTTTCTCCCAAAGTTTTTCGGTTGCAGATTTAGGAAGGACATTACGCTCTGCAACAGAAAATACTATCAACCAAATAAACTCTGAAGCCGTGATAGCAAATAATTATGAAGCTGGTTTTAATACCCATTTAGGAAGCACAAGTTTGAGCGGTGCATATTTTATCAGTACCTCAGATTTGGGTTCTACTTATAGGGAAACCCCAAGCGGTGCCTTTGAAATATTAAGGCAACCTGAAAAAGTGTACGGATTTGAGCTTTCTTTGGATACCGAACTTTTGAGGAACGTCAATTTTGGAACTTCGGCTTCTTATACAGAAGGTAAAATAGATACCCAAGATAATGGGGATTATGACACTTTTATAGGAGGGGATAGAATCCCACCACTAAAGCTTGTTTCCTATGTTTCCTACAAATGGAACAATAAGTTTGATGCACGTCTAACCCATATTTACAGCGGCGATAGAAATCGCTTTGAACCAAATGAAAACGGGGGGTATACGTATGGTAAAGGCCCGGTAAACAGCTTTAATATATTTAACCTTACCACAAACTATCAACTTACCCCTACTACAGAAATAGGCGTTGGTGTCAGAAATTTATTGAATGAAGATTACTACCCGCCAATTTCCCAATGGAATGCAAGGGACTCCAATTACATAAAGGCCAATGGGACGCAATTTAATGTGTCGCTTACCGTACATTTATAGCAGTGTGATTATATGAAAAACAGGGTCCTATTAAAATACCATTCCTATTTCGGAATTATTGCAGGCACATTTTTATTTGTTATGGGCATTACGGGCTCTGTATTGGTTTTTACAGAAGATATAGACCATCTGCTTTTTAGTAAATACGATGTGGAAAACAACACTACCGATTTACAGTTAGATAAAGCCACAGCAGTAGTTCAAGAAAAATTTCCTGATTGGGACACCAGGATAATTAAGTTCGGGAAGGGCAAAACTATTCTATTTAATTTAAGGAGACCGGAAGCTAGAAAATATGTTTTTGTCAATCCCGGTACAGGTAATATTATCAAAGTTATAAATGCGAACACTCATTTTACGAAATGGATTTTAAAACTGCATTATTCCCTGTATTCCGGGATTATCGGTAGGTTTCTGGTGCTTTTTGCAGGAATTGCTTTTTTTCTTTCTTTGCTTACCGGGATCATCCTTTACCGTAAAATGATTGTTAAAACGCTTTTATTTAGAACTAAAATAAAAAAGAGCAATAAAAGGACTTTTTATTCTGCCCTTCATCGATATGTGGGGGTCTGGGCCGTGTTATTGAATCTCGTCATTGCAATCACGGGGATCTTTTTGGCGTATAAAGTTGTCAATTCAGGATTGAGTGAAAGTGTAGAACCTTCGCCCCCCATAGTAAAAACATCATTGGAAGCATCTTTAATTAAACTTGAAAAAGAATATCCTAATTTCAGAGCAAGCTACATTAGGTTGCCCTCTTCAGAAAAAGGGAATATTATTTTTAATGGCACTTTCAAAAATGATCCGTTTTATTTAAGTAAATATTACAATAAGGTCTCCGTCGATTATAAAACCGGAGCTGTTGTAAGTATTTATAAGATTAATGAAGCAGACTTCATTACTAAGTTCAATAGTAGTATCCTGCCGCTCCACTTCGGTCAATACGGAGGTTGGGTCAGTAAAGTTATGTACTGTATCGTCGGGCTGTCCGGTCCTTTTTTATCCATATCTGGTTATTTCATCTGGTTAAAACGAAAAAAATTACGTCGCATTTAAGAAATTGAATGATGAACTTTATGCAGTACCTGATTAATCCCTCATTTTAATTTCGGCATTTCAAAATCACTATTATATAGGTCAATATCAATTCCCGAATAATTCTTATCACTTTTAGAAACAATTCTTTCATAGTTGTATTTTTAAGTAGTTATCCATTCCCAACAAAATAGCCAAGGCCGTTGCCTTGACATTTGAGGTTTCTAAAAAATAGGCACTTTCATCGCTATTGGTAAGAAACCCCAATTCAACCAAAATAGCTGGGCAATGCCCAATTGTTTCCCTTAGCACTTGAAAGTTGGCAAATTTCATCCCCCTGTCCTCAATTTTAAGATGAAGCTTGGCTTCGCCCAAAATTTCCGTCCCCAGGGCAATCGATTTTTTAATGTTCGGCTCTGAATCTTCAGAAAAGGAATTCAGGGTATAAACCTCCATTCCTCTGGAATTGTTTGTGGAAGCATTGCAATGCAGGGAAACGAACATACAGGCGTTTAAAGACTTCGCCAATCGGCTCCTGTCTGAAAGCGGTATAAATCTGTCATCGTATCGCGTTAAATAAATATCGTACCTGCCTTTGAAAATCATTTTATTCAGTATGCATATTTCTTTTGCAATCCCAAGAACCACATCGTTTTCTTTAATTCCATTTAACCCTATCGCACCGGAATCTTTTCCACCGTGCCCAACATCAATAACAATTCGTTTTTGGGTTACCGGTTCTTGTCCCAAAACGAAGCACATTTTTAGGAGCAAAAAGACAAAACTGACGTTTTTGAGCACTTTTTTCATTTTCACTTTTCGAGTTATCAACACCCTACCATCCGAAATCCATAGAATTTGATATCAAATAACACCATCCAAATTCAATTCAATACAAATAATATTTTATTCACAAATATTTGATTATCAGTTATTTGTAAGCAAATATATGTATTTTTCCCTTAACGAAAATGAATCAAAAATTTAAACTGTTCCGTTATGAAAAAATCAATCTATCTGGCAACTTTTTTGTCTTTGCTCTCAACATCGCTTTTTGCCCAAATTGGAGGCATCGAAGATTCGGTCGATGATGTTTCCAATACCATCAGAACCATTTTCCCGATCATCCTTGGGGTCATCTTCCTTATCGGTTTCCTTTTCAATGCAGGGCACTTCTTCGGGGAAAACGCTGACCTTAAAAAAGGGATTACCCGTGTACTTGTATTTGTTCTGATTGCCGGCGCGGTCGTGGGCATCTTTACTTACCTAATCGGCATCGTAGTCTAAGCCTCTAAGAGGCATTTTTAAAGTAATCAACTGTACTTATGAAAAAGTTCGAGGTCTATAAAAACATCAGGAAACGGGCGGTCATTTTCGGACTGCCCATATCCCTGTTTGCCCTAATGATGGTTTCCATCCTCGCTTCGTTGTTGGTGATCATCTTCTCGTTCAGCTTCGGGATCATCATTGGTGTATTGGTTCTTAATTCAGCTTTGTATATCGCCTTGACGCAGATAACGAACAATTCACAAATCTTCCAGATGGCAAAAGCCTTCCCAAAAATCATCAGTAACAAACGAAACTCCGGCATCGATTATGAACAAGATTAACCTTTCGGCGTACCTACCCATCGCGGATATTCAAGACAATATCATTTTTGCCAATAATGGCAATGTGGTCTTGTGCTACGAAGGTAGCTTGCCCGAGATCTATTCCCTTTCCGAAAAGGATTTTGAGGATATGCACGGAGCTTGGTTTCAGGCTCTGAAATCATTGCCTGTTGGGACTGTGGTTCATAAGCAGGATATCTACCTGAAGAAATCCTATACTTCAGAACAGCTTCCGAACAAAACCTTTCTAGAAAAAGCAACCCACGAGCATTTTAAAGGTCGTGGACACATAGAACATAAGTGCTATCTGTTCTTCATTTTGACCAAGAACAAAGCACTTAATAATTCAAAATATGTCAACCCCTTCCGGAAGGTTTCTAAGGGAATTGTGCAAGAACTGGATGAAAATGTTAAGAGTTTTGTAAACTCGGTAAGCGATTCCGTTTCCTTCATTAATAATAGCCGAAAAATGGAATTTATTTCGCTTAAAGCGGAAGAGATTCAGCAACTCACAAATGGCTATTTCAATGGTTTCAACGAAGGCTTTGATACCGACATCATCTTAGATAAAAAAAGCGTCAATATTGGCGAAAACCATTTTGATGCCCTGGCCATCAATAGCGAACTGTGCTTTGGCGAAAGTGTACAGAGTAGCAAGACCAATGAGAAATTCACTTCTGACGATTTTGTGTTTCATCAAGGGTTTATTGATGGTTTAGGGCTTACGCTTAACGAAAATCATATCGTCAATCAGATTCTCTATCTCGACGACAAACAGAAATGGCGTAAGCTTCTGGATAAGAAAATTGAAGAGCTGAACAAAAGTTCAAACTTCGGGTCGCAGAACAAGGTAGTGCTTGGGAAGATTCAGCACATCCTTGACCAAATCAATGCCGATGATAATGCCAGAATCATTCGTGGTCATCTCAATATCGTGTATTGGTCTAAAGATGCCAAAGAACTCGATAAGATTACCTCAAAAATCAAAACCGAATTTAAGGAACTCGACATCATCCCATACTATCCACGAGGCGAAGAACGAAAGAATTATATACTGAACAGTTATTGCTGTTTTTCATCCAATTTTTCCAACAACGATTTATACGTTACCGACTTAAAGCACGCCCTGTGCCTGTTCATCAACAATACCAATTACAAGTCCGATGCAACCGGAATCATCTTTAACGACCGTGAACACAACATTCCCGTTCTAAAGGATGTTTGGGACGAGCGCAAGAAGCGCATCAAGGCACGGAACTTTGCCATCTTCGCACCTACGGGCGAGGGTAAATCGTTCTTGGCCAACAACATCCTGCGCCAATATTTTGAAAGTGGTGTCCGCTTGGTCATCATAGACCTCGGAGGATCCTACACCAAGTTTGCCAAACTATACCCAGAAAAATATACCGTACTGCGCTATGAAAGTGGAAAGAACCTTGGCATCAACCCATTTTATATAAGTAACCAAAATGACTTGACACCAGAACGGTTGGAAGACCTGTCAGTTTTCTTATTTGAATTGTTTGCTTCAGATCTAAATGTGACGAAAGCACAATCGGTTTCGGTCAAAAAGATATTACGCCATTACTACGACAGCACTTCAGAAAACCACTCTTTGGATGGTTTTTACAGCTTTATAGAAAGGAATCAGAAAGACCTTCTGAATACTCTTAAAATCCATCCTGACTACTTCAATGTTACGGGTTTTCTACACGTAATGTCGGAGTATGTTGATGATGGTCTATATAGTTTTCTATTTGAAGTGAGCGAAGACCAAACCTATAAAATTGAGGACAAACGATTGATAGTGTTTGAACTGGACGAAGTCAAGGACAATAGGGAAATTTTGTCGGTAATGTTGAAATTGATCAAATCGGCAATTCAGCGTACTATTTGGAAGAACCGGGCCGAAAAGGGCATCATCCTTTTTGATGAGTTTGCCAAGCAACTGAAGTTTGAGAACGTACTGGAAAGTGTGGAATTCTACTATCAGGCTATCCGAAAACAGAATGGTGCTATCGGTATTATTCTTCAGTCAATAAACCAGCTTCCGAACAATTCAACATCAGCGAGCATCTTGGAAAACACACAGGTCATCTATAGCCTGAACAACGAGAAAGGCTATGCCGAGTTAGTCAGACGCCTCAATTTATCAACGCACGATTTAAACCAGTTAAAATCTATCAAGAACAATCTTTCCGGGCCACGCAAGTACACGGAAATGTTCATCAAAATCGGTAAGGAAAGCAACATTTTCCGTCTTGAAGTTCCGAAGGAAGTCTATGCCGCCTACCTCACAGATGGTAAGGAAAATGAGGAAATAATGAAGCTTTACAACGAGCATCAGGATATGAAAAAAGCAATCAGGGAATTCACCTCTAAAACATAATATTATGAAGACAAAAATCTTAATCATCGTAATGGCATTCATCTTTTTATTGCCTGCACGTGCTGCCTGTCAGGGAATGCCAGTGTATGACAACACCAACTTTATCAGTCTGGTAAAGTCATTAGTAGAATCAGCAAAGCAGACGAGCCAACTTATCAAATCTGTAAAGTTTCTGAAAGATGCCAAGGAAAGCATCGAGAAAGTTTCTAACGTGGTTAGACAGCTCAAAGCTGTACAGGAGATTGCAGATAACAATCAGCGTCTTATTCAGATAATGCAAAATGACTTGCAGGATATTTTGAACTCGCCTTATATCAAACCCGAAGAAGTTGCCCGAGTTACCGAATCATTTGAAGGCATCGTCCAAAATTCACTGGATACAATGGACTTCATTGATGAAGTTCTATCCAGCGATTATTTGAAAATGAGCGATGCTGAACGTGCCGAAGTACTTAAAATGAAAGAGCAGGAATCGAATGAAATGGTTTCAAATATCACGATAAGAACCAAACGCTATCGTGACATAATTTCCTTCAGAAAAATGCAGGATAAAGTAAATAACCGCGAAACAGAATATTAAGTATGACCGCGACTATCATCTTAGGGATCGGGCTGGAATACGTCGATACGGTTTTTCAGACCATACAGAACAGCAGTTTTTCGCAATATACCATTGCGGGAATGAAAACGCTTGCTGTACTTTTTTTCTTGATCAACATTCTTAAAAAATATAATGAAGGTATTGCCGATAAAGACGGTTACACTTGGGGATTAAGTCCAGGAGAGCTGGCAAAGAATTTTGCGGTCGTGCTTCTAGTTATTTTTTCGACTCAAGTACTTGGTTTCTTTGATAGTATTTTGGTCTCCATTGAAGCCCAATATCGTGGCACCGCGCCAGCCTTATTGCCTTTGCAGATGCAGGATATCCCTATTGAGGAAGATGTAAGTATCATCGAAGTGGCACAGGCAGCTATGACGCTCCTATATGAAGCTTTGGTAACACCGCTTTATGGTTTCAAAATATTTGCATTCATCATTAGCCTATTCCTTTGGATATTGGATTTGTTCATCTATCCCCTCTTTTTAGCAGAACGTTTTTTTCTTTTGGGAATAATGCAGGCATTTTTCCCGTTGGTCATTAGCTTGGCCGTATTTGAAAAGTTCCGTTCGCTTGCTTATACCTTTTTTAAATTATATGCTGCGGTCTATATGTTGGTTCCGGCTTTTTTTCTGGTCAACGTATTTGTAAATGCCCTCTACACCGAAATCAATACCAACTTCTGGACAAACCTTTTTGGGACCGATGTAGGCCAGGGCTTTTTTGCACCTGTCGTTCAATTAGGTTCAGTTGGGTTTATTGTTTTCCTAAAGTTCAAATTGTATAGACGTGCCACTTCCTTTACACTCAGATTGTTTACCAACTAATTCAATTCAGAATGAAAACACCCTATAAAAATATCTATAAAGTCTTAAAATTAAATCGGTTTATCGTTTTGGCAGTCGTTTTATGTTCGTTATTATCAAGCATTTTTTCGTTTTGGATGGTATTCAACACCAATCAAAAGGCCCTCAATAGTGCATTTGCGATTAATACTGATGGCAGTATTATTCCGCTGAAGCTCGTTACCCAAAAAGAGAATTTCAGGGTCGAAGCTTTGGCACATCTGGAATTGTTCCACACTTATTTCTATAACATCGATGCCAGTAATTATGAACGGAACTTGGAAAAGGCGCTTTGGTTGGGCAATAGTTCTGTGGACAATCTATACCGTCAGAAAAAAGCTGATGGTGTCTATAACCGATTATTACAGTATTCATTGGTGCAGAAAGTATTGAGTATCGATTCGAGAATTTCAGAAAGCAATGGCACTTACAGTTTCACGACCACAACCATTTTTGAAATAAATAGGGGTTCAATCATCGATACCTATGAATTGGTTTCCAGCGGAAACCTCATAACGGTTGACAGAAACTTTCCAAACAATCCACACGGATTGTTGATTACAAACTATTTCGAGAACACCTTAAAAAAATTAAACGATGAAGATAGAAAAAAATAAAATCGTCTTTTCAGCAGTCTTAGCTGTGATTTTTATTTTCCTGATTTCCTATTCCGTCTTAGTGATGGGCGATGATGAGAATGAAAATGAAAATCTTGAACAGACCTTAGTTCCAGAATTGGAAGAAAATCAGCAAGAGTACGAGTCTAAGCTAGATGCTATTAACGACCTAAAGGAAGTGCGTGAAACCAATGCACCAAGCATCTATGATGAAAAACTAATTGATTCCCTGGGCTTTTACGACCAAGATTTGCCGGAACGGGAAAAAGAACGCATTCTAGATAGCATTTATGATGCTGGCAAGATTCAGTATTCTGAAAAGACATACAGAAATATTGGACAGAGAAAAACAGCCATTAAGAATAGGACAGAAGTTGACTCAGCCGAAGTTAAAAGAGAAAAAAAAATTGAAGCTAAGGAACTGGGCTTGGAACATCAACTATTCTTTGCCGCTGCGCCCAAACCCAATGAAGTTTCAATTATGGGTAATACAGATGAAACCATTTACGTGGTCGTCGACGGCGACCAAATTGTTCAAGCAAATACCCGATTACGGATGCGTCTTACCAAAGCAGCTACAGTAAATGGCAAATTGATGCCAAAAAATACACCGATTTTCGGTTTTATCAGCTTTCAGCCCAATAGAGCATTGATTGAAATTGAAAATATCAATCATCATCCCACCAAACTCAAAGCCTTCGATTTGCAAGACGGTAGCAAGGGCATCTATGTGGAAAACAACTTTAGGGCCGAAGCCACCAGTGAAGTCCTCGATGACATTATTGGCGACATCAACATTCCCACCGTTCCGCAAGTAGGTGGAATTACCAAAGTACTTAAACGTAACAACCGAAACGTAAAAGTTACTGTGTTGAACAATTACAGATTGATTCTAAAACCTAAATTATGAAGCCCATAATGGGATTTAAAAACAAACTCTTATGAAAAAGCATATCATTATTTCTATTCTTGTGATTAGTTTTGCTTTCGCGAAAGCAAACGCACAAACTTTACACCTACTGGACACCATTTATGCAAACGACACCAAGAATGTTGCGTTATTCTTTCCAGAACCTATTCGGCAAGGCATAACCGGTTCAGATAATTTTGTCTTTACCTACAATCGTGAAAAAGAACAATATTTTGGACTGCTTCAGGCAAAGCCTGGTAAGGAAAGTAATTTGCTGGTAGTCAACCGAAATGGCTCAATTTTTTCGTATATTGTAAGGTATAAAAAGCAGCTTTCAAAGCTCAATTATTTCATCCCATTGTCGAATAGTATTGGGAATGAAAGACCAATCGTAACCGATTCGATTCAGGCTGAAACTTCTGAAAAAAGTATAGACAACAGAACGTATTATTATCAAAAATTCTGCTCTTATCTTCTTAACAGAAACCAACGTATAGGTCGAATTAAAAAGCGAAACGAAAGCATTGTTTTGAGTGTTGAGAATATTGTTTTTGATAAAGAAGAACTCTACTTCGTTATCCAGATTGAGAATAATTCCACCTTGGATTACGACCTGAATTTCTTGAACCTTTCCATCGAAACTCGACAAAAAGGAAAAAAGAAATCTTTACAGCGTTTATATCAAGAACCTATTTATAGACACCGTCTTCCTTCAAAAATTGTAGAAGGTGAAATGGTAAGGTTAGTTTATGTATTGCCCAAATTTTCATTGTCTAATGACCGCAGGGCCATTTTGGAATTGAACGAGAAAGATGGCGAACGAAATATTGAACTGAAAATAGCACATAGGTATGTCAATAACCCAAATTAATACTATTATGAAAAGATTAGTCCTTTGCTCACTAGTACTTCTGTTTGTTTCCTGCGCAGAGAATAACAATATGTCTCACACCGAAACAGCGCAAGTTGTTGCTGAAAGCTTTTTCTCAAAAGATGAGTCAGCTTTAAAAAAGCATACTACATCAGAAGGATATGCCAGTTTGATTACGGTACAAAATATGCTTCCTGATTCTGACAAAGAAATCGAAGTAGAAATCTTGGATGAGGCTATTGAAGGTGAAATTGCCTGGGTAAAATATAAAACATCGTTTGATGGAAAATCGGGCATCTTTAAACTCGTCAAAGAGGATAACCAATGGAAAGTGACTAGCAAAGGACCGAGAGAGAAAGGGCCTTTTTTGTAGAAAGTAAAAAAGCCACCTTCATTGGTGGCTTTTGAAATAGCAGCAGACTGAGGAATCGAACCTCAAACTTATCCCCAAGCTTCGTAGTGGTTGGCACTCAACAAGAAATTTCTGTTTGGACAAGTCTGCTGGATAAAGGGGTCTGCCCACCAAAAAGAAATAACACGGTTAATATCATTGATATTAATATGAAGTTTGAAACTTCAGCGATTTTATTGAAAATTGATCTCATACTACTTAAATTTTTAATTATAGAATTACACACGAGACTTACAATAACTTCTTGCATCAAGCTATTTACCCAATACACTACTAAACCAAGATTTTAAAGAACTTATATAGAGTAAATGATTATCTATTTTTAGCTTATTAAAAGCAAATATTGTACCAAAAATCAGCTTTAATTTTAAGATAACTTGGTATCTATTGAGCTTTATAATTGATATTTGCAATGATGTGATATAGTTCGGTATCTGTACCGTGATTGGTCATTGCAACCCTTAAAGCGTCATTTTTAAACCCAAGTTCCTCGGTAATGTCATTAATAGAATTATTAATAAGTTCATATCCTTTAGGGTATGTATGTGATAGTAGCGTATCGTCAAGGTATTTTTTCCATCGCTCATTCAACCGATTTGAAACGCCATAATCATATACCACGATAAAAAGATATTGCCGCTTGGATGTGTAATTGAACAGTTTTGAAATATGAGATTGCACTCCTTTTTTAGCCATACCATTAAGTGGTTCAATAATTGCCAACTCTTGGGTGCCTTCAAGAACGGTCAAGTCGCGCTCTCCCGCATCTTTACCTTCTTGAGAATAGCCACCTCTGGATTGGTCTTTTACCGTAAGACCATAATTTTTCAGATTTGTCCTGACTAATATTTCTAACAAATCATTGAATGCATTTTCATCTTTGAGTTTGTCAATGCTTTTAATTTTTGACAGTAATTCGTGAATGGATTGGGAGATTTCCTTTGATACATTTTTTCCAAAATCGTCAGGTTTTAGAAATGATTCTTTAAGGTGTTCTGTAAGGGAGTGTTTGGAACTAAGATGGTTTTTCAGCTCTTCGGCGACCTTGTAAGCACTTGAGGTTTTCTTTTTGAGTTTATTATGAAGATTTAATAGAACTTCGTCTCTATTTCCTTCGTAGGTATTAAACGTAATCGCTTCATCAACTATTAATTTTGCCTCATTAACTTGTTTCCTATCTAGTAATGAAATTACCCTAAGCTCTACATAATCCACGATTAGGGCGCTCGCCTTATCCAATTTGGCGTAAACACTATCAAAACCTTTGTAGTCCTTGAGGTGTAGTTTTACAGTCAAGATATTATAAAGTATTTTTCCTTTCACAAACTCAAGTAGCTCAGGCAAAGTGTCTTTTTCATAGGCTTCCCATTGTTGAAGTGCTTCTTGAAAAAGTCTTTTATTGTTTTCATTTTTTGCCCAGGTAATTTTTGCTGCAAATCTATTGAGAGCAAGAGAAATATAACTTGGGTAATTTGTAACCAAATCGTTGAATATGTTATAAGCATTGTCTGGTTTTTGTTCAAAGCGAATCAATGCAGTATAAAATCTTTTTTGGTCATATGGCTTCATTTCAGAAGGCGTAACAGCATAACTCTTTGGTTCTTCAATTACATCAATTGCACTTTCATCTTTATCTAAAAAAGCCTTCATTAATTTTGAATCAAACAAGCGTTTCTCTGAATTATTCCCAAGACCCTTTTTTGGTGCATTTTCATCCCAATACTTAAAAGCAATTTCTGCCTCGTTACTTAATGCTGCATTTCTTGAAAGCAATTGAATGGTATGTTCTACTTCACCCCAATTATTCTCGGTGATAAATGCCTTAACATCGATTGAACGTAACTTTTGCAACAGATACTCATTGAATCCAGAGGATAGATTGTTATCTGCTAATATGAGCAGTTGCAACAGATTTTCTGTTTTTGAAAGGGCATCCCACAAAAGTTGTGGCTGATCAAAAGTATTGGCTTTCTCTACTAAACGTGGCAAGAGTTGTTCATCACTATAATTATGTAGTAATCTTTCATATGATTTATCAAAAATATTAACGCTGAATCTGTTTGCCAATACACCATATTTCTCGACAAATTCTATGAGCTGAGATTCTAGAATGAGCTTGCATTTTGACAAGTCCCCATTGAAATTTGAAGATTCAGTAGACTTGTTTTGAATGTTATCTAGAACTTCAAGGATAATCGTAAAATGGGTTCTCAGTTTTTTAGCGTTAAATCGATTCTGCTCTAGGTATATGTCGTCTGTCTTTTTAAAATGAAATTGAGGGGCGAGCAGCTCTTTAAAATTTCCTTCTCTAAATACAGAAAGGAAGAGTGGCCACCAAGTGATTTTTTCTATACGCTCTTGGTTTTCTAACCAGCTTGGGGTCACAAGAACTTTATCACCTGTTTTATAGTCTAACTTTTTGAGCTCATTGGTTTCCAGTATCTTTAAATATAATTCTGAAAAACTTTCGGCCAATAATTTTTCAAGTCCTTTTTCTTCTATAAACTCTGGTAAGTATTCGTTCCTTAAAGAAAAGGAACACAGCCAGCTCAGCATATCAAATTTAAAGATGGGAAATTGTAAAACACCTCTGTCTGAACTACGCGTTTCTTTATGAATAAGTAATGTCTTTACAATTTCGGGAATTGCTTTCGGTAAAAACAACTTGGTGCTATTGGTAAGTACATAATGGCCTTTTTCCGGAAGCTGTTCTAAAATCTTTAAAAAGCCTTTTTCTCGTTCTTCCACAAGGGCTTGAAATTCGATAGCCTTTACAACATCTCTGCCTGCCATTCGCTTCCTGTACTTATCCTTGTTGAGCCATTTTAAAATACGAAAAACAAATACTGCATTTTGCCGTAATGAATTACCATCAGATTGTAATCTACTATTTATAGAAAGTGAAAATGCTTCTAAAAGCATTTTTGTTCTCATCTGATATTCAAGATTTTTATATGGATGTTGAGCACCTAATGAAGAAAGCATAAAAAAAGCAAGTGCATCAAACTCTTGATTGGTCAGCAGATAGGGTATTATTTCTGGCCGTCTCCATTTGAGTAAACTAAATATGTCCCAGATTAAAAAAGGCTTATCATAGCTCGCCAACAATAATTTTTTAACAGATGGAAAATGTTCTGTTTTAGATTTACCATTATCATCAACTTTAGCAAACGCCTCGTCCATCCCAATAATACAACCTATTAACTGAACCAATTGATTCCTGCTCGATTGGTCGAAGAAAATATTATTATGCTCAAAGTGCTCCATATGGTCCATCCTAAGATATAGGTCAGTAATATCTTTGGCGTTTACAAGATCTTGGTCTTTAGAAAAAGTAGCGCTATTATGAAGCCCTGCTCCTCTTAAGGATACATCCAATCTGCATTTTTCATATTCGTTTTCACGTCCTTCCAAGTCACGTTCATTCAAAACTAAAGTCATTGCACCTTTGACGAATATTTGACATTCATTTTTAGTTGAATTTTTGCCAAATACTGCTGAATATGATATGGAACTCATTTTCTCTAAAAAATCCAGCACCAATTGTTCCGGTTTCTGGTTTTGATTATGATGTACCATTTTTCGCCATATTAAAGCTCCAATCCGGTCTTCGGCCTGTTGTCTTAACACATCAGTATCCTGAAGGTTTTGGACAACGTAATGGTCATCTACCTTAGCAATCAGTTTTTTATCTATAAAATATTTAAGTCCTGGTGTTTGTAAGTAGCATTTAGAATGACTCTTTAGAATACTATCAAAATTCGATACATTTATTGTGATAGGCTTCTTTCTTAATTTTTCAGAGTATTCTTGAATATGAGTTAGGAATTTAAAATCGTTCCAGTTATCCAGTAGTGAGTTATAATGCTCGGAAAAGCGAATGGTGAACGTGTCATTCACCTTAGATTTTTTAAGGAATCCAGAATCTAAAAGCCATTCGGTATCGAGTGTATCTGCTTTATTATATTCACCCATAGCCGTTTCAAATTCTGCGGTTGTCCAGACTCTCTCAGGGTCATTTCCGTAAGTGAAATTTAAAAACCGAAGCTCGTCATATTGATTTCTATACTTATTGAAATCAAAAAGAATACTTCTTATGGCTGAGGGAATTTGAATTATTCCCAGAACCTCTCTAAGCCAAAAACGCTTAAATATCGAATCGACGTTTATGGGTACATTTACTTTACCATACTCTTTTGACATTGAGTTGAGCACCTTTCTACTTACAGTTCGTATCGGTAAATCAGCGTACCAAAGAACTTCGGCATAGAACAATGAAGCATCCCAAGCCGTTTCAGAATCAATATTTTGAGTATGTAATTGAAGTGAACGTATTGCACTATGTCGTATTGCCTGTACGAGGTTTTTTGTTGCTTCTTCTTTTTGGTAATAACTCATATTTGATTAAATGATTAAACTCGAAAAGCTCCAGCCATCAATTCTATTTCGGCATTTTTTATTCCTATCCCGTTTGCCGCATCTTTCCAGTTCTTTACAACGGAAAACACTTCATCCAAAATTGTTTCCATTTCGCTTTCGCTTAAACGAAAATACTCGCCAACACTTTTAGCCAAATCAAAGTTTAAACCATTATCATCCATATCGATATTTAGAGACAAGCCATCTTTTTCTATAGATGGATTTAGGTCATAAGCTGGCGATAAAACCCAACCTTTTTTAGTTAATATAAATCCGTGATTTCGCAAATGGTCATCGGTGTTGGAAATGGCTATATTAAAAACGATGCGTCGCCAAAGCTGATGCAAATTGGCTTCTACATCTGCACCATAATTTTCTATAAACTCTACGATTTCGAGATAACTAGGTGCAGACTCTTTTATGATATCTTCGGTATTTCCGGTCATTGTCATAGCGGATGCAAAGTGAATGCGTTTTCCATTTTCCCTATCAAACCGTCTTGTTAAGAATGTGTGATACTGACCGCTAATCTTCTCTATTTTAGAATCTGCCATTTCTATACCCGCTGCAGTAGCTAATTGATATGCTAAAAACTCCCAAGCAGCTTTGTCAACTGTATCTGTTTTTGACGGAAATTTGGCAATCCATAGATTTCCTTGGGTATCAAAAATGTTAGCTTTTGGTCTGGCACCACCTAATGAAGAACCTGGCGCAATCAGTACTGCAATCCATTTTCGTATATCATCATTTTGTTCGTCACTTTCTAACTGTTTGACGGCTTCTTGTAAATCGCCCAATGATGACCAAGGTGGTGTTGGCGTTCTATCATCATTATCTAAAAAAGGACCTTCCAGTTCGGTTTTAAAACGCAAAGCACCCATTCTGCTTTCATCATAAACCCCAAGCAAATAATCTATTTCATAAAGTGTGCTTGCCTTTTCATTATTTGCACGAGCATCTTGAACTGCTCTACGCTTCATTAAAGTCTTACCCCAAGTGTCAGGCATACTATCTAAAAAGATTCCGAAATTCTCTTTGTTGGTTGGATATTGCGGACCAGAATAAAAATCGATGTCTGGGTCTAACAATCTCTGTGCATCGGTTTTTAACCAATCTTTATCATACTCAAAACTGAATGCTTTTTTTCCCTTGGCAAAATGTGCCGATAAAGTTCCTATTAGTGTTGGTTCTTTAAGACCTACCCAATCAGCAAAAACATATATGTCAAATTTTCCTGTTGCCATCTTTCTTATAATAAATCAAGGTCTTGAAGTTTTCTGCCAAATTCATCATCTACTGCCAGCTTTTTAAAATCATCTTCCAAGTTGAGAACTCTGAAAATATTAAAATAAGAACCTATGGCAACCGCTGGGTCGCCTTTTTCTATTCTATACAATGTAGTCCGATTAATACCCGCACGTTCGGAAACCTGCTCAGCTGTGAGCTTTCTTCGCTTTCGTGCTAGCTTTATATTCTCGCCTAATTGCTCAAATACTTTCTGATATTTTGGTAATAGAACTGTTTTCTTAGAATTCATTTTGTTGCATATTTACCACAAATTTACTATTTTTGTTGATAATATGCAACAATTATGAGTTTTACAATTTTTGATAGAGACCTACTTTTTAGTGCAGATAGACCAGAGTTCAAACTTTATATAGACAAAGTCTTAACTGAAAATTTGAAAACATTAGACGCACCGGTTGAAATATCTGCCAATGTAGTTTCAGCAGATGATATAGAAATTGAAGACAGAGACTGGATTTACAATGCATCACTTTTTGATATATATGCCTCTGTTCCTTTTATTGAAAACAAGGTGATTCAAACATCGAAGGCATATACCGATTTTCTTGAAAAATTTGATTCCTTCTTAGATATTTTCAAAAGTATGTCACAAATAGAAGGTATGACATTAGCGCCTTTTGCTCTCTATTTTAACTTTGAAGACAAGTATGTCTTAAAATTTCTATTTCATCCAAAACCTAAGGATATTGACTACGTATCAATGCTTTCATCAGCTTTTGAGACAATAGCTCACCTACATCAAGAAAAAGAGAGCGAGTTGAAAAATACGATTCACAATTCATACTCAAGAAGAAACAATAAAAAGTATTTAACCTTTTCAGAAGGTAGCTGGAAAGTTCTCAATCCTTTACTAGAAGTGGGAAAGGAAATTACTAATAACTACAGAAAAGATAGGGATTGGCGTGTTAAGAAACCTCATATAATGCTCAATCAGGATAACTTTACTCATCGCTTCATCTTTGATTCTAATTGGGTACTTGTTTTTGACCATTTAGAAACAATGTTGATTCAGCCAAATGACGTCGCCCTATATTCTAATATATCTGAAAGATGCTTAAAACAGGCGCGCGAATTTTATGACAAAGTAATTCTGCCACGTCATAAGCAATGGTCAGGTAGCTTCCCGTCTTTAGAAATCCAAAAAGAATATTATGATTATTTTGAGATAATAATTGAGGCGGTAATCTTTGCCTATACCGCTTTAGAAGCTTTCGCTAACATCTGTATCCCATCTGGATGGGAATACCAAACAGAAGCAAATGGCGTAAAGACCATATACTCTAAAGAAGCCATAGAGCGCAAATTTCCGCTTCGTGATAAATTCAAAAAAATAATACGCCCTATATTAAATACACCGGATCCAAGTCAAGAAAATTGGTGGATGTCTTTTACAGAACTTGAAAACCTACGAAACGAAATCATCCACACCAAACAGTCCAAGTCTGAGGAACGTTATGCTAAATTACTTTCCCAATCCATTTTTGATATCGTAAAAAATCATCAGGATATTATTCAGTTTTACGGTGAACACATTTCTAAATATAAAACTGAGCTCTTAGAAGAGTATCCTTATGAGTTTGGCTATGATGATGTTATTCCAGGATTGATGACTGATAAAAATTATTGGAAATCGTACAAATCTATTCGTAACATCAATTTTGACAGGTCAGGCGAGGAAGAATAACATCAGCTAAATATCGACCGCACTTCATCATAAACCTGCTCAAAATTAGCCTCTAAATCAGCCGCGGTAAATTGTTTTGATTCCTTGGGAAGCTCACGCGGGATTTGCTGCAATTTAAACTGTACCTTTTTATCTTTCCCATCTGCATAGGTAATGAACTCGCCCTGTTTCAATCTAAAAAACACGTCCGCTCTAATCTTAGGAATTTCCTTTTCGCCTGTGGTTATTCGAGTATCAAAATCCAGATTATGTCCTCGACTTATGCTTTTTGTAGGATCCTTGATAATCTCAAAAAAGCGCTCATAGTATTTAGCGGTGTCCGGGTCGTTGACCTTTCCAAAAAATTGATAGGATAAATTACTCAATATGGCTTTACTCGCCTTGTCGCCATACATCATATCGTTTTGGATTTTGTCCTGCATAACGTAAATCGTAGCAATGTCATAACTTCTAAGCGTTGCTGGAATGCGGTGCATATTCAGCAAACGGATGGTCGGTGCTTCTTCCATCAGTAAGAAAGACGGTTTTGAATTTCGTACACTCATTTGTTTAGTAATGGTGTGGATAATGGTAGCAATTACTGGCGAATACGACGTTTCAAATTTTGGGTTGTTCACAATAGAAATTACCGCTGGATTTTGAACATTATTGATATTGAGCGGCACTTCATCTGCGGACAATGCCATAAAAATGCGTTGTGTACTAATTCGTTTCAGGGCATTGGCCAAAGTACTTTTTACGCCAGCCGTCTGCCTATCCGAATCCTTGCCGCTTATAAAAGCATCTGCCATCGCCCTCGATGTGGTGTTGGTTTCCAAGAACTGGATTAGGCTGTCCGTATCCAGATATTGGTAAATGGCAATCAAATGTGGAAGGGTACAAAACTCAGGATAGGTGGTTTTCAGTTTCCAAATCAATCCACCAATCAAACCTTCAGCTGCATCGTTAAAGAATTTTGTCGTGCCAGTTGTACCACTTTCTCTTTGCTCTAAAAGGTTTTCTATTAATACCCTTGACACTTCGTTTACGCTTTCCTCGTTTTCTAAATACCGTGGTGCGATAGGATTTACCCTGTGGATGATTTTATCAAAGGAAATGACCTTAAACGGAATATCATTATCCTTGAAAAGCGGGTACGCCATTTCGGTCAGTTCAAAATCCTTGTAATCGTGGATAATTCCACAAAAGTTCTCTTTCCGGAAGTGTTTCAGAAATCCATACACAACGCTTTCGGTCTTTCCACTTCCGGCAGAACCGATGATGGATGCACCACGTTTGATGTTATCCAATTTGAAATTTCCTTTGGTGGTGTCAAAGCTGACCTGATATTTGCTATCGCCATTTATCGGTTTATCCGTTTTGTGAAGGAACACGTACATTCCTATGTTAATTAATATGAGAGGGCAAACCAGATAGAGGGCAATAAGAGTCAATGCATTTTCCTCGTTTAAGTAAAACACCATCGCACCAAGCACCAGAAAATTAACGATGAATGCGTACCTACTTACCCGAAACATCCCATAGAAAACGATACTGGCCAGACCAATAATTGAAAGTATCGTTATGAAATTGTCAATCTGCATAATTTTAGATTCCTATGGAACTTGATTTAATCGCTATTTCAGCACCACGCCTTAACCGTTTAAGAATCCGAAGTGCAATCTGTGTTTGACTAACTGGAATATTTGGCGCTATCGGCAATCCTGTTTTTGCTATCATTTTAAACGCCAATGCCTTTTCGTTGGCTGGCAATTTCATCAAGGCAGCGAAATAAAGATTGGGATTCTTCACAAAATCCTTTCGGGCTTTGTAGGTCTCAGCAAAGTTTCGTTTATAGCCGAAAGTCTTATCGAATGTTTTTTCTGCTCTTTCAAAGAATTTATCTCGGTCAAATCCACGTTTTACGGTTTCCCCATTTAACTTCACGTCGGATGCTCTGTATTTGCTTCCGGGCGACAAGCTGAATCTGTTGGATGCATCCTTTCGGCTCACGATAATATGGATGTGGCTTTGGTTTCCATCTTTTTGCATTCCCTGGACAATCCGTTTTCCGTTTTGTTGGTGTGGTGCCTGGCGTTCCAGTTTGGCGATTTGCTTTTTCATCCTTTTAATATTTCCTTCAGCTCGTCCTTCCTGAACGTTTCGGATTTCAGTTTTCAGCTGAAGTATTTTTGTTGCAAAGGGTTGATTTTCCTTTACCTGAAAATCTATTCCCTTAAAGGTGCGTTGATGCTCTATTTTTGCATAGTACTTTATATCATCGATGTTTACCGGTCGCCCTTTGATTTCCCTATTGAATGAAGCCACATAATCTTTCATCAGCTCTCTGGTGTATCGTTTTAAATCTTCGCTACTGTTCTGAAGTTTTCGCAATTCATATTTTGAAGGACTCACGGTAATTGAGTAGAATCTTGGTTCGTGTTTTTCCAGTTTTGCGGTATTCCCATCGATTTCCTTAATGACTTCCTCAGCAGAAATCTCATCGCCGTATTGATTGAAAAAATGTTCCATATCCTGTTGTTCCAAACCTTGGTTTTCTTTCTCTAAATAACCCACAAAATCTGCTGAACTTTTGGAAAAGTTACCGCCCATTTTTTGAGGTGTTATTGTGATGTACATAGCTCGAATATTAGAGTTCGTTTTTTAGATTTGGCTTTTACCGCTTCGCTCTCTCTTCGTTCGTGAATCTCGTAGACTCGATTTCGCGAAAGCGTACTTCTTTCTTTTCTTCGGCATATTTCTTTTCCAAAATGAGTGGTTTCTTTTTGGGTTCGTCCATCACAAAAAGGGATTGCAACATTGCGACCGTGGGCTTGGTTTGGGTCTTTTCTACATCACGCATTATGGCAATTACAGCGTTGATTCTTTTCAAGAGCTTAGCCTCAATAGTACGTCCGGTTGGTCCTAATTTTTCCTTTGGGGAAATCTCGTTATAGAGAAAGAAATCAAGGATGCTTTCCATCGCTTCGGTGTGCGTTTTAAAGTGCATTTTGGAAAATTCCTGAAACCGCTTGGCAGTTTTTCGTTTGAACCTGATAGTGATGAATGAATCCATTTCCTTTCGCTTTTTTAAAGATTTGACGTAAATCCATCCCTATTTACTGGTGTTCCAAGACCATTTGACGCAAATTGTTGGAATTTTTAAATCCTGATTGATTTTAACTTATTAAAAATCAATAGATTAAAACGAAAATAGAATATGTAACGTGGTGCAGCCCGTTACCCTCTTGCTATTCCTTTTCGTCACGCGCAAGCGTGACAAAAATCCATACAATTCGGCAAAAAAGCCGATTGCCATTTTCAGGGAAAATGAATTTCCGATATGTTATTTTTCGATGTGTAAGAGTATCGGCGAAAGTCGAAAATTGGATAACCTTACTTTAATTTGTAATGCTGCATTTCAGCGAAATAAAGATAGTGATTTTTTCTTGATGTAGGTTTAATTACACACAAAAACACCTCTGAAAATTCAGAGGCGTTTACCTTATTGTTTCAAAATTTCATATATTAAATACATAGGTGTAAGAATATAAATTCCGAAGTGCTTCTTCTTCAATCATCGTTTCAAAACAGCCATAATTTTCTTTAACGTATTTGCGGATGCTATCGCCAAATTTTCGTTTCACATCTTCTTTGGACGTTTCCAAAAGTCGGTTTTGAGCTTCCTCGCTCAAGTCTGTAAAATTAAGATATACCATAGCGATAGGTTTTAATATTCACTTGGTAGCATCAGCGTATCATTTACAAAAAACAACCGCAGTTCATCGAGTGGAAAATCGGTGGCACGATAGCCGTGTTTTTCCAAAATGGTATCGTTGCCATCACTGTAAATTATCTCGGCTTCGTAACCCAAATAATCCTGTTTTTCTTCGGGCAATCTTTTAAAATCGATTGTGATAAATTCGCTTCGGTTCATCAGACTTTTAGCAATTACCGAAGCATCCGTTATGAGCCAAAAACATTCGGCAACTTCTGATAAATATTTCAAACCGTCAGTAAATCGTGTTTTCAATAGCGGGATTTGATAGAACATTTCTGTTCCATTAAAATATTGCAACCGCTCTTTAATTTCGTTAACTTGTGCTTTCATTGTTTAAAATTTTTAAGATTTGAATAATGAAAAGAGGGCGCATCTTTTGACGGTTACGCCCTCTTTATTTTTGAATTACTTGTCGCTTTTGTTTCCAAGCAAAAGGATTTCATCGGCTACGACTTCGGTAACATAGCGTTGGTTTCCATCGTCCGTGGTGTAGGTTCGGGTCTTTAGTTTTCCCGTGATTCCTACTTCCTTGCCTTTTTCAACATATTTCTCAACGATTTCAGCGGTCTTGCCCCAAGCCACAACGGTATGCCAGTTGGTGTCGGTTTGCTTTTCGCCTTTGCTGTCTTTGTAGTACTCGTTTGTAGCGAGTGAGAAGCGGGCTACTTTCTTACCGCTTTCAAGGTTCGTAATGGTTGGCTCTTGTCCAACGTTTCCAATCAACTGTACGTGATTTCTAATAGTACTCATAACTAAATGGTTTTAAATGCCTTTTACAGGCTTGATTAATATTTCCCTTTTCAATTCAGATTAAATTTTAAGGGGTGTTTGTTCTTTTCTTTCGTGCATCGCACAATGGATAGAGTGGGTTTTGTCAAGACTTTTAGGGAATAAATCAGGTGTGTTTGCGACGTAGTAAATTCCTCGGAATTTCAAGGAAGTAGAAACCTTATTTTTCACTAAAACTTTGTACAGTCTTGACAAGTTCCATAAGGGCATTAGCAATTCTTTTAAATCCGGTTACGATTTGAGCGTACCGACAGTTAAGCGAAATGAGTGGCTGGGTTTAACCCACCTGACCGGACGGGCAGGTGTAGAATTGGTTATGGCGTGCCTGTTTTTCGACGCCCCGAAAAACAACACAGGCTTTATCCATTATAAACCCCTTAAAATGTGTAAGACAGCGGTTTGGTTTTTAGGGATTTTCGAGTGAGGGATCAAGAAGACCGCGCCGAAAATCCTGTTAAGAAAATTGAAGTGATGGCTTTCCGATGAAAAGCGGACTTCGTACCCTATTTCGGATTGGGAATGCAACGTCCCTTCCCGGTGCAGCGGGCAGGGTTAGCGGAATGGAAAGTAGAAATCGGGTGCGGTGTCCAAGATTTTTGTAGGGAAGCTCTTTTCCCGAAATGAAGTGGTTGCCTGCCTTTTTCAGCAGGTAGGCGTGGAATGTAGGGGAATGTGCTGAATGGGATACAGATGTTTTACTCTGGAAAAAGTAGTGCTGCTCTATCCAATAATTCTTTTGGTGTTCTGGTGAGCTTTGCTGTTTCGACCTTGTTATCTAAAAAGAATGAAAAAGGTTTGTATGATGATTTTAGCATAGCAATTCCCTCTTCTTCAGATTGTGGTTTTGGTTTGGCTTTCGACAATTCAAACCTTAGATAATCTTCTTGGTATTCCATTAGTACATCCCATAATTTTATTTTTTTGGATTGAAGAGCTTCTTTATTGAACATTAAGGTATCAATATCTATAATGACCAAATCTTGAACTCTGGAAATATCCAGGCCACTTTCCTCCAACTTAGTAAGCTCATCCTTGAACCAACTATTAACTATACTGTTTGTGCCCGCTGTATTGAACATTCTGTAATGCACGACCAATACAGGTCTGATAATTCCTTTTTTTAATGGAAACTTCGGGTCATAGGTTGCTTCACCTTTAAGTAGAGTTTCAATATTTGCTGTAAGCTGTCTAACAGCTTTTGGTTTGCCCTTTTCGTTTTCAAATAACTTTAATCTGAATTCTTCTTCAAGCACAGTATAATCTGGACTTGTTTTTGATTCTTTCGATATCAAAATATCCTTAGATTCAAATAGCATTGCTCGTTTTCCGTTTCTGATATAGTAGTCAGGCGCACCATCCATCAACTCGTCAAGCTCTTTTCCTGATTTTTGAACGTATCGATTTCCAAAAATTTCACTCAGCAAGGTATCGAGAGCGTATTGCTCGCTATATTCATAAGTTTTAAGTCCGTATAGCCCTTTTACCCTTTGTTCATCCGGAAGTTCATCATTGATTAGTTTTAATCGAAAATACAGGCCATTATAAATCATCTCGATTACAAAAAGTGGTGAAATAATACGATATTTCAAGTCCTCTACTTTGTAAAGCGGTTTACTCCTCAAAGTCACGAAATCAAGTTCTTCTGCTATCTCTTCTGACGACAAAATGTGTTTATCTATAAAATCTTCGTGGGCTGGGTCTTCAAGATGGATTTCTGTATGGGCCTCTTTATCTTTCATTAAAACCGAATAAGTTATACCGAGAAGACGTCGCAAGTATTCATTATAATTTTCAACACCATAGTGTTCGTAAAAGGCTATTAGTAAAGGTTTACATCGCTCAATACCAGAAAGAAATTCAAAATAGGATAAGGCACGTAAGAACTGACACGTAAACACCTTGTCAGTTCTGTAATTTATAAAATCAAAATTATGAAATTGCAACATAAGCAAAGCCTGTGCAGGTGTAAATTTTATACCAGATTTTTCATCGGCCTCACTTTGCGCAATACCTCTATCGGTAAATGCAACTTGGTTGAGATGTAGGTACGCTTTAAACATATCGCGTTCCATTTCCTCGTTGGTTTTTTCTGTTTCAATATCTTCGGAAACATTATCAAAAACATATTCAAAAAACAAAAGACTACTGCCAACGTATGGAATTTCATAATCACCTATATCGTATTCTGCCTGTGCCACATAGTTCACTAAATTTTGATATGCGTCTTGAGCAAAATCTTGATTCCTCTGCGAAAAGAACATATTCATAAAAGCGACAACATTGCTGTACTTAGATTTTTCCGTATCAAAACCAAGAAAGTGAGACCCTGTTTTTAGCAAAGTCTCGCGACTTATCCCACTCAGATATTCATCTAAAGATTTTCGCTCTTCCTCAGGGAAACAAGCTTCAAATGTAACGCCGAGTTTAATTTTCATATTTTCATTAATTTAATAACATAGTTAATATAACATTAATAAATAGAACAGGTGAGTTATGAAAAGAAAAAGGGCCAGCACGAATGCCGACCCTTCTTCAAACAACAAAAGCTAATCGTTGAGTTCCTGAATTTTCTTTTCAAGAACTGTGATACGCTCTTTCAAACGTACTTCACGTTTGTCTCTCTTTTCAGCATATTCCTTCTCAATATCGGCAATCTTGGATTTGTAATATCCTTGCATTGCATTGTAGAATGAAATATTCGTCAAATTATTGACGTGATTGCTTTCGCCAAAATGCACTTGTTTTGTAAGCATATAGCGTATCAGCTTGTGAAAGATTTCCTTTTTGAAATTCTTCTTGAAATTCTCGACCATTTTAACTTTGGTCATCTTGGACGTGTTGCCCAAGAACTTTGAGAAATACTTTTGTTGGCTCATATAGTCCACATTATTTTCAAAGAGCGATATCGAGAATGCCACCATTTCATCTGTCGAAAGTGTCTTCTTCGAATTGATGTATTCGGTCTCTCGTATCATTTCAACAACTTCTTCAAATTGCTTGTTGTTCTCGATGTGCTTCTTGCGGATTTCCCTTTCGTTGATTTTCACGATTTGTTCTTCGGGTGTACAATCTGCCATTTTTCTGTTGGCCAATGGTTCTGAATACTCGCTCGATTTATCTTTTGATTTCTCGATTATCTTGACAAACACTTCCTTGTTTTGGTAGGTTTCAGGATGGAATACGATACCTTTTACAAATCCGTTGTCAGTTGCCGAATTGTAATTTTTCAATTCTTCTTCGTAGTTCTCAATGGCTTCCTTAAGCTCAGCTTTTAGTTCATCTTCGGAATAATCGTAATGTTGGTACTCTTTTTTGATGGCTTCGATTGTGGGCTCAAATGGATTTTCAATGATTTCAACATCATCCAGCAAATAGACCTTCAAACCGTTCTTTTCCAACTGTGAAATAATGAGCTGGTTGTTTTCGTCATCTGCCCAGTACTGTCGTATTTCAGGAATCAATAGGATATTTTCTTTCTTGGATTTTTCAATCAAGTTCAAGAACGATTTGTTTTTCTTCGTTTCAAAACAAGCTGATTTTGTGCAGACCATTTTACCCTCGCCGAACAGATTTCCTTGATTGGTGGCATTAGACGGACATTCTACACAAGACCCAGCTTTCGGCACTAACTTCTTATCCGCTACATCGAAAGATGCTTTTTCCAAGTCATAGGTCTGATCCTTAATCATCCTGTTTATTTGGTGGGCATTAAAGTCTTCGCCCATCGTTTCCAACATCATCTGTTGTTCTTCTGGTGCAAAAAGTGCGACACCAACACCTAACGAAATCGTCATTTCGCCATTGCGAACAAAGTGTTTGAAACCCTCTATCAAACCTGCCAATTTTAGGCGTTGTCTGATAAAGTTATCCGTTCTACCTAATCGTTTGGCAATTTCTGTTGGCGCATATTTTTCGCTTAGATAGGCAATTGCCTCAGCTTCCTCGGTTGGTTCTACATCCTGTCGTTGTAGGTTCTCGATGATTTGAAATTCAAGGACATCATTGTTCTCATAAGTCCTAACGATACAGGGGATAGTCGTTTTTCCGGCCAGCTTGCTTGCACGATATCGGCGTTCGCCCATCACTATGATGTAATGGCCATTTAATTGCCTTACTGTGATTGGCTGTATTACACCGTGATTTTCGATACTCTCAGAAAGTTGCTGTAATGCATCTTTGTTGAAAGTCTTTCTTGGTTGTTCTGGGTCAGGCTTGATGTTGCCTAATGGTAAGTTCTGAATTTGAAGTACGGATGATTTCTTTCCGTTTACTTCTTTCTTGGCGGTAGATTTAGCTCTACTGCCCTTCTTTGTGGCACTCGCTTTTGTTGTCATAATACTCAAATTTTTGATTAAACAATATTTGAGCAGAAACCAAACGGAAGATAAAATCTTGGCTCAAAAGGAAACGGAATAAATGAGTAGTTGAAGAAGCGTTGGCTTTATGCCGTAGTCTTTTGATGGAAGTATTTTACGAGTTTACCTTGCGGGTATATTGTATGATAATAAACTCCCCTTACGAAGAAGTAAGGTCGTGATTAGATAAATTTTATTATTTTGATTGTAAATTCATAGGATTTAAAAACAAATAGAAGAATTTAACATCAATAAAAATGTTGACTTCAAAATAGCAAGATGTTGTACCTATGTTGTACCAAGTCATAAAAAAAGCCGAGATTTTCATCTCAGCTTTTTTAGTACCGAAGGAGGGACTCGAACCCTCACGCCTTATCAGCAATGGATTTTGAATCCATCGTGTCTACCATTCCACCACTTCGGCCTTTAATTCTGCGCGATTTCAAATTTGGATTTTGAATCCAGCGCGTCTACCAATTCCGCCACCAAGGCAATTGGACGGCAAAATTAAAAAATTATTTGACATCAACTGCTTTTTTTTACAAAAATCAGATTTCAGTTGACATATTCTTCTTACTAAATTTAAACGCATCAAGCATTAAAGAAGATTATCTCTCTACATTTATAGCGAATTAAGAACTTTGGAAAAAGCTTTCGAGATTTGAATCAAAAAACCTTCGTTAGCATTCTTGATTTAAAAAAGAGAGCATTACCCCTAAAGGTTTAAAAATCCACCTCGGGATAGAGGTGGATTTAAGAAACAAAAGGAATGAACAGGTTTACAAAACCTGTCTCGTTATTTTCTTAAAGAGAAACTCTTTAAGCTAACATAAATTTGGATGTATTTCACCAAACCTGAATCAATCTCAAAAGAACAGAAAAAACCTTAGAAAACTGTTAGCTGCAATTCATCTAAATGTAAAATTTAGCTTCAGTAATTGTTAGCTATATTACCTTAATATGAAGCTTTATAAATATTTACAACCCTAAAAGAAGTAAGTGATTCAGAATAGGTTGTTTACCATATCTAACTACTGAAAACAAAAAACTCCCGACTTTACATCGGGAGTATAATTTCATAAATGAAATCGAGAATACGTTCATTAACTTCGCTGAGAAATAGAAAACAAATAAAGTTTCCCAGCCAGTTTTTAGAACTTGCCCCCTATAAAGGGAATTGAACGAAATACTTCATTAAATTGGATTAAGAACCACCAGCAAAATGAATTATTACTTCAAAAATATCTCATAAAACTGTGTAACACCATACCCATACGAGGGGATATTTTAAAAATCGTATTTGCGCTGTAAAGCGTAGCGCAGCAATTCTCCCGGGCCATGTAAACCGAGTTTTCTAATCATGTTTTTACGATGAGTTTCTACCGTGGTTTTTCCGATAAATAAAGCATCCGCTATTTCCTGATTGGTTTTACCTTTACCTACCAGTTTTAAAATTTCAATCTGGCGTTTCGTAAGAATTCCGGTATTCTCGTTAGGTGTGTTTTCAGTAGCAAGACTTAAATTGGGATCGTAATATAAATTTCCTTCAGAAACCTTTAATATTGCTTTTTCCATTTCAGAAAGGGGAGAATTTTTTAGCAAGTATCCGGTGGCACCGGCTTGCAACATTAAATCTACCGCCTCGTCCTGATCGAACATGCTAAAGGCAATAATCCCAATCCTGTCGAATTTGGCTTTTATCAGTTTTGCCGCTTCAATCCCGTCCATCACTGGCATTTTTACATCAGTTAGTACAACATCAGGAATATTTTTTTCTACCAGTTTTACTAGATCCTCGCCATTTTTGGCGTGACCGATAATCGATATACTATCGTGATATTTGAAATAAGCCAAAATCCCATCGGCTACGGCTAAATGATCTTCGGCAACTACCACTCTAATCATGATTTGGGAATATTTAAAATGACAGTAGTACCACTACCCGAATGGCTATCTATATCTACATTACCGCCAAGATGTTCTACCCGCTTTATAATCGAAGCCAATCCCATCCCGTCGTTATCTTTTATAATAGAAGGGTCAAAACCTTTACCGTTATCCTCTACCATGATATTGATATGATCTTCAAAAGAAGTAAGATGAACAATAATTTCTGAAGCTTCAGCGTGTTTAATCACATTGGTAATTAATTCCTGTACGATCCTGAAAATCGTGATTTCTACACTATTTTCTAAGCGCTCATCCATATCATGCGCTTCTACCTGAACCACAAGATTATTCCCTACAGATACTTTTGAAGCAAAATTCTTTATGGATGGCACCAAACCTTCACTGGTTTTTAGGCCGGCATTACGCTGGTGCGCGTAATTTCTAACCTGCTGATAGGTTTCATCTAAAAGTGAGTTGGTAGTTTTAAACAACTCGTCCTGTTCGTCGCGAAGACGATCGGTCTTGGTTTTTAAATTCTGAAAGTGCAATTTTAAGGTAGCCAGCAATCCTCCTAAATTATCATGAAGATCGTTGGCAATACGCTGGCGCTCTTTTTCCTGTCCCTCGATCATCGCATCTAAACCAGCAAGCTCCTGATCCTTAAGCTGCTTTTCTAATTCGTTTTTCTCTAAAGCGGACTGCTTAACTTCCAATTGCTTTTTGGCAATACGGTTACGGTACACCAAATAGGTAGCAATAAGCAACAGCACCAAAAGAATGACTCCTGAAATTAACCAAAATCGAGATTGCTTTAATTGCAGGTTTTCATTTTCTTTTTTCTGAACCTCATATTTGGTTTGGATGTCGAAAATCGCCTTTTCCTGCTCTTGCAGGTTTAAACTATCCTGATAGGCCTGAGTTAATTTGTAATACTCCAGAGCTTTTGCCGGTTTCTCGGCAAGCTCATAAGTTTTGGCCATAAGATCATATAAAAAACGCTTACGTTCTTTACTGTATTCTTTACCTAAAAGCGAATCTGCTTTTTGATAATTTTCTATGGCTTTCTCATATTCGCCTATTTTTTTATAAGTACTGGCGGTATTTTGATAGCTTGATTGTAAATCTTCTGGTTCTTTATATAATTTACGTGACCGATCAAAATAGTATAAAGCGGAATCCTTATATGGTGTAAATTCCATATACAAAACACCAAAATTGTTCAGCATATGAGCTTCAGCTAAGGTATCCTTATCTTGTTTTATTAATTGCAGTGCTTTTCTAAAGTATATAAAAGAACTATCTACCGTTTTCTTTCGTGCAAAATTAGCTGCAATCCATGTATAGGCTTTTTGTAAATTTTTGGAATCATTTTGTGATAGATGATAATCCAGGTATGCATCGATATATTCATTATAATTTAAATGCTCACTACCAATATTTCTTACGACCTGAAAAAGTTCACGGTTAATTGTAGCTACTTTTTCAAGACTATCCAATTCTGTATAAAGCTTACGTGCTTTCAGTAATAATGGATAAGCATCTGAATCTTCCTTCCTGAATTTATGGTTGGCAGATTGTAAATAATAAAACCTGGCTTTTTGTGAGATTGATAATGAATTAGTATCTATTTTTGATAGGATATCCAAAGATAATTGGTAATTATCGGCCTCTTTAGAAGTTTCCGCTTCATCCAAAAGATGCTGCTGAGCAAAACAGGACACCAGCCCAAAAATAAAAAAGCCACAAAAAGCCAGTTTTTTTTTCATTATCCAATACCCTTTAATACACCTTCCCCAACAGTTTCATCATCATCAGGATCACCTACTCCACCACCTAGTCCTATCGCCAGCTTCCAAACAATTTTAAATTTTAAATATTTAAAGTTTTGATTACTTAAATCTAGCTCGATCTTTTCCACGATGGTCACATCGCTTGGAGTAACATTTTTATCCCCTCTTAAATAGATTTCAATTTTTAGAATATCATGAACCACCTGGCTATTACCAATTACTTTATAGCCAGTATTGCTAAAATTTTCAGGTAAATGTAAATCTACCGTGTACTGATTATCGCCTTCGATTTTCTGTAAATTATCCACGTAAAAAAGCGGAGCTGTGTTAGGGTCTTTCATTTTTTTATCAATTATAGTTTTAACATATTTTTAAAAATAAGAAATATATCAACTCCAAAAAAACAAGCTTCAATTTTATCGAATATCAAAGAAATTCTACATTATACCTTATAATTCTTAATAAGAACCGGCCTAACTAATTTTATATTTAGTGTTTACCAACATGAAGCAGGTTTGATACCAATTCCATTTTCAAACATTTGTAAGAAACAACTTTCAAACCTTCTAAGCCTTAGGAAAAAGACGGTAAAATCAACAAAATCCCTTGCATTATAACCGGGAGAAATCTTTCAAAACAATAGAAAAACAAGGCTAAAAATTCCTTCAATAATAACAAATTAAGCTTTATGCTTTCTTTGGTTTCTTTTTCATTTTATGAATCCAGATAAAGGTTCCAGTAATAGGGAGACTCGTTGCAATCAAACAGGCTAAAAAATAAAGGAGCTTAGAGAAACCTCCATAAATACTTCCTGATATGCAAAGGTTTAATTAAAGAAGCTATTCTTAGATTAATAGGTTTATCATTAAAAACTTCCTTTTTAAGCACCTTCCCATCTCGATCTACAATTAGATTGTCGGCAATAAGTGGTGAAAGTTTAGCCGATTCATATTTTCTAATGCTATAAACACCCTTGTCCCCAGAAGGAAAACTAATTGATGTTTTGCCTTCATAATTTAGTTCCTGTGCGGTGATTTTTTCTACCGCAGCAATTGATATCATTTCATCTTCATCAATTTGTGCCTCACTTTCTACACGTGGGCCTCCACGCCCACCAAAAATTTGAGCGCCCATTACCTCGCTCCCTAAATCACGATACCATTGGAACGACCAACACAAACCGGTAAGCGACATAATAACTAAAAAGATACAGGCATAAAATCCTAAGGTATTATGTAAATCGTGGTTAATACGTTTCCATCTGGCCGAAAATTTAATTTTAAAGCCGGGTTTTAAAGTTTTCCAGTTGATTTTTTTCTTTGGAAACCAAAGCACGATCCCAGTGATCGATAATATTAAAAAGATAATTGTAGCAACACCAACAATAGGCCGCCCAATCGAAGAATCTAACAGTAACCATCGATGTAATTTAAACATCGAAAAGAAAAAGCCATCTAAAGAAGATTCGCGTTTTTTACTGAATTCGGCAGAATAAGGATTTACATAATAGGTGGTTCCGCGGCGTTGTTCAGGGGATTCTTTTACACTAAACTCGTAAGCTTCGCCGTCTTTAGCCGGTACGGTAACCGAACTTACCATCCCTTCACTTTCTAATACCGAAATTAACTGTTCTATCGATAATTTTTCATCTCCGCCTTCAACCGTAAAATCTTCGGCAAAAAGATCTTTTATTTCGTCTTCAAAAGTAAGTATGGTTCCGCTAAAACAAACCAAAAATAAAATGATCCCGCTGCCTAATCCTAACCACAAATGAACATCATTTATAAATGCGCGTAAACTGTAATTTTTCTTTTTCTTCATTGAATTTCCATTATTATTTTGCCCAATCCATTAATTAATGTAAGATCAATAATTTATTTATTTAGACTTATTTAATATAAAATCCAAAAATAATAAGCTTTCTTAATTATTTATAATTCAATCAGACTTATTTAAAAAAAACAACAACCTATAATTTTATAAATCAAAACTTTGAGAGACGTTTGGACTGCATTAACCCTAAGGTATTTTAGAATTTAAAGTTCATTTATAACTATGGGATCGAAAAACATCTATTTTCGATATCTAATTAACCCAAAAATCCAAATAAACCCATGGTTTACTGCATTAGCTTTTGTGATTTTATTAAGAAGTCGTACATTCGGCAACGTTAGCCTTTTTCCCTTATGTCGCAGTTTTGGTTATATCTTAAATTAGGTTTGGAGCATGTTCTGGATTGGAATGCATACGACCATATTCTATTTTTAATCGCCCTGGAAGCCTCATATACCTTTACCTCATGGAAAAGGGTACTATGGCTGGTGACCATTTTCACCATTGGTCACACCTTTGCCTTATTTTTATCTACTTACGAAATTGCAATTGTAGACACCGCCTGGGTAGAATTTTTAATTCCGGTATCAATCATGATTACTGCCATTTACAATATTTTTACCGCTAGCAATAAAGAAAAATCAGGCAACCCAACATTGCTGTATTTTACCACTGCTTTTTTTGGGGTGATTCACGGCCTTGGTTTTTCTACGTATTTTAAAATGCTAAGCAGCGGTTTTTCCTCAAAGATCTTCCCGCTTTTAGAATTTGCTTTAGGGATAGAATGTGCACAGGCAATCATTGTTTTATCGGTCTTAATCCTGGCGTTTATCACGCAAAATTTCTTTCAGGTCTCTAAACGTGATTGGGTGCTGGTCGTCTCTGCACTGGTTATAGGGATTATTCTGCCTATACTTAGGGATAATTTTAATGCCATTTAATTAACTTTAACGCGTTAAAATTGGTTTAACCTATAGCTTACAATAATTTAGCGATTCTTACATTATAAGAATATGAGATTTAATAAATCTCCTTTCATAACACATGCAAAAAGAAAAACAACTTAAATACGACAAAGCCTATTTAAGAATAGCAAGGGAGTGGAGCAAACTTTCCCATTGCAAAAGAAAACAGGTTGGTGCAGTTATTGTTAAAGATAGAATGATTATTTCTGATGGCTACAATGGTACCCCCAGCGGATTTGAGAATTTTTGTGAAGATGAAGAAGGCTATACCAAATGGTATGTTTTACATGCCGAAGCGAATGCGATCTTAAAAGTTGCCGCATCTACCCAATCCTGCCAGGGAGCTACATTATACATAACCATGTCGCCCTGTAAGGAATGTAGCAAATTAATACACCAGGCCGGAATTACCCGACTGGTATATTGTGTAGATTATAAAGATAATAGCGGTCTCGATTTTCTTAAAAAAGCCGGAGTCGATTTAATTCAGATAACGCAATTAGACGATTGAAAAATAAAAAAAACATATATACCCCACTCCTTTTAGGAATAGCCTGTGCTATTGGCGTATTTATGGGAGGTAAAATAAATTACTCTTCTTCAGATCAGTTATTTTCATCTAATCCAAAAAAAGAAAAGTTAAACCGCCTAATCGACTATATCGATTATGAATACGTTGATAATGTAAATACAGATAGTATTGTTGATGTTACCGTAAATACAATATTAAAAGGCCTGGATCCCCATTCGGTATATATACCGGAACAGGAATATGACAATGTTTCTCAAAACATGAAAGGTGATTTTGTGGGTATTGGTGTTAGTTTCTATTCGGTGGAAGACACCATTATGGTTATCCAACCACTAGAAGGCGGACCAAGTGAAAAGATTGGTATCCGAGGTGGTGACCGTATTTTATATGCAAACGACAAAGCATTATTCAATCTGGGTGTAAGCAGCGATTCCTTAACCCATTTTTTAAAAGGACGACAGGGCAGTAATGTGGAACTTAAAGTAAAACGCCCCGGACAGGACGATCTTCTTAGTTTTAATGTAAAGCGCGATCATGTGCCTATAAAAAGTGTGGAAGCGGTTTATATGCTTAACAAAACCGTAGGCTACATTAAAATAAATCGTTTTGCAGAATCGACCTATGAGGAGTTTGATGCTGCTATAAAGGCTTTAAAGCTAATGGGCGCTAAAGAGATTGCACTGGATCTTCGCGACAATCCAGGCGGATATTTAGCAGAAGCCATTAATATTGCCGATGAGTTCTTAAAAGACGATAAGCTTATTCTTTTCACTAAAAACAAAAGCGGTGCTATAGAAAAAACTTTTGCCAATCGTAAAGGCGACTTTGAGGATGGACACGTATATGTTTTAATTAATGAAAATTCGGCTTCGGCAAGCGAAGTGGTAGCAGGCGCTTTACAGGATAACGATGTGGGCACTATTATCGGAAGACGATCCTACGGTAAAGGATTGGTACAGCGGGAAATGGATCTTGGCGACGGCAGTGCGGTACGATTAACTATTGCCAGGTATTATACCCCAACCGGCCGTTCTATACAAAAACCTTACGAAAACGGAAACGATAATTATTTTAGAGATTATGAGCGCCGCTATGAAAACGGCGAACTTAAAAGCGTAGATAGCATAAAAGTAGACGACTCTTTAAAATATGTTACCCCGGGTGGAAAAGTGGTATACGGCGGAGGCGGAATTATCCCTGATGTATTCATCCCTAAAGATATAGAAATTGAACATGAACACATTCGTATTTTACTAAATCGCGGTTTTTTAAGCCGGTTTGTTTTTCAGGAATTAGAACGAAAACGATCCTACTATAACTCACTTTCCAAAAGAGAATTTGAGAATGAAGTGGAAATTACCGATGAAGTCATCGATAGACTTATTGCCTTTGGAAAAAGTGAAAAGCTAAACATTCGCCTTACCGAATATAAGCCGCTCATGAAACAGTACTTAAAAGCCGTGATGGCACAACAACTGTTCGGTTCCACTTACTTTCAACAATTAAAAAATGAAGGAGATCCTGTAATTGAGAAAGTACTGGAATTATCTAAAAAAAAGCATAATTTTAAAGATTAATGGTTCCGGAAGATTTATCTGATAGTTATTGTATTTTCCTCCCCTTATTATTCTTTGTGATTGCCGTAAGTTTTAGGCTGCTGGATAATAGTGCATTATTGCTACTTCAAAAGGAGATCATTGTAACCTCTTCCTATGTTCCCAAAAAAACAATCATAAAACATATCGCTTCTCATCCAGATAAAGTTTTTACTGAGAAATTAAAAAGAGCTTTAGTTTACCGAAGCGTGCACCGTTTTTTTATCATATTGATGATTAGCTCTGTAGTTCCTGCAATTAGTTGTTTCCTTTTAGGATAATTTGTCGTGAACTTTAGTATGCTCCCCATCGTTCCAATCGGTAAGGATATCTGTTGCTACGGCAGCGCCACTACCACAGGCGATAGAGAACTGGCTTCGCCAACCTGCAAGAGAACCGGCCACATATAAATTAGGAACCACCAGGTGGTCTTCATTTATTAATTGCACACGATTTTTAGAAGCTTTGGCCTTTTTGTGCGGAATAACATATTCATCTACTCCGCCTATTCTAAAATTATCGGAATAGCCAATAGCGATAACTACCTTTTTGGCTAAGTAAGTATCCTTATTGGTTTTAAGCTCAAAAACCCCATTTTCATTTTTGCTAATGTGCTGAAGTTTCTCTCCTGTTAACTGTGTTACTTTTGGATATAATTCTTCTAATTGTTCAGGTCCATGTTTCAGTATGTCTATACCTTTAGTTGCCGGTGATAATCCAAGTACATTATTAAAAAGGGCGTTTTGCAGATCAGAGGTTTTTTGATGCATTAAGATCCCTACCTTCTTATCCTTAGCAAATTCTTTTTCTAAACCCGATCCAACGACTAATGCGCAGGACATGCCTGCCGCTCCTCCGCCAACAATTAAAAGATCATATTCCATAATTATTGATTATGCTTTTTTGCGATTGCTCTGGATACTAAAAGGATTCCCATTAAAACGATCACGCAAAGACTGGCCACAATAGCAATCAACGCTGTCCCGCTTTCGTCTTCCATTAGACGATTAAAATCTAATATCGTCACATTAAAACCAATAACAACTATTCCTAAAAAGATGATCGTGTAGATTAAATACTTTGTCATGAAAATAAACTCTGAATGTTTGCGGCAAAAAGTTTAACGGCGATTGCCAGTAAAATAACGCCAAATATCTTCCGGATAACATTTATACCCTGCGATCCCAAAACCTTTTCTATTTTACCTGAAGATTTTAAAACAACATATACAAAGATAATATTGATTATGATAGCCACAATAATATTTATGGTTTCATATTCTGCCCTTAACGATAAAAGTGAAGTCATCGTCCCTGCCCCGGCAATTAACGGAAAGGCCAAAGGCACTACAGAAGCAGATTCTGGCGCATCATCTTTATACAAACTAATCCCCAGGATCATCTCTAAAGCCAGAAAAAATAAAATAAACGAACCGGCCACCGCAAAAGAATTTACATCGATACCAATAAGGTTTAAAATCTCTTTCCCTAAAAATAAAAAAGCAATCATTAGCAAACCAGCCACCAAAGAGGCTTTTTCACTTTGTATATGCCCTACTTTTTTACGTAAATCCAATACAATAGGAATACTTCCAATAATATCGATTACCGCAAATAAAACCATCCCTACCGTAAACACCTCCCTGAGGTCGAACAAATTAAACATAGCTCAAAATTTTTTGCAAAAGTAAATTTTCATAACGATTTTAGTTCATTTCAACTTTAAATATTTCTAAACAATTAAGAACTTAGGAAAAGCTTTCGAGGCAGGAACCGAAATAGCTTTTATAATTTTGCAGGATGCTCTTTGCAGCGCAAAAAAGGCCAATTCGCAATATATTTAAGATCAAAAAAATAATATCCAAACGTTGCCAGGCAGTATAAATGAAGTCGACCGCTCACAAAAAGGAAACCTTTTTAACGCAAACTATCACAGTAAAATGAGGTATTTGTTACAAATTTATTTTAGTTCGTGACCTACCGATCTCGACAACTAAGGACATGAGCATTTAATCCCGATTACTGGGTAAAACAGGAACCGTGGTATTCAAATCTCGATGATTCATCAAATAATAAAGCACTTTTCTTTATAAAATCAATCTTAAAATTATCTTTGCCGTATGTTTCAGTTAGGTAAAACCATAGTTTCAGAAGAAATTCTAAAAAAAGAATTTGTTTGTAATCTTTCTGCCTGTAAAGGGGCATGCTGTGTAGATGGCGATGCCGGTGCTCCCGTAGAAGAGTATGAGAAAGAGATCATGGATAGCATTTATCCAAAAGTTAAACCATTTCTAAGGCAAAAAGGAATCGAGGCCATAGAAGCACAGGGACGGTATATCACGAACGATTTTGGTGAGATCGAAACCCCGCTTATCGATGGTGCCGATTGTGCGTATGTCACCTTCGATGATAAAGGAACCGCTCTTTGCGGAATAGAGGAGGCCTATAATCAGGGAGAAATCGATTGGAAAAAACCGGTTTCATGCCATCTTTACCCGGTACGCGTTCAGGATTATTCAGAGTTTTCTGCCGTCAACTACCATCAATGGCATATTTGCGATGACGCCTGTAGCCTTGGCGAAGAATTAGGTGTACCTATTTATAAATTCACTAAAGAAGCACTTATTAGAAAATTTGGTGAAGACTGGTATGCCGAACTGGAAAAAGTAGCTAAAAAACTATAAGTAGGGCGTTGCCTTCGGCCGGGCTTTCGCTGCTCGCTTTGCAAGGATGTACCATCTTGCAAGAGCTCAAACAAACTGCTCTATCCCTAACGCTAAATAAAAATCATGAACTGGGAACAACTATTATCACTAAAAAGATCTGGCGATACCAATAAAAGATTACGTAAAGAACAAGATGAAACCCGTTTAGGTTTCGAGGTAGATTACGATCGTATTATTTTTTCTTCAGCCTTTAGGAGTTTACAGGATAAGACACAGGTAATCCCACTTTCTAAAACAGATTTTGTACATACGCGTTTAACCCATAGTCTTGAAGTTTCTGTAGTGGGCCGCTCCCTAGGCCGCCTAACGGGAAAAAAGATCCTGGAAAAACACCCTCATCTTAGCACTATTCATGGCTACCAGATGAATGATTTTGGAGCAATCGTTGCTGCAGCCGCTTTAGCGCATGATATCGGAAATCCTCCCTTTGGACATTCCGGAGAAAAAGCCATAGGCGAATATTTTTTAAATGGAAACGGCAAAAGATTCCAATCCCAACTTAGCGAAAAAGAATATCAGGATTTAGTAAAATTTGAAGGAAATGCCAATGGTTTTAAAATTCTTACCCAGGATCGTCCCGGTACTCCCGGTGGTTTAAGAATAAGTTATGCCACCCTTGGTGCTTTTATGAAATATCCCAAGGAATCCTTACCGCACAAACCCACAAAAAATATTGCCGATAAGAAATTCGGCTTTTTCCAAAGTGAAAAAGACACCATGCTTGATGTGGCAGAAGAACTTGGCCTAATCAAAACTGGGAATAAAAATGACATTAGTTTTTCAAGACATCCTCTAGCATTTCTAGTAGAAGCTGCAGATGATATTTGTTATACAATTATCGACTTCGAGGACGGTATTAATCTGGGTTTGATCGACGAAGATTATGCATTAGAATATTTAATTAAACTGGTAAAAGATACGATATCCACACCTAAATACAATTCTTTACAAAGTACGGCAGATCGCTTAAGCTATCTGCGATCTTTAGCGATTAACACCTTGATTCGCGAAGCTGCTGAAATCTTCCTGGCAAACGAAGAAGCTATTCTTGCAGGAGAGTTCCATCAGGCTTTATTCGATAAAAGCAAATACGAAGCACAGATTAAAGATATTATCAAAATAAGCATTGAGAAAATTTACCAAAGCGAAGAGGTAATCAATAAAGAAATTGCCGGGTATAAAATGCTGGAAACTTTATTAGACACCTATACCAATGCATTTTTACCAGCAACCCAGGATTTAGATTCGAATTTTAACGATCTGGTCTTAAAGTCTGTACCAAAGCTTAAAAATTTAAATGCAGAAACTTCTGTATACCAAAAACTTATTCAAATTTGTTCGTATACCGCATCACTTACTGATGGATTTACGGTGTCTTCTTTCAAAAGATATCAGGGTTCCGGTTTTTAATATTTCAATATCTTCACACTTTAGGGAAATACATGAACCTATTTGCTTAGCTGTTTAATTCCAAAAGGAGTTTAACCTAAAAAACATAGGTAAAACCAACCCCTAAAAGCTGTTTCCACTGTACCCTGGCTCCTAATGTTTCCAGATTCCCATCGCCATTAGTATCTTCTTTATATTTTACATCATTATCATAAAGAAGATGAGAGCCTATATTTGCTTTTATAAAATCGTTTACCTTCATATCAAACGCCAATTGCCAGTCTACATCAATATTTCCAAAATCCCGAAGATAATCTGAATATAAGCTTATTTGCGTATTCATATTCACATTGGGAAACACCTGTTTCTTAAAATCACTGGTCATCAGAAAACCAAATTCTGAACGTACTTTATTACCCTCATCAATTAAATTCCCCAACTCATCATATTCTGCCGGGTCTACCCCAAAAGCTCCTTCATTGGCTAAACGCTGATCGAGTACAAAAGTAGATTTTTCGGTAACCGGAGAGATATACGCATTAAAGTTTTCATCTGGATGCGAAAACTGCGTACCCACACCTATCAAAAGATATCCCGGAGCCATGAATTTAGAGATTGCGGCATCGGTATTAGGATACTTATAACCATTGGCAAATTGGGTCCTAAAATCAATATTACCGGAATAATACCAGTTAGACACCGAATCTTTACGATAACCAAAAGTAGTCTTAAACTGAATTTGATCGTCGGTTTTTCTAAGTTCCTGTCCCTCCTGGGAGTTTAGTCCATATCTTAAGGACAGGTAATTTTTCCAGCTGGTTAACTTTTTCTTGTAATTTCTTTCAAACTGTCCATGAAATAAGGCAGAAATGGAGTTATTTCCCCCTGCATTCCAGTTTACAAAAGCTACTTCACTTAAATTCACTCCAACAGCATTTTTCTCAGACCAGTATATGATTACCGGCTCAACATCTGCAGAATCTTGAGGCGTTTGTGTGGTGTCTTGCGCCGTTTGATTTTGTGCACACATGGATAAAGAAGAAATACCTAGATAGAATGAAATACAAATTAAACTAATGATTAATCGCACTTGCATTGGTTATTTAGATTATTCGGATTCGCAAAATTAAAATTTATAACAGAGATTTCAGCTCGTTAATTATAGTTTTAACGTCAATTCCGGCAATTTCTTGTAATTCGCCGATCTCACCATGTTCAATAAAGGCGTCTGGAATCCCCAAACACTTTATTTTCAAACTATAATCATTTGCTGCTGCAAATTCTAATATCGCACTTCCAAAACCTCCGCTTATCACACCATCTTCTATAGTTAGAATCGTTTTATATTTTTTGAACACCTGATGCAGCATCATTCTATCCAAAGGCTTAACAAACCTCATATTGTATAATCCAATCTCTTCGCTAAACTCCTGTAATGCTAATTTCGCATTCCTTATAATCGAGCCTACAACCAGGACAGCAAGGTTCTCACCTTCCTTTTCACAAACTGCCTTACCAATTTCCAAAGCTTTAAAAGGCAGCTGCCAATTTACATTTACCCC